>CEQG01153527.1_pt1 | contig 58296 bp, 52 predicted proteins | sample 350301 | NCBI WGS metagenome assembly CEQG01 (sample SAMEA2621242, study PRJEB7988) | marine metagenome | isolation source: saline water (ENVO:00002010), including | reverse complement strand
ACCGTCGTAACGGACGAGTCCGGAAGCGGTGTTGGCGTTGACGAGCCAACAGTAACTACACTTTGCCAAAGCCCTTCTATTGCACTTATCAAAGAAGGAACATTTATAGACGGTGATGGTGATGAATGTGCTGATGTTGGTGAAACCATAGAATATACTTTCACAGTGGTAAATACAGGTAACGTAAGTCTTACCAATGTTATAGTTACAGATGTGATTCCAGTAGCAGGTGGTCCAATCGACCTTGCTGTGGGAGCTTCTGATGCAACAACATTTACGGCAACGTATACCATAACCCAAGCTGATATTGATGCAGGTCAGAAAACAAATCAAGCGACTGCAGAGGGAACAGCTCCCGATGGAACTGTGGTAAGTGACCTTTCTGATGATGATGTATTAACAGAGGATGATCCAACAGTAACAGAGCTTTGTCAGAATGCTTCTATAGCATTGATTAAAGTAGGTACTTTGAACGACGAAAATGGAAACGGTTGTACCGATGTAGAGGAAACTATTAGTTATGCCTTTACTGTAGTAAATACTGGAAATGTGACCCTTACGAATATCGTTATTAACGATGCTTTAGTGAATGTGATAGGGGGACCTATTACTTTAGCGCCCGGGGAAACAGATGCTACAACCTTTACAGCTACTTATTCTATTACTCAGTCCAATATTGATGATGGATTTGTTCAAAATCAGGCTGAAGTAACAGGAAACGATCCTCAAGGAAATGAAGTTTCAGATCTTTCTGATGATGATGTATTAACAGAGGATGATCCGACAGTAACAGCGCTTTGTCAAAACGCTTCTATAGCATTGATAAAAGAAGGAACTGTAAATGATACTAATGGCAATGGATGTGCCGATGTAAAAGAGACAATTACTTACAATTTCACTGTAATCAATAACGGTAACGTAACTATCAACAATATCGATATTTCTGATGCTTTAGTAAACGTTCAGGGTGGACCAATCACCTTAGCTCCTGGAGCTACTGATGTGAGTACCTTTACTGCGGTTTATTCAATAACGCAAGCCAATATTAATGATGGTTTTGTTGAGAATCAAGCGGAAGTTACTGGATTGGATCCACAAGGAAACACAGTTTCAGATCTTTCAGATGATAATAGTCCGTTGGAAGATGATCCAACAATCACTGAACTTTGTCAGAATGCTACTATCGCATTAATTAAGGTAGGTACCCCTACCGATGAGAATGGCAATGGTTGTATCGACTTAGGTGAAACAATTGTTTACGACTTCGTAGTAACCAACCTAGGTAATGTGGAGTTAACCAATGTAACGGTTGCTGACCCTATGGTTGATGTTCAGGGAGGACCTGTAACAATTGCTGCAGGCGAATCGGATACGGAAACCTTCTTTGCTGTATATACAGTGACTCAAGAAGATGTTGATAACGGTTTTATTACCAATCAAGCTACTGCAGAAGGTACTGATCCTAACGGAAATGTGGTAACCGACTTGAGTGATGATAACAGTAATTTTGAAGATGATCCCACAGTAAGCGTATTGTGTCAAGATGCTTCTATTTCAGTAGAAAAAACAGGAGTTTGGAATGATATTAATGGTGACTTTATTCCTCAAGTAGGAGAAACCATTACTTATGCTTTCAGTGTAACCAATACTGGAAATGTGACCTTGTACGATATCATGATTACCGATCCATTACCTGGAATCGAAATTATGGGTGGTCCAATTGCACAGCTTGAACCTGGTGAAACAGATAGTGAAACCTTTACAGCTATTTATTACTTAACTCAAGCCGATATAGATGCTGGCGAAGTAATAAACCAAGCTACAGCCACTGCAGTTGACGCCTCTGGAAATGAAGTGACCGATCTATCTGATGATCCTAACGATCCTACCAACGTAGACCCAGATGGAGATGGTGATCCAGACGATCCAACAATTACAGATATTCCAAACGTGGAAGGTGCTATCTCTTTTGAAATCTTTAATGGTATTACTCCTAATGGAGACGGATTAAACGATTTCTTTGAAATAAGAGGAATCCAAAATTTCCCAGGAAATAATGTGAAGATTTTCAACAGATGGGGAGTATTGGTTTGGGAAACCGATAATTATGGAGGAACAGATGGTGAAGAGAATGTATTTAGTGGGGAGTCTAATGGACGAGCCACGATCAATGCAGGTGAAGAACTTCCTACAGGAACGTACTTCTACATATTGAACTTCACTGGGGATACCAATCCAGGAAAGTCTAGTTACACAGGATACCTATACATTAATAGATAAAAACTAAAACCGAGGGGGTAGCATGCCCTCTCGGAATACTAAACATAGTAAGATGAGAAACAGTTACATAACAATCTTGGTTTTACTTCTACTTGGAACTTTTTCAAGTAAGGCCCAACAAGACCCACAATACACTCAGTATATGTATAATACGCAGGTGGTAAATCCAGCGTATGCAGGTACAAGAGAGGTTTTAAGTTTTGGGCTTTTAGGAAGAACACAATGGGTTAATTTTGAAGGAGCTCCAAGAACAGGAACCTTCACTGTAAATGGTCCTGTGGGAGCCTTAAACAATATGGGTCTTGGACTTTCTATTGTGTATGATGAAATAGGTCCTGCAACAGAGTCTAATATTAATATTGATTATGCTTATCAAATTCAAACTTCACAAAATGGAACGGTGTCTTTTGGTTTAAAAGCTGGTCTAGACCTTTTGGATGTAGATTTTTCTAAATTGAATATTGCCGATCGTGGAGACGTTTTCGATAATAATAATGTAGATAATAAAGTGCAACCGCAAATTGGAGCGGGGGTGTACTATTATACCGATAAGTTCTATGCGGGATTGTCCGTTCCTAATTTCTTGACCACGAAACACTTCGATGAATCTGGACTTACAGAGATATTAAACGACCCTACTGCTGTAGGTGAAACTACCGCAGCCGAGCGTTTGCATTACTTTTTAATTGCCGGTTATGTTTTCGATTTAAGTGAAAATTTGAAGTTTAAACCCGCAACTTTAGTAAAGGCGGTAAGTGGCTCTCCTTTACAGTGGGATGTTTCGGCAAATTTCTTATTGAATGAAAAGGTGACCCTTGGAGCCTCTTATCGTTGGAGTGCTGCATTAGGAGCCATGGCAGGCTTCCAAATTTCAGATGGAATGTTTATTGGGGTTGCTTACGATTACCAAACCACAGATATCGAAACCTATAGTGATGGTTCTTACGAGGTATTTTTCCGTTTCGATCTATTCAATAAGCCAGAACGTGTGTTAACACCAAGATTCTTCTAAACCAAACAAATATGAAGACCAATTTAGTATTCAAAAAAATACTTATGTCAATACTAGTTGTTTTAACAGCTAGTATATCTATTGCCCAAAAATCCCAAATTGAAAAAGCAAACAAAGAATTTGACAAGTACTCTTATATCGATGCTCGAGAAATCTATTTAAAGATAGTCGAGGATGGGTATGAATCGGCCCAGGTTTTCCAGAAGCTAGGAGATACTTATTACTATAATAGTGATTACCCAGAAGCCGAAAAGTGGTATAAAAAATTGATCAATCAATATCCTAATGAAGCAGAGCCTATTTATTACTATCGTACTGCGCAATGTTTGAAGAGTTTGGGTAGGTATGATGAGGCAGATCAAATGATGGAGGATTATGCGAAAGTAGGAGGATCGGGTATTATATTGAATAACTATAAAGAAGACCCAGATTACCTTAAAAGTATTGCCTTCCAGGCCAAAGGGTATGAAGTTCAAAAGGTAAGTGTAAATACAGAACATTCAGATTTTGGACCGTCTTATTACGGAGCTGATAAACTCGTATTTGCCTCAGCCTCAAAAAATACGGAAGGTTCTAAGGTACATGTTTGGAATGAAGAGCCTTTCTTAGACCTTTTTGTAGCAGATAGAAACGCAGAGGGTTACCTCTCCAACGTTACTCCTCTGGATGGGGATGTGAATACAGAATACCACGAGTCTTCTGCGACCTTTACCAAAGACGGGAAAACCATGTATTTCACTCGAAATAGCTTTACCGATGGAAAAAAAGGGAGGGATAAAAATAAAACCATTCGGCTGAAACTTTATAAAGCCACAAAGAGTGGGGATAATTTTTGGACCGACGTAAAGGAACTTCCTTTTAACAGTAACGATTATTCAACCGCACACCCTGCATTAAGTACCGATAACAAACGTTTGTATTTTGCTTCCGATAGACCGGGAACTTTTGGGATGAGTGATATTTGGTATGTAGATATTCTAGAAGATGACACCTATGGAGACCCCGTTAACTTGGGGCCTAGTATCAATACGGAAGCAAGGGAAGGTTTTCCGTTTATTAGTGAAATGAACAATTTGTATTTTTCTAGTGATGGACATTCTGGGTTGGGAGGTCTGGACATTCTTACCGCTCCTTTAAAAGAAGACGGAAAAGCCGGTAAGGTAACAAACCTTGGAGAGCCTGCCAATAGTAAAAAAGATGACTTTGCTTTCATCATCGAAGAAAGCAAACGTATAGGATACCTTTCATCGAACCGGGATGGGAGTCAGGGTAGTGTTTCTGATGATATCTATCGCGTTCAGGAAAAATGTGAAATTACCATTGAAGGTCTGGTTACCAATAAAGATACCGGAGAACTATTGCCTGGGGCAACTGTCATGCTATTGGATGAGAATAACGAACAGATAGCTTCAGTAACTGCCGACGAAAATGGAAAATATAACTTCGAAGGAATGGCAGCCTGTGAAACTACCTATTTGGTAAGAGCCAAAAGTGAGGGTTGCGAGTACCATGAAGAAGTGGTGGAAACTCCAAACAAGACAGGAACGATTAATGTGCCTATGGCTTTGGAGTGCGATCCTTGTCCTGCCAACGATTTAGGGTGTCGCTTGAGCTTACAGCCTATTTATTTCGATTTCGATCGATACAATATTCGTCCAGATGCAGAGGTGGAACTTGCCAAGATTTTGGCAGCCATGCGGGAATACCCTGAATTAATTATCCATATCGAATCGCATACCGATTCTCGAGGAAACGATAGTTATAATATGGCACTTTCTGAAAAGCGAGCACAGTCTACACTGGATTGGCTAGTTAACAAAGGAATTGACCGTAATCGTTTAAGCGCGAAAGGATACGGCGAAAGCCAGTTGCAGAACGAATGTTCTAATGGTGTAGAATGTACTGAAGAAGAACATCAGCTTAACAGAAGGTCTATGTTTATTATTCAGAACTAAAAAAATACAAACGATGATTTAAAGCGTCCACTATCGATAGTTGGACGCTTTTTTATTTTCTTAACATCTCATTTTGTATTTTTGGTAAAAATTGCTTGATATGTCAGAAGAATTGGTCGTCTTGGTAAATGAACATGATGAGCCCATCGGCTTGATGCCAAAGCTGGAAGCTCATGAAAAAGGAGTATTGCACCGTGCTTTTTCTGTTTTTGTTTTTAACGGGAAGGAAGAATTAATGCTTCAGCAAAGAGCTTTGTCCAAATACCATTCCCCTGGTTTATGGACCAATACCTGTTGCAGTCATCAAAGAGATGGGGAGCATTCTATTGAGGCTGGAAAACGAAGGCTCCAAGAAGAAATGGGTTTTGTTTGTGATTTAAAGGAATCGACTTCATTTATTTATAAGGCTCCTTTTGACAATGGTCTTACCGAACACGAGCTAGACCATATTTTAATAGGAACCTTTAATGAAGAACCTACTATAAACCCAGAAGAAGTGGCTTCCTGGAAATGGATGTCCTTAGAGGCAATTAAAAAGGAGATGAAGGAAACCCCTGAAATATATACCGCTTGGTTTAAAATTATATTCGATAAATTTTATGAAGACCTTAGCGTATGAGTTTAACAGTTTATAGAAAAGCACATTTTAACGCAGCACATCGACTTTACAATAAAGATTGGGACGATTCCAGAAATCAAGCGGTCTTTGGAAAATGCAGTAACCCAAACTATCATGGCCATAACTACGAGTTGGAGGTAGGAGTTACAGGAACGATACATCCAGAAACGGGATTTTTAATTAATCTAGATGAATTAAAAAAAATCATAAAGGAAGAAGTTGAAGATCAATTTGATCATAAAAACCTGAATTTGGAGGTTCCAGAGTTCAGAACCTTAAATCCCACAGTGGAGAATATTGCGGTTGTCATCTGGAACAAATTACGAGCCAAATTGGATACGTCTTACGATCTTACCATTAAACTTTACGAAACTCCTAGAAACTTTGTAATCTATACCGGAGAATGAAATTGAACGATACCCTTCCAAAATTCACCTTAACCAACCAAGAAGGAGAAGAAGTTTCAAGCGTTTCTTGGGTAGGAAACTCTCCAGTACTTATCTATTTTTACCCAAAAGATTTTACCCCAGGATGTACCCGGGAAGCCTGCGGTTTTCGGGATCACTACGAAGACTTTTCAGACAAAGGAATTAAAGTGGTTGGGATTAGTTCAGATAGTAACACGTCACATCAAAAGTTTGCCCAAAAGCACCAATTACCTTTTACCTTACTTTCAGATCCCGACGGTAAAGTGCGAAAGTTATTTCATGTAAAATCTACTTTATTGGGAATCTTACCGGGAAGGGAAACTTTTTTGTTTGATAAAGAAGGAAAACTTACCTTTAAATTTCGTTCCATCTCTGGAGATTCGCACGTAAAGGAAGCCTTAAAGCATATTTCTTAATTGAAAGAACCAATTGCTCCATACCCATTAAAATTTATTCCACAACTTAAGGAAAAGGTTTGGGGTGGAAGTAAGTTAGCATCATCACTAAACAAAGGAACCTCTAAATCTATTGGTGAGAGTTGGGAAATTTCAGCAGTAACGGGTCATGTTTCTGTTGTTGCCAATGGAGCATGGAAGGACAGCTATTTAGATGCCCTAATACATGATTTTCCTAAGGAAATTTTAGGAAGTTCGGTATTTGAACAATATGGGGCCCAATTTCCCTTGCTTTTCAAATTTATTGATGCAAAAGAAGATCTTTCGGTACAAGTGCATCCTAACGATGAAGTCGCAAAAAGACGGCATCAAAGTTTCGGGAAAACGGAAATGTGGTATATCCTGCAAGCTGATAGGGATTCCCGGCTTATCTTAGGCTTCGAAAATAAAGTAAACAAGGAAACTTACCTTGAACATTTATCTGAAGGAAAACTACTGGATATGCTTCATGAAGAACCGGTAACAAGAGGAGATGCCTTTTATCTAGCCCCGGGAACGGTACATGCAATAGGGGGAGGTATTCTTTTGGCTGAAATACAGCAAACTTCAAATATTACCTATCGTATTTACGATTGGGACCGTCCCGACATCAATGGTGAATTCCGTGAATTACATACTCAGGAAGCGCTAGATGTAATTGATTTTGCACCTTCAACGGCAAAACTTGATTATAAAAGTTTTACCAACCAAAATAATTTGATTTGTGAATCCCCCTATTTTGTGACTTCAGAAATAAGGCTTACAAAACCCATGGTGAAGGACTATAAAAATTTAGATTCTTTTGTGGTGTATATGTGTGTCGATGGAAGTATGAAAATCACTACTAAAGATGCAGATGTTAGTCTTCAAAAGGGAGAGACGGTTTTATTGCCTGCGGCTATAAAGGAGGTGGTGCTTACTTCTGAAAATGCTACTATTTTAGAGGTTTTTGTGCCTAATAATTTATAATTGTAGTATTTTTGCTGAAAATTTATGAAATATGGCTAGCAAACGCGATCTAAAAAAAGATATTAATTATGTAATTGGCGATATTATTGAAGCTGTTTACATTTGGGAAATCACCAATCCTGATAAAGGAACTGAAAAATCTGAAAAAATTATTGATGATGCAATCGACACTTTTGATGATTTAATTCAAAAAGTAAACGATCGTAGCGTTGAGAATAAAAAAGCACACTTTAAAGCCATAAACCAAGAACTGGAAGTGCGTGGCCGAAAATTGATAGACCAAATCAACGCTCTTTAAGAATTAGTTTTCCTTACGATTTTTAATAAAAGACTCCATTTGCTTTCCGTATTTGGAGTCTTTTACTTTTTGGGCGAGTAGGTTGTAAATAGTATCCTGAAATTTTGGATTGGCATCGGCCACTTCGGTAATCATTAAATAAGGGGCTATTTCTAAATCGTTATGATTCTTGGCAAAATTGATGGTGGCTAAATAACTGGAACTAATCAATTTTTCTTGCTGTTTGGCAATACTTTGCGCCAACGAATCATTGCCATCTTTTAGGGCATTGTAATAGGCCTCAATTACTTCTAGCTTCTTGTTATTATAACGCTTCATGAGGGCTTGATATTCTTCCCACTTTTGATGGTTTTCTGAACCACTAACCTTACTCTCTATTTCGAAATTTTTAAGTTTGGAAGTAAGTGTTATCTCACCGGCTTCTGCAAAAAAAGGAACCCGCTTTTGGGTTTTAAGGCTGTCTTGAAATTGCATGGTCAAATAGAATACCTCCGGACTTTCCATGTTTGCTGAAAAGTGGAAGTTGGCATCTCCATCTACTTTCATGGAATCGATAGTTACAAAACTGGAATCTTTGATTTTCTGCAAAAAAAGGGTTCCTTTTTTTAGTCCAAAAACTTCGCCCGAAAGCTCCATGGTAGAATTTGACTTCGAACATCCCAAAAGCAAAACGCTACTTATAACAGCAGCCAAAAAATATTTCATGAAAATAGATTTAATAAGCGGCAAAGATGCTAAAATTCTTCGATACAAATCAACTGGCGGCAGCTAATTGCATTAAAAAAGTACAGGCCACGGCGCCAATCGTTCCAATAGCGTAGCCAAATACCGCCAAAAGCACTCCTACCGTGGCTAACGAGGGATGAAATGCTGACGCCACAACTGGAGCTGAAGCAGCTCCTCCCACATTGGCCTGACTTCCTACTGCAAGGAAAAAATAGGGGGCTTTAATCAGTTTTGCCATCAAAATCAATAAACCCGCATGAATGGCAATCCAAATTAACCCAATAAAGATGAGTCCGATGTTATTAAAAATCATAGACAAGTCCATCTTCATTCCAATAGTAGCCACCAGGATATAGATAAAAACACTTCCAAATTTACTGGCGCCTGCACCCTCATAGCTTTTTAAACGGGAATAGGAGAGTAGCACCCCAATAAGAGTAGCGATAAAGATCATCCAGAAAAAAGAGGAATTTAGGAATGTGAGGGAGTTTCGCATCAATCCTTTTGGGAGTCCATTTACGTAGCCTTCAAAAGCACCACTTAAAAAATCAGCTCCAAAATGGGCAAAACTTACCGTAGCAAAAGCAATGGCCCCCAATATCATTAAGTCGGTTAACGACGGATTCCTATCTACTTTTTTACTGAAAGAACTTACTTTTTCCTTTAAGCTTTCAATAGCGCTTGTATCTGCTTTCAACCAACGGTCAAATGTATTGGCTTTGCCAATTCCAATTAAAATTAGCGCCATCCAAATATTGGCTACAACTATGTCCACAAAGACCATTTGGCCATAAAGCTTTTGGTTATACCCATAAATTTCTAACATAGCGGCTTGATTGGCACCACCACCAATCCAACTTCCTGCTAGGGTGGAGAGTCCTCGCCAAACCGCATCGGCGCCACTACCACCAACAGTTTCTGGAGAAATGGTCCCTATTATAAGCACAGCAAGCGGTCCGCCGATAATAATCCCAACGGTACCCGTTATAAACATGATTAGTGCTTTTGGACCTAAATTGAAAACGGCTTTTAAATCTAAACTTAGCGTCATGAGTACTAAAGCCGCAGGGAGTAAGTAACGACTCGCCACAAAGTAAAGATTAGAGCTTCCTTTGGTAATGTCTCCATTGGGCTCTATGGTGGTCCATTCTGGGGCAATGAGCCCAGTAGAAGTGAAAATCGCGGGAATAAAATACGCCATAAATAAGGCGGGAACTATTTTATAAAACTTACTCCAAAAACCAGACTTTTTATGAGAAGTGTAAAAAATAAACCCTAAAGAGAGCATTAGAAGTCCAAAAACCACGGTATCGCTTGTGAGGAATGGGGTCGTATCTTTTATCGCTTCTGAAATAGGTTCTTGCATGGTGTAGTTTTCACGCAAAATACACAAATTTTATTTTAGAATAAAAGCCGAAATCACTTCGGTGACTTCCTTCATATTGGGAAGGCTGGGATTGTTATAGGTTTTGCTGTTTTCAATATAATCATCGCCCACTTCCTTTAAGATATGGTTCATATTAGGAATAATCGTGTACTGGGCATTAGGCTGGGCTTCTTTCAGTAGCTCTGCTTCAGAAACCGACACTTGAAAATCCTTATCTCCATTAATGATAAGTACAGGAATGCGAAGCTTTGCTATTTCTTCTTTGGGATCATATTTCATCCAGGAAATCAGAAATGGTTGAATTTCCTGCCTAAATATAGAAGCCAAATAAGGACTGTAGTCTAGGGCAATTCCATTGGCGCGAAGATCGTCAAAGCCTTTTCTTGCACTTTCCTTTAAACCGGGCGAATTCCTTTCAATTTGATCCACGATCACATCATCGATTTCTTGACCCGCACCTGCTAAGGAAATGAACCCGTCTACCTTACTTTGGGCAGCAACCATGCCCACCAAGGAACCTTGGCTATGACCGATAATATAAATTTTTGAAAAAGCATTGGAACGGTTAAAATAGGAAATGACGTCTTCAGCATCTTTTATAAAATCATTAAATGAAATGCTTGCTTCATCAAGGGTTTTCTCTTTAAGTTGTTTGAGAATACGTTTGTCATACCGAAAAGTGGCAATTCCTTTGTCATAAAGTCCTTCAGCTAAAAATTTAAGGGAATTGTTTTTCGCCATACTTTGATTGCCATTTCGATCGGTAGGGCCCGAACCTGCAATAATAATCGCTAAAGGAGAGGGTTCATTAGGATTGGGCACCATGATAGTACCATCAATAAATGGAGAGACGCTAATGTCCCTTGAATTTCTTTCCGAAGTTTGCGACAAACCCATTGTGGCAGTAAGTAACCAAATTAAGAGCCCTAAATTTTTCATACGATAACTTTTCCTAAAGATATAAAAACGAATGGTTTTGTTTTCTGGTATGTGGTTTTTAAGGTATGGTAACTTTTAATTAACCTAGCCCTTCTTATCTTTGCTGAAACATGATTTTTATGAAACCACTTTGTTGGATATTCTTTTTCGTAATGACTTTTTCATGGGCTTCAGAAGACTGGGGACCTACAGGGCACCGGGCAACAGGTGAAATTGCTGAAAGCTACCTCACCAAAAAAGCCAAGAAAAAAATTGCTTCCCTGTTAAATGGACAATCCTTGGCATTGGTTTCCACTTTTGCCGATGAGATTAAAAGTGATCCTAGGTATCGGGAAATCAATCCATGGCATTACGTGAATTTTCCTTTCGATAGTTCTTATGAAGCACACCCCAAAAGCGAGAATGGGGACATTGTAGTGGCCATTCAAAAATGTATTTCCGTTTTAAAAGATGCTACCACTTCCCAATAAGATAAAGCATTTTATTTAAAGCTTTTGGTCCATTTTATGGGAGATTTGCACCAACCTCTTCATGTGGGTCTGGCTAAGGACAAAGGGGGAAACGATTTTCAGGTACAATGGTTTAAGGAAGGAACCAATCTTCATGCGGTTTGGGATGAAAAAATAATAGATCAATACGGGATGTCCTATTCTGAACTGGCGGCCAATCAACAAAAACTGTCCAAAGAAGCACTAGCTGCTATTCAAGATGGAAACGTGACGGACTGGATGTATGAAAGTCGGACCCTTTGTCGGGATGTCTATGGACATACCGAAGTAGGGGAAAAGCTTTGGTACGGCTATATGTATCGCTATGCCAATACGGTTAGGGAGCAATTACAAAAAGGAGGCATTCGTTTGGCGGTGCTGCTTAATGATATTTTTGGATAAATTTTCTATCCCTCAATTTTTCTAAAAGTAAGATTGATTCGAGGGGTCGTAATTTTTTTGGATTTTGGCAATTGGTGCAACCAATAATGTTGCGTGAGTCCTTCCATAAGGAGTAAACTACCATGGTGGAGGGAGATTTTATAAGTTTGCTTCGGATTCTCTTTGCTTTTAAGTTGAAAATATCTTTTGGCTCCCAAACTTACGGAAGCAATCACCGGGTTTTTCCCTAATTCCTTTTCATCGTCTGCATGCCAACCATTGCTGTCGTTCCCGTCTCGGTATAGATTCAGTAATACTGATGTGAATCCTGTTTCTGTAACGCTCTGTAGTTGCTCCAGTATTTCTAGATGAAGATCCTCAAATGGACTCGGATTTAGGGTGATTCCCGAATAGGTGTAAGGCTTTCCAGCCTCTCCGTAAAGCGCGGTCAATCGAGGTTGCGCATAGGTTTTCCCAAAAACGGTGATATCGTCTTGTTGCCATGAGGTGTCCTTCATTAATTTCTGAAAATAGAAATCTGCTTTTTTTTCTGAAAGGAAATAGCGATGGTAGCTAATTTTAGAATTTTCTAATGGAAGGATGATTTCTTCCGAAGTATTTTCAGGAAGGATGGTATCTAAATCAAGCATATTGATACGCCCAATACATTAGCAAAAACTGAAGCGGCAAGCGAAGTATAAGGACCCATTTTGGGAGTTTTAAAGAAGCTTTTTCTTCCTGAAGCATGTACACATGCACCGGAATGAAAAGTACTAAAAGTCCAATAATTCCCCAGGCCGCATAGTTTTGTGTGTCTTCTTTCAAAAGCATAAAACCTAAAATCATCTCCACAATTCCACTCAAAATGACCATGGTTTTATGAGCGGGGATATAGGGAGGCATAATTCGCTCGTATAGTTTAGGTTTCTGAAAGTGCATAAAACCTGCCAAAACAAAAACGACTCCTAGTAGGTATTGGTGCCAAGGTAACATAGGTCTTTTTTTAAAGGTAAAGTTCGCTTCTTGATGTATGCTAAATCATGCATGGGAAGTGAGCCTTTTTAGATTTAATAGCAAAGTAACCAAAAAAAGAAGTCGCCCAAAAATTATTTTTGGGCGACTTTGCAGCTCTTTTACGAAAAAGGCTATTTAATCATGCCATAGCTACGTTTAATGAAATTCGTGAGTTCTTCCCCTTTTAACAGGTTTTTACTCAAACGAGCCAAGTCTAGTGCCTGGTTAATTAAGCGTTCTTTCTTCTTCTGTGTTTTGGTATTCAGGATTTCTGAAACCAATTCATGATTGGTATTCACCACCAAGTTGTACATTTCAGGAAAGTTGCCCATACCAAACATGCCTCCTCCTCCAGTTTGTTGCATTTCCTTCATGCGGCGCATAAATTCGGGTTCGGTGATAATAAACGGACTCGAATTGCTATCCATGGCCTCTAATTGTACCGTGAACTTTTCAGAAGGGATTACTTCCTCCAAAGTGGTTTTCAAACTTTCTTTTTCTTCATCGGAAAGCTTGGAAAGTGTCTCTTCCTCTTTTTTAATCAAATTTTCCACCGCATCGCTATCCACTCTTACAAAAGATACATGCTCTTTTTCACTTTCCATTTTCTGAAGTAAATGGGATACTATAGGAGAATCCAATAATAATACTTCATATCCTTTTTCTTTAGCTGCCTCAATATAACTGTGTTGGGCATCTAGGTTGGAAGCATAGAGAACTACCAATTTATCATCTTTATCGGTTTGATGGTCTTTAATTTTTTCCTGAAGTTCCTCAAAGGTAAAATACTTTTTATCTACCGTAGGATAAAGCGCAAATTGCTGGGCTTTTTCGAAGAATTTGTCTTCGGTAAGCATTCCATATTCGATGACAATTTTGATGTCGTTCCATTTCTTTTCGAAATCCTCTCTGCTTTCGTTGAAAAGGGTCTTTAGCTTATCGGCTACTTTTCTGGTGATATAGCTCGAAATCTTTTTCACGGCACCATCGGCCTGAAGGTAACTACGGGACACATTCAACGGAATATCGGGACTGTCGATTACCCCGCGGAGCATGGTTAAAAACTCGGGAACAATTCCTTCAACATTATCGGTTACAAACACTTGATTCTGATAAAGCTGAATACGATCCTTTTGGATGTTCATATCAGAAGCCATTTTTGGGAAATATAGAATTCCCGTAAGGTTGAAGGGATAGTCCACATTTAAATGGATATGAAACAAAGGCTCTTCAAATTGCATGGGATACAATTCGCGATAGAAGCTTTTGTAATCATCTTCTTTTAAATCGGTTGGTGTTTTGGTCCAAGCGGGATTGGGATTGTTAATGATATTGTCTACCTCTTTCGTAGGCGCTGGATCTTCTTCTTTGGCATCTTCTGGTTTGGGCAGGGTCTCCGTGCGGGTTCCAAATTTAATTGGGATAGGCATAAATTTATTGTACTTCACCAATAATTCCCTAATTTTTCCTTCCTCTAAAAATTCCTCGTCCTCTTCATTAATGTGAAGAATAATTTCGGTACCTCTTTCCGATTTATCATGCTCTTCTAGGGTGTAATTGGGGGAACCGTCACATACCCAATGAGCGGCAGGTTCCTCTTTATAGCTTTTGGTTAGTATTTCTACTTTATGGGCTACCATAAAAGCCGAATAAAACCCGAGCCCAAAGTGTCCGATGATCCCGGTATCTTCACCTTGCTTGTCTTTGTATTTTTCTAAGAATTCCTCGGCTCCTGAAAAAGCAATTTCGTTAATGTATTTTTTTACTTCCTCGGCAGTCATTCCAATTCCTTGATCGATAATGTGAAGTTGTTTTTTTTCTTTATCGATTTTCACTTCAATGATGGGCTTTCCATATGCTACCTGGGCCTCTCCAATGCTCGTAAGATGTTTTAATTTTAAAGTAGCATCGGTAGCATTACTGATTAATTCACGAAGAAAAATCTCGTGATCGCTGTACAAGAATTTTTTAATCAGTGGAAAAATATTTTCTACTGATACATTAATGGTTCCTTGGCTCATATATTTATAATTTTTTTGTTTCCTGTATAGGGTATTCAAATAAAATACCATTCTAAAAGGAGTGACAAGGTGTCACTTTAAGGTTTTTTAACAAAACTTTGTTTAACAAAATTGGTTTTTTATTAAACAAATTGTATCTTTATGACACCAAATAATTGCTATGAAAAAGAATTGATTTCTTATCAATTATTTATTGGTTAGGTTGTTTGAGCTAGGGTACGCATTTCGTACCCTAGTTTTTTTTATCATTTTCTTAAAAAATGGATAGTAATATTTATCTTGCTTCAATTATTTAATTCAAAATTATGTATTCTTCAAAAATCTCCGGTTTAGGACGCTACGTTCCCGATAATATTGTTACCAACGATGATCTTTCCAAAATGATGGACACCAATGATGCTTGGATTCAGGAACGGACAGGTATCAAAGAACGAAGATGGGTTCAGGAAGGGAGCGATGATACAACTGCTTCGATGGGAGTGAAGGCTGCTAAAATTGCCATAGAAAGAGCAAGTATTGATAAAGAGGACATCGATTTTATCGTTTTTGCCACCTTGAGTCCCGATTATTATTTTCCAGGTCCTGGGGTGATGGTACAAAAAGCCTTGGGACTTAAAACGGTAGGTGCCTTGGATGTCCGTAACCAATGTTCTGGTTTTGTATATGCCTTGTCAGTAGCCGATAATTATATTAAAACAGGCATGTATAAAAATATTCTAGTGATTGGGAGCGAATTGCACTCTCACGGCTTGGACAAAACGACCAGAGGCCGTGGTGTTTCCGTAATATTTGGAGATGGGGCAGGAGCTGCAGTATTGAGTAGGGCAGAAGCTACTTCAAAGGGAATTTTATCTACCCACTTACATTCTGAAGGTGAGTTTGCTGAAGAACTCATAGTAAAAGCTCCTGGTATGGGAACCCGATGGGTCACCGATATTTTGGAAGAAGACGATCCCAATGATGAAAGTTATTTCCCTTATATGAACGGCCAATTTGTGTTTAAAAATGCGTTGGTTCGTTTTTCGGAAGTGATCATGGAAGGATTGCAAACCAACCAACTTGCTGTAGGGGATATCGATATATTAATTCCGCATCAAGCAAATTTGCGGATTTCCCAGTTTATTCAGAAAAAATTTGAATTAGGGGACGATCAGGTTTTCAATAATATTCAAAAGTACGGGAACACCACTGCAGCCTCTATCCCAATTGCTTTAACCGAAGCCTGGGAAGCTGGAAAGATTAAAGAAGGCGACCTCGTAGTACTCGCTGCCTTTGGAAGCGGTTTTACCTGGGGGAGTGTCATCATTCGATGGTAAATAAAAAACCCTCCAAACAGGAGGGTTTTTTAGTGCCTTGCATTTTTTAATTCTTGAAGGCTAATTCAAATAAATTATAAAATGTAACAAAGGTCTTTACTCAATAGACTATGAAAAATGGCTAATGTTTCATTCGTGTTGCCATTTTAACGTAATGATAACATTCCGTAGCTTTTAGAACATTCCACTGCTTCCATCTTTTTCGCGATCATCTCTATTTTTCCTGGATTTAGCTCTGTATTTTCCACCGCCAAATCGGTAGGATAAACTGGCCATGACCGTCCTGCTTTCCCAATTAAACTCCCCTATTTGCGCATAAGGTCTAGTTCCTTCAAAAGCGAATTGCATGGTATCAAAAATATCGTTGAAGTTTAAGCTAAAGGTGCCTCTTCCTTCCCATAAGTTATAACGGGCTCCCACATTGACGAAATACATGGGTTGTACTTCAAATTGTATGTTTTGATTCATCCCTCTGTAAAATCCAAAAGCTGAAAACGTTAGGTCTTTAGTTACTTTAAAATTATTGAACATTCTCACATTCCAAGCAGTGTTGTCTACCTGAATTTCTTCCCTAACAATATCTGCTTGTGTAGGGTTATTGCCCGTATTGTTCAAACTTTCGGTAATACCGGTTTGTGTCTGATTGTAAAAATCGAAACTGAAATTGAAATTCCACCATTTAGCGGGACGGTAATTACTGGAAAGCTCAACCCCATACGCAGAAGTATTGTTGAAATTATCATAGGTTAAAATAAGCCGGTTTAAATCGGTTGGGTCCACAAAAACCGCTCGATTGATTTCATCTTCAATGGCTCGGTAAAAAACACCTCCCGTAATGGTTCCTTTTTTCAAGCTTCGGGTGTAATTGGCTTCCAACGAATTGGTAAACTGCGGAATTAAACTGGTGTTCCCTAAGGAAGAAATAAGCGGGGTGCTCCATTCCCGAATTGGGTTTACTTGGCTTACTCCGGGGCGATCTACCCTGCGGCTATAACTTATTTGGTATTGGTTGGCTTCGGAAGGGGTATAGGTGAAAAATGCTGAAGGATACACCTGTACATAATCGTTGCTAAATTGCTTCAGTACATTGTCACCTTCAATACTTACTTCAACACCTTCATCGGCAGTAATATTGGAGGTGTTTCCGGAAACTATCCCCGGGCCGTAGCGTTCCGTAGTATTGGCGGTTACTTCTACGGTTTCCGCCCTAACCCCAAGTTGTACACTAAATTTCTCCCAACTTTTTCCGAAGGTGGCATAGGCCGAATAAATATCCCGGGTATAGTCAAAATCGGTACTGGGGGAAACTATTAAATCGCCTTCCAGATCAAAAGGGTTAACTACGAATTGCTGGGACGACCTCGTAATAGTTGAATTGAAAAGCCTTGCTTCGGCTCCTAATTCCAGCTTAGTGGTTTCTGAAAGTGGATTCACATAATCCAGATTTACGGTAAGTTGGTCCCTATTGGTGTCTACAAAATCCATGTAGTTATTACTGAAGGCGGCTCCCGAAAATAGGAAGGTCGCGTCTTCATTGTTTTCAAATTCGTTATAATCGGCTTCCAATTCAATGTTGTGGCCTTCCTTGTCAAAACTCAATTTATAATCAAAATTGTACTGAGAAGAAAGATTCTCTCTTTCATTGAAAAAATCCTGAAACTGATTTAGTTCGGTATTGTTGTAATACTGAATATCGGTTGTTCCAGAGGTTCCTCCATCATATAAATTCTGATTGGTAAAAAACGAAAGGGTATTCTTATCGTTTAAATAAAAATCTACCCCTACTTTAAATAAATTGGATTGACTATCGTCCAGAAAGTTGAAAAATTGTTGGGAGTTTTCTTCTACTCTAAAAATGTCTCCATAATTTTCGTTCACAGAGGTATTATGTCCCCAGTTTCCGTAGAAATTCAACTTTCCATTTCGGTAATTGAAATCAATGTTGGAATTAAACTTGGGTTGTTTTTCATAAGCTAGTGAAACGCTGGCGTTTCCATTAAAGCCCACGTTGAGGTTTTTATGAAGGATGATGTTGATGATACCACTCATTCCTTCAGGGTTGTATTTGGCCGAAGGATTGGTGATCAATTCGATTTGTTTGATCGAGGTCGACGGAATTTGTTTCAGCAATTGTGCCACGGGAACGTTAGAAAGTTTCCCGTCTATCATCACCCGCACATTTTGATTGCCGCGAAGTGCGATGTCTCCCGTTTGTTGATCTACACTTACCGAAGGAAGGTTGTTCATAATATCGGAAGCGGTAGGCCCACTGGTCGTTAAATCTTTTCCTACCGTAATGACTTTCCGGTCCATTTTCTGTTGAATGGTGGATCGTTCGGCGGTTACGACCACTTCATCCAACGCTTCGGTATTCTCCTCCAATAGAATATTTCCCATGTCTATGTTTCGGGAATCCCGATTAATTTCCACTTGGGTATTGTAGGTCTTGTACCCTATATACTGAATAGAGACCTTGACTTTTCCTTCCGGAATGTCTTCAATAGTAAAATGGCCGTTATCATCGGTAACCCCTCCTGTAATGATCCCTTCGTTGAGGTCTTTTACAACCACGGTTACATAAGGAATAGGCTGTTGTAGGTTTTTGTCGATCACCGTTCCGGTAATTGTGCCGGGTTTGTCTGTTTCAGGTTCAGGATTTGCAAAAGAGGTAAAGCATGCCCATAGGGCCATGAAAAAAAATAACTGTTTCATAGTTCGTTGGTTTGATTGTTTGATTGATGATTACTTTTCAGTAATACTCATAGGACGAAGAAGGGGGAAATCTGTTACAATAAATTTTCATTTTCATTTATTGCGAATAAAAAAAGCCCGAAGTCTAGAACTCCGGGCTACCTTTACTGCTATTATTAACACTAACCATCAACGTAAAAAAATTCGCAGTAAAGACTTGAAATATTTCACTAATATAGACGAGACTTTTTGCTTTATGTTACATACGCAATAAGATTTAACTAAGTTTTAAGCATTTGAGGGCTTTTTATGTTAAATTCAATATTTTTGTTTGTTATGAAAAAGACTTTAGTTATTGGGGCCAGTACCAACCCCGCCCGATATTCCAATATTGCCATTCATCGACTTTCTCAATTTGGACATCCCATTGAGGCATTAGGTCTAAAAGAAGGTACCGTTAATGGTATTGAAATTTTTACGGAAAAGAAGCCCATTGAAAATGTGCACACCGTCACCCTTTATGTTGGGCCTAAAAATCAGCCGGAATATTATCAGTACATCATCGGTTTACAACCTAAACGTGTAATTTTCAACCCAGGCACCGAAAATCCTGAATTTTTCTCTCTTCTGAAGGAAAATGAGGTCGCTTATGAGGTTGCTTGTACTTTAGTATTACTTTCTACGAATCAGTATTAATCCCAAGAAGGTAAGAAAGCCGTTAATAGGTAAAAGCTCGTATCCTATTTGATAGCCTCCAAGAGTTTCTGAAGGGATACTTCCCAATAGGGAAATAACCACTACGGAAGCTAATGCCACAACCCATACATAACGGTCTTTCACTTTAAATTTAGTGAAGATACCAAAGGCAAAAAGCCCTAACAAGGGGCCGTAGGTATATCCTGCAACCACCAAAAGACTATCAATAACATTGCTGGTGAGAATGTATTTAAAAGCAATAATCACCAATACCAATAACAAGCTCATGCCAATATGAACACTTTTCCGAAGCCTTTTTTGACGATGGGCTTCCTTTTTATCAATCCCTAGAAAATCGACACAAAAACTTGTGGTCAATGAGGTAAGAGCGCTATCGGCACTGCTGTAGGCAGCTGCTATGAGCCCAAGTAAGAAAGTAACCGCTAAAACCGTTCCCAGACCACTATTTAAAGCAATTTCAGGGAATAACAAGTCGGTTTTTGGAGTACCATCTAATAGGGGAACAGAAATGCCCGATTTTTCAGCATAGATAAATAATAGTGCTCCTAACAGCAGGAACAAAAAGGTAACTGCCGTTAGTACAATGCTAAACGATACCATGTTTTTTTGCGCTTCTTTTAAATTTTTACAGGTAAGGTTTTTTTGCATCATGTCCTGATCCAGCCCCGTCATGCAAATGGTAATGAACATTCCACCAAGAAAGGATTTCAGGAAATGGTTTTTTTTAAAGAAATTATCGGTAAAAAAAGTCTTATTGTAATTTTTCAGTTCTTCCGAAGTAAGGAATTCAGAAAAACTCCAATTCAATTCTTTGGTAATGAAATAGATAGAAAGGCATACCGCTGAAACCATGAACAAGGTTTGTAAGGTATCGGTCCAGACAATCGTTTTAATTCCGCCCCGGTTGGTATAGATCCAAATAAGAAGGATGGAGAAGACTACGGTTATTTCAAAAGGAATTCCATACGAATTGAAAACAAACTGCTGTAATACAATTGCTACAAGAAAAAGACGAAAAGAAGCTCCTAATACTCGGGACACAAAAAAGAAAAAAGCCCCTGTTTTGTAACTTACTGTTCCGAAGCGTTCCTCTAAATATTGATAGATGGAGGTTACATTATGACGATAATATATGGGCAACAGGATAAAAGCCACGATAAAATAACCTACAAAATATCCCAGTACTACCTGAAAGTAACTAAACTGGGAAGCTTCTACCCACCCTGGAACCGAAATAAAAGTGACTCCACTCAAAGAGGCGCCAATCATTCCAAAAGCTACTAAGTACCAAGGAGATTGTTTTGAAGCCTTAAAGAAAACTTCGTTACTATCATCTTTTCCCGTAAAATAGGAAATCAGTAAAAGGACCCCAAAATATCCGGCAATGAGTAAAATTATATGAAGTGGTTCCATGTGTTGCTTGCAGCTAAAGCGGTAAAAATACAAAGTTTAACTTCCTAAAGGAGATTTTTTAATTATTTTTGAAATACTTAGAAAATTTGCTTTCCATGAAAAAGATATTTTTAACCATGCTGCTCACTTTATTTGTGTGGGGGCAAGGCTTTTCCCAAGAATACCTTCAAATGATTGAAGATGGAGGATATACTGTTGAAGAAATTGTAACGAGCGCTGAAGCGTATTTTGCCAATAAGGATAAAGGTCGGGGTTCGGGCTACAAGCAATTTAAGCGTTGGGAGTACATGGCCAAAAGGCTAATGAACGAAAGTGGGTATTTGGTGCCTTTTGAAGAACAGTTATCCCGATTGGAAAATTACAATGCTTATTTAAATCAAACAGCTTCCAATAGACAACCCATGAATGACAATTGGGTGGAAATGGGGCCAACCAGTTGGAATGCTACCACTTCCTGGAATCCTGGGGTAGGAAGAATTACCGGAATTTCGGTAGACCCCAACAATAACGATCATATTATCGTAGGAGCCAATACAGGTGGAGTCTGGAAAACAACCGATGCAGGCGCCAATTGGACGCCACTTGGCGATTACTTTTCCAATTTGTATGTGTATTCTGTAGCGATAGACCCAAGCAATCCAAATACGTATTACTTTGGTTCCTACGGCGGAATCATTTACCAATCCACGGATGCTGGAGCTACTTGGAATGCGATAGGAAATGCGGGTAATTCAACAGTCAATAAAATTTTAATCCATCCCTCTAATTCCAATATCCTTTTTGCGAGTTCGGAGGCTAGCGGAATTTATCGCTCTACCAATGGGGGAAGTAGTTGGACCAATGTCATTCCTTCCGAAAATAGAGGGTATGATATCGAATTCAAGCCAAATGATCCCACCACGGTATATGCTTCTGGTTTTGGGGTACACGTATCCACTAATGGAGGAGCTAATTTTACTTCAGTTTCTGGATTTGATGGAGGCCCTAAGATGATGGGGGTTTCTCCAGACGATGCTACTGTGGTTTATGTGGTGGAAGCCGATGGAGGAAGTTTTGGAGGTTTTTATAAATCTACCGATAGCGGGCAAAGCTATACAGAACTCAACCATGCCAACCGAAATTATTTTGGATATGATACGGCTGGATTCAATCCAGGGGGACAAGCACCCCGTGATATGGATGTGGCGGTTAATCCTAATAATGTAAATGAAGTCCATATAGCTGGAATCCTTACATGGCGTTCGCTGGATGGAGGCGTTAACTTTACTTGTACCTCCGATTGGATTCCTGATGCTGCTGCCAATGCCAATATTGGATACTGCCACGCCGACGTGGATTTACTCGAGTTTGTAAATACAACACTATATGCGGGGACCGATGGGGGTATATTCAAAGCAACCAACACCACAAACCTGAATGCAGATTATTATGAAGATATCACCACGGGAATCGGTATTCGTCAATTTTACAAAATTGGTATTTCCCAAACTCCAGAAGTGGTAGTTTCTGGAGGTGCTCAGGATAATGGAACGTCCTTTTATACACAATCCAACGGTTGGATCGATTGGCTAGGGGCCGATGGTATGGAATCTTTTGTGGATAAGGATAATACCGATGTCATGTACGGAACAAGTCAGAACGGACAATTATACCGAACCGACAACGGTGCGGGAAGTATTACAGGGCTTCCAGAGCCGGGACAAGGTTCAGGAAATTGGGTGACTCCCTTTGAACAAGACCCAATCGTTACCAATACCATTTACTTAGGGTATAACTTTGTGTACAAGTCTACCGATAAAGGAAACAATTGGACCAGTATTTCCCAAAATTTCGGGGATAATTTAAATGAATTAAAAATAGCACCATCCAATAATCAAATTATGTATGCTGCCCGAGGCGGGTTGCTTTATAGAACCGACGATGGTGGGACTACCAGCTGGGAACAGTCCTCACCAAGCGGTATTATTAATAGTATTGCGATACATCCTACCAACCCCAATAAGGTAGCGGTGGCAACCACTAGTGCTAATAAGGTGTTTGTTACTGAAGATGGTGGGGAAACATGGGAAAACTATCGGTTCAACCTTCCCAATTTTAGTGCTTTGGCAGTGGTTTGGGATGACAATGGGGAAGATGGACTTTATGTGGGGATGAATTATGGAATCTATTATATCGATAATACGTTTGAGGAATGGCAACCTTATTTCACAAATCTCCCCAATGTTATTGTGAACGAATTGGAAATAAATACGGAAGATGGCAATATTTATGCAGGCACCTACGGAAGAGGGCTTTGGGCTTCTCCAAAATTTGAACCGGAGGTTTTGGGTAATACTGACTTTGTTCTGGTCAATGAATTTTCCATTGCTCCCAATCCGGTAGAGGAACAGTTGCAGGTATACTGGAAGGAATCTGAAGCAGTGGCTCTTCGAATATTTGATGTTTCCGGAAAGTTGGTTATCTATCAACCAGAAGTTTTCATGAACCAAAAGTATACGGTGGCTGTTTCCCACTTAAAACCAGGAACCTATTTTGTTCGAATGAGCACTTCTAAGGGAACCTATACTAAAAAGTTTATCAAGGAATAATTCCACAAACCCTTTTCACAAAAGCCTCGTAAAGTACTTACTTTGTGGGGCTTTTTTTATATCTTTCCACCAATAATTATTCTATGGAATTTTCATCAAAATTATTGGAGAATGCCGTTGATGAAGTGTCGCAATTACCCGGAATAGGAAAGCGGACAGCTTTACGATTGGTACTTCATTTGTTGAAACAGCCTACAGAACAAACCCAGAAACTGGCACATAGCCTTCAGCAAATGCGGGAGGAAATCAACTTCTGTAGAAATTGCCACAATATCTCCGATACACAACTTTGTGAAATTTGTGCCAACCCCAATAGGGAGGAAAGCATCGTTTGTGTGGTTGAGGATATCCGGGATGTCATGGCTATTGAAAATACGAGCCAGTTTAAAGGCCACTATCACGTATTAGGCGGAAAAATATCTCCCATGGATGGCATTGGCCCCAGTGATTTGAACATTCCTTCCTTAGTAGAAAAAGTGAAGAATGGTACGGTGAGGGAATTGATATTTGCATTGAGCTCTACTATGGAAGGGGACACAACTAATTTTTATATTTTCAAACAAATTGAAGATACTGAAGTAATCACGACCACAATTGCCCGTGGCATCTCGGTAGGGGATGAATTGGAGTATGCCGATGAGGTGACCTTGGGCCGAAGTATTTTACATAGAATTCCTTTTGAAGCATCTCTTAAAAGCCCCTAAGTATTGAAGCTATCGGTAGTCATTTTAAACTACAATGTTCGGTATTTTCTCGAACAATGTTTGCTTTCGGTGCAGCGTGCCTTGAAAGACTTGGAGGGTGAAATCATCGTGATCGACAATGCTTCGAGCGATGATAGTTGTGCTATGGTAGCAAAACAATTTCCAGAAGTCACCCTTATTCGAAATCCAGAAAATGTGGGTTTTAGTAAAGCCAACAATCAGGCCGTTAAGGTCGCAAAAGGAACTTATCTCTGTATTTTAAATCCCGATACGGCGGTTTCTGAACATACTTTTGTGGAGGCACTTCGGTTTGCGGAAAGCACACCTCAAATGGGAGCTTTGGGAATCCGTTATCAGGATGGTACCGGTCATTTTCTTCCAGAATGTAAGCGAAATATTCCCACGCCCCAAAGGGCTATTTTTAAAGTACTGGGCTTTACCAAAGGAAAAAAAGGCTATTACGCTAATAACCTGGCACCACACGACGCTGGTAGAGTAGAAGTCTTGGCGGGTGCTTTTATGATGATAAAACGAGAATTATACGAGTCTCTTGGGGGTTTTGATGAAGACTATTTTATGTATGGGGAAGATATCGATTTGAGTTATAAAATCCTTCAAGCGGGTTATAAAAATTATTATCACGGTGGTTTGTGTGTGCTCCACTATAAAGGAGAAAGTACCACTTTGGATGCAGCGTATCTAGATCGGTTTTATGGAGCCATGCGTATTTTTTATAACAAACATTTTAAGAAAAATACCGTCTTAACTTCTTTGATTTTTACTGGAGTATCGATTACAAAATTTTTCCGAGGAAGAAAAGTATCTCGAAGAAAACAAGTTCGTAATACGGTGGATGAAGCTTGGGTGCTTACGGAAGATTTAAATTTTTTACGAAATCTATCTGAAACCTTGGATATTCCAGTAAAGTCGGTGGCACTTAGAGCGGTACAGGAAGACTTGCTGGAGGGTAAAATGCTTGTTTTTGATACGCAATACTTATCCTATAAAAATATCTTTCAGTTAATGCAGAAACAACGAAAGGGCGGTAACTCTTTCCGAATAAGGCCGCCCCATAGCTCCTTTATAATTGGGAGTGACCAAAGTGACCAAAAGGGCGAGGTACTGCATTTTTAATTATGGATTCGGCAACGATTCCTGCAATTTTCGAAAACCTTTTAGAAAATTTAAAACAAAAACGCTCAAATTTCATTAATTTTGCATCCGTTCACATATAGAATTATTGCAAAAAAACTATGGGAAAATTTGAACTGAAATTACCAAAAATGGGGGAAAGTGTTGCCGAGGCAACTATTACCAACTGGCTGAAGGAAGTGGGAGATACCATCGAGATGGATGAAGCGGTATTGGAAATCGCTACCGATAAAGTGGATAGTGAAGTGCCCAGTGAAGTGGAAGGGGTTTTAGTGGAGAAATTATTTAATGAAGAAGATGTGGTGCAGGTAGGGCAAACCCTTGCTATTATAGAAACCGAAGGGGAAGTTGCAGCGGACTCTTCCGAAGAAAAAACTACCGAAGTGGCTCCAGAAGTGAGTGATAAAGTGGTTTCCCAAGTGGAAGAAGCAGTCGTGAAAGCTAAAGAGGCGGTGCAAACCCCTATTGAAAGTAACGGTGAGCGCTTTTATTCTCCCTTAGTAAAAAATATGGCGGCAGCCGAAGGAATTTCCCAAGGAGAACTGGATGCTATTCAGGGAACCGGAAAAGAGGGACGTGTCACTAAAAACGACATGCTGGCTTATATCGAAAACAGAGGCAAGCAGTCGGTGACCAATACCCCTGCTTCAACCGCTGCAGTAAGTCCTTCCGCTCCTGTGGAAAAGGCGGCTCCTTCAAAAAAGCAAGTTCCTGTAAGTGTGAATGGAGGCGACGAAATTATAGAAATGACCCGTATGGGCAAGCTTATAGCCCACCACATGATCGACAGTGTTACTACTTCGGCACACGTACAAAGCTTTGTGGAATGTGACGTTACAAATATTTGGAATTGGCGTAACAGGGTAAAAAATGCCTTTGAAAAACGAGAAGGCGAGAAACTCACTTTTACTCCTATTTTTATGGAAGCCGTAGCCAAGGCACTTCGCGATTTCCCAATGATGAATATTCAAGTAGACGGTGACCGAATTATCAAGAAAAAAGATATCAATCTTGGAATGGCAGCCGCGTTGCCTGATGGTAACTTAATAGTTCCAGTCATTAAAAAAGCCGATCAGTTAAACTTAGTCGGAATGAGCAAAGCTGTAAACGACTTGGCCAATCGTGCGCGCAACAATCAGTTAAAGCCCGATGAAATTCAAGGCGGTACTTATACCGTAACCAATGTGGGAACCTTTGGAAGCGTGATGGGAACACCCATTATCAATCAGCCGCAAGTAGGAATCTTGGCCTTAGGGGCCATTCGTAAGGTGCCAGCCGTAATTGAAACCCCTGATGGCGACTTTATTGGCATCCGTTATAAAATGTTCCTGTCGCACAGTTACGACCACCGTGTGGTGAATGGTGCATTGGGCGGTCAGTTCGTAAAGCAGGTGGCCGATTACCTGGAGGCCTGGGATCCAAAAAGGGAAATCTAATCTATACGTTTAGTTATTTTTCAGAAATATCTTTTAATTTCTTAGTGTACTTTCAGTAAATACAATGAATGCTCACAGCTTATTCTGAAAACATTACGTTCCAACTGCTAACCCTCTTTGATTTCTAAAAGAAGTAGAGCCAAAGTATTTTTGGTATATTTGAAAGAACCTTCTTCTGTTGTTAGGTAAAGATCTTTTACCCTTTCAATAGAACCTTCAAAATGGATTCGATGAAAAAAGTATTTTTTGTACTCATGACCATCGTGGTATTCCACGGCTATTCTCAAACCCCTGAAAAATTTAACCTAGGCTTCGAAACAAAGTCGGAAGGTGAATCTCTCTCAGAGGGCTGGTTTCAATGGGGAACGTATCCTTTAGAAATCTCGTCGGAAGCATTTTCTGGAAATAAAAGTGGCAAAATCTTTTCTGGTGATTCTGAAGGTGATTTTGGGTGTATTACGTATAAAATACCGGCTAAATACGTAGGGGATGTTATCCAATTGGAAGGTTATATGAAAATTGAAAATGTGGAAAACGGATTTGCAGGTTTGTTAATGCGAGTGGATGGGAATGGGAGTACGTTGGCATTTAACAATATGCAAGGGCAAAATATCTCTGGAACCAAAGATTGGCAGAAATATTCCATAACCTTGGAGTACCCTCAAGAAGCTGAAAGCATTTATGTGGCAGGAATCCTAGTGGGTACCGGAAAGGCTTGGTTTGATGAATTTAAAGTGACCATCGATGGTAAGGATTTGCAAACGCTGAAAGAAACTGAAAAACCTTTATCTAAAGTGCAACAGGATAAAGAGTTTGATGAAGGGTCACTGGTCGAAATAAATAATCTAGAGCATAACCAGATTGAAAACTTGGCGTTGTTAGGAAGGGTTTGGGGTTTTCTAAAATACCATCACCCAGACATCGCACAGGGAAACCGGAATTGGGATTACGAACTCTTCCGTTTTTTGCCTAAATATTTGAAGGTAAATACTGCACAGGAAAGAGACCGCTATCTAATAAATTGGATTGAAGAACTTGGGGAAGTGAAACCTTGTAAAAAGTGTAAGTCCACGCCCGAAGATGCTTTTCAGAAGCCCAATTTAGCATGGATTGAGCAACAGAATGTTCCTTTAAAGGAAAAATTATGGGATGTTTATAACAACCGTTGGCAAGATAAAAACTACTATATCTCGATGTATCCCAATGTAGGAAACCCAAAGTTTCAGAATGAAAATCCCTATGGTAACATGCCCTTTCCAGACCAAGGATTCCGGCTTTTATCCCTATATCGATACTGGAACATGATTTATTATTTTTTCCCGTATACACATTTAATGGACGAAGACTGGGAGCAACAGCTCATAGCTTATATACCTAGATTTCTTGAGGCGGAAAATGAATTGGATTATGAGTTGGCGGTGCTTGAAATAATTGGGAAGGTTCAAGATACCCATGCCAATCTTTGGGGCGGTGGCGATAAAATAAATGAATGGAAAGGGGAAAATTTTCCTCCCGTCCACGTGCGTTTTATTGAGGATCAATTGGTAGTAACCGATTATTATGATAAAGAAATGAAAGAAGCGGTAGGGCTTAAAGTAGGAGACGTGATCACTAAAATTAACGGAACTCCCGTAGCCCAACTTGTGGAAGCAAAAGCCAAATACTATCCAGCCTCAAATATGCCTACAAAACTGCGCGATCTGTCTGGAGATCTACTGCGCTCCAATGCATCGCAAATAAATATTGAAGTGCTTTCAGAAAACAACAAATTGAACACTAGGGAACTTTCTTTGTATCCAAGGGATAGTCTCAAGATCTATCGTTGGTACCCTCCAAGGGAAGAAAGATCCTACAAAATGCTGGATCATCATATTGGGTATGTCACCCTTCAAAATATCAAAGAAGAGGATATTCCCAATATTAAAAAGGAGTTTGCCCAAACGAAAGGGATCATTATCGATATTCGAAATTATCCATCAACCTTCGTTCCATTTAGCTTGGGGTCTTATTTTGTTTCAGAAAATACCCCTTTTGTAAAATTTACAAATGGAAACATTGCAAACCCAGGAGAATTTACCTTTACCAATCCTTTGGAAATTCCAAGTAATGGAAATGCGTATCAGGGAAAATTGGTGGTGTTGGTAAATGAATTATCCCAGAGCCAGGCAGAGTATACCTCCATGGCGTTTCGGGCGGGAGATAATACCACTGTTTTGGGAAGTACTACTGCTGGAGCCGATGGAAACGTTTCTGAAATTTTGTTGCCTGGCGGACTTAGAACCATGATTTCCGGAATAGGTGTTAACTACCCCAATGGTGAGGAAACCCAACGTGTGGGAATTGTTCCCGATGTCGAGGTAAAGCCCACCCTACAAGGTATCCGAAATGGCAAAGACGAATTATTGGAAAAGGCCATAGAAATGATCCTGGAGAAATAGTGAGGTGCTTTAAAGGGGAGCAAAATTTTATTCATTATATTTGAGAAAACCCCTGAAGTAGTAAACCTTCAGGATTGATTTTTTAAACGATACCTATGGAACAAACTACAGCGATATACGTCGGTATTTTACTATTTGTACTTTTTATTTTTCTTTTTTGGATGCTCACCCGTGGCTATGCGAAAAAGAAATATGGTACAAAGCAATGGAAGCATTGGCCCAATAGGCTTTCGTATTGGCAAGCGGCCATTATGTATAGCATGGGATTTACTTTTATCGCCTTATTCCTATTGAAATGGGGCAATGTTTTGGCCTTTTAGTAAATAGGGCTTATGGACTTAACTAGGCATTGCGAACTGTGCGACCATCAAAAAATCTCGTTGAAACAAGGAATTACTTGTGGGCTTACTGGAAGAAAACCAGATTTTCATGGCACTTGTTCAAAAATCACCTTGCGGGAAAAGTTTGAAGAGAAATTAAAAAGTGTAAATGTTGCCTATGAAAACATCAAACGTAAAAAAGCACTCACTTACAGTTACTTTGTGGTGTTCTTGGCCATCGGTTTAACAGTAATCGTGGGAGGCTATCTTTTCGGAAAGTATATTTTGGGGAAAGGGGTGATTTCGGTAGGGCCCTTAATTATCATGGCAGTAGGTATTGCTCCATTGGGGATGGCTTTTGGGGCTTTAAACAAACACCGAAGGGAGCTGGAGGTTGCTAAAAGTAAAAAGGAAAAAGTAGACGAAGTCCTTCAGAAGTATCGAATTACTTATAATTTGGATATCCAGTTTGGGAAAGAAATCCACGGAACCCAAGAAGTGTATGTAGATTTAAAAGTAAAAGGGGTTCCAAATAACTAATACTTTTCTCTAACGGTCACTACCTCCATTTTTGTTCAGCTTAAAATGGCATTTTTCATATTATACCAATTTTAAATTCCCCGAACAACCCTTTTTATTATAAAAGATGGAGGTTAAACAATTCCTAAAATTTATTAAGGTTTCGATAAAATTTTTTTAGCAGCTTATAGAAACTGTACCTTACAGTTATCTGTATTTTATTTAAAAAATTCATACGATGAAACAAGCCAACTACACCAAATTTATCTTAATGCTTATTTGTTCTGCCATTTCCATGTACATCACTATGTATTTTAATACCTACGAATTTAGTCATGTCTACTTTAGCTGGACACGAATGTATATGACACTGATAGGCGTAGGCGGAATGGCCATAATTATGTTTTTGTTTATGCGAAAGATGTATACGCATAAAGGGAAGAATACCGCAATTATCATAGGGAGCGTTGCTGTCATGGTATTTTCCACATTTTTAGTTCGGAAGCAAATACCCATTGATGATATAAAATGGATGAAAGCAATGATTCCGCATCATTCTATAGCAATCCTCACGAGTAATAGAGCCAATTTGAAAGATCCCGAAGTAAAACAATTGGCCAAGGAAATCATTGAAGCACAAGAAAAAGAGATCGCTGAGATGAAAAAAATGATTGAAAGGCTAGAAAATGAACAGTAAGAGTGTAGTAAGTGTATTGGTTTTTATAGTACTCTCTATGTTGGCGAAACCCTTGTGGAGTCAAGTAGGAACCAATGGACAAGATAGAAATGAAGAAGGCCGTCCGATTAAGGAATATCAACTCACTATTGAAAAGAATAAACTAACCCTCGCAGGGGTTACTGCTAATGGGATGACGGTAAACGGAAGTGTGCCTGGGCCAACATTGGAATTTACGGAAGGGGATTTGGCAGTGATTAATGTCACCAATACTATGGATGTAGAAACCTCGGTACATTGGCATGGGATCCTACTTCCAAATTTTTATGATGGCGTTCCCTATTTAACCACACCTCCCATTAAGCCCCATAGCACTTTTCAATATCGAATTCCAATCAATCAGTCTGGGACCTATTGGTACCACTCCCATACTATGCTACAAGAACAAAAAGGGGTGTATGGAGCCATTGTAATTCAGCCTAAGGAAAAAGAACTGGACTATGATAAAGAGCTCGTGGTGGTACTATCAGATTGGACAAATGAAAAATCTGAAAATGTGCTGCGAAACCTAAAGCGTGGCAATGAATGGTATCAAGTTAAAAAAGGAACTTCCGTACCGCTTAGCCGAGTGATACAAAGAGGGGCTTTTGGGGCTCAACTTAAAATGTGGCGCGACCGTATGGAAGGAGCCGATATAGCCGATATATATTATCCGGCATTTTTAAGTAATGGAGCCGATGTCGCCAATTATCCCAACTTTAATGCGGGTGAGAAAGTACGCTTGCGGTTTATCAATGCTTCTGCTTCAACCTATTTTTGGGTAGACTTTGGAGGGGGAGATCCACAAATTGTTTCCAGCGATGGAGTGGATGTGCAACCAGTAGCCAAGAAGCGTTTTCTATTTGCTATCGCCGAAACATATGATATAATAATTACCCTTCCTAAAGGTACCTTGGAAATCACAGCAACGGCACAAGATGGGTCGGGGCATACCTCGATTCAATTAGGAAAAGGTACTTTGATACCTGCCAAGGTTATGGAACGCCCCGATAAAATAAAGATGATGCAGCAAATGGGAAACATGGATATGAAGATGGGGGCTCCCTCATTACTTGGGGACAAGGAAAAGAATTCTCCAGAATTTTTGAAAAGTAACTATGGAATGAAAATGGAAATGATGAATGGAGACGGGATGAATAAAATGGGGAAGATGATGGAAAAAGATAGCATGAAAAAGGATTCTATGGATTCCAGTTCTATGGATATGAAAGCTATGGAAGGGAAAATGAACCATAAACATCATAATAGTTTACAGGATTCTACCTCTTTTGATTATGCGATGAGGAAAACCTATTTTAATTATGATTTTCTGAAGGCGAAAGAATCCACAACTTTTCCAAAGGATGCTCCGGTAAATGAACTTTTATTGAATCTCACGGGTAATATGAACCGATACGTTTGGAGCATTAATGGCCTGCCACTTTCAGAAACCGATAAAATAAAGATTAAAGGAGGAGCGGTGACACGTATTACATTGAATAACCTTACCATGATGCACCACCCCATGCATTTACACGGTCATTACTTTAGGGTCATCAATAAAAACGGTGAGCGTTCCCCATTGAAGCATACTGTGAATGTCCCTGCCATGCAAAAAGTAACCATAGAATTTTATAATGAAGAATATGGCGATTGGTTTTTTCATTGTCATGTGTTGTATCATATGATGGGCGGAATGGCACGTATTTTTAGTTACGACACCCCCAGGGATAATAGAATGGAGAAGTACCCTGTTAAAAAATTAGTACGGGAAACCGACCAGACTTTTTATTGGAGCACGGCTCGTTTGGGCTCTAATTTTAATGAACTCATGGTGACAGCAAGCAATTTACGGAATGAATATGGGGTAAGGGCAGAGCTAGACTATCAAGAAAATCTTGAGGTGGAAATCAATTACAACCGATATCTAAACGATTGGGTGCGATTTTATGTTGGGGTAAATACTGAAAATGAAAACCCGGATACTTTTATTCATTTCAATACGGTTGCCTTGGCAGGGGTAAAGTATTTTACGCCTTATATGTTCAATGTCGATTTAAGCGTAGACCACCAATTGCGACCAAGAATACGCTTGGACAGAGAATTGCTTTTGTTTCCAAGAATATTTCTGGAAGGCGAATACGAGTACCGAGCCGATTTTGGATGGGTGAATAATATGGAACCTGGTGTAAACTATGAAGGGGAAACAGAATGGCTTGTAGGGATCTCTTATATAGTATCGCGTAATTTTTCCGTTCAGGGAAACTATAATAATAATTATGGTTGGGGTGGCGGACTGCTAGTTCGGTTTTAATTCTGAAGGTTCAGAATTTTAGAAAGGACAGTAGATGTTATATACACTTATTAGGATAAGGCAGCTATTTGCGCAATCGATTTAAAACCTCCTGTAAGTCTTCATAACCAAATAATACTTTCTCTCTATCCCAAATAATAGGAAAGTTTAGGGTCTCCGGTAGGTTATTTTGCTTTTCCAAAAATTGTAGTAATTGCTCATAAAGTGCCATGTCTTCTTCAATATTGAAATTTTGATGCGGGATGCGTTCTGAAGTTAGTAGGGCTTCCAATAATTGGCACTTCCCACATTCCCCTTTCGTGAAAAGTACTAGCTTTCCGTTCAGGGTTTCGCTAATATCTATTACTTCTGAATCATGGGCCACCGAAATCGCATTATCACGGAATTCATTCACAATAAGATCATAGGTATAAGTAGATGGTATTCCCTCTAAAGCAATGAGCGTGGTCATTTTGGTTTTGGAGTGAGGCAACAAATCTTTTAAAATGGGCTTATCGGCACTACGGCGAAAACCTTCAGCTGCTACCCGTAAAAAAACATTTAAGGTATCGGCCGTATGGTTTTGAACAAATAGGTGGGTTCGCTTTCCTTGGTTTTCTTCCAGCAAGCTTACTTTTTCACTTTGTGAAAATCCTAGCACCGTGGCTGTTAACAAAAAGAGGGTAAATAGTGTGCCGTTCATCTGGAAAACGAAGATAATAATCCTATTTTTGTCCTACAAACAACACCATGGAATTACAGCTTAACAAACCCATCTGCTTCTTCGATTTGGAAACGACGGGCATTAATGTGGCCAATGACCGCATTGTCGAAATTTCCATCCTAAAAGTGTTTCCCAATGGAAACCGGGAAAGCCATACTTGGCGGGTCAACCCAGAAATGCCCATCCCAGAACAAGCAAGTGCCGTACATGGCATTACCAACGAAATGGTTGCACAAGAGCCTACCTTTAATGAGTTGGCGCCAAAAGTGTATCAACTTATTAAAGATAGCGATTTAGGGGGCTTCAATAGCAATCGATTCGATATCCCTTTACTGGCGGAAGAGATGCTGAGGGCCGATATCGATTTTGATATGAAAAAAGCACTTTCCGTAGACGTGCAAACCATTTTCCATAAAATGGAAAAACGTACTTTGGAAGCAGCGTATAAATTTTATTGCGACAAAACCCTGGATAATGCCCATAGTGCTGAAGCCGATACCTTAGCAACCTACGAGGTGCTAAAGGCGCAATTGGATAAATATCCTGAACTTGAGAATGATATTCATTTTTTATCCGATTTCAGTTCGCATCGCGATTTTGCCGATTTCGCCGGATTTATAGGGTACGATGAAAATGGCGCCGAAATGTTTACCTTCGGAAAGCATAAAGGTACTTTGGTCGAGGAAATTCTAGAAAAGGAACCAGGTTATTTTGGCTGGCTACTGAATGCCGATTTTCCGCTGTATACCAAGAGAGTATTGACTCGTATTAAATTGCGAAAACTGAATACCAAACTATAAATTTCCTGTGTAGGAGGTAGGGGCAAAACCCAAAATAAATTATTATGAAGATCATTTGTGTAGGTCGCAATTATGCCGCTCATATTGAAGAACTTGAAAATGAGCGCCCCATAGATCCAGTATTGTTTCTGAAACCGGATAGCTCGGTGATTCTTAAAAACAATCCATTTATCATTCCCGAATTTTCCAATGAAATCCATTATGAAGTGGAGGTGCTAGTGAAAATCAATAAAATTGGAAAACACATCGATCAAAAATTCGCCCATAAATATTATGATGAAATTGGACTGGGGATCGACTTTACCGCACGTGATGTTCAAAACCAATTGAAAGAGAAAGGCTTGCCTTGGGAAAAGGCCAAGGCCTTCGACGGTGCGGCGCTCATAGGCAATTTTTTGCCGAAAACGCAGTTTAAAGACTTAAATAACCTGTCATTTTCCCTAGAACAGAATGGAGAAGTAAGACAAAATGGGAATACTTCCCTAATGTTGTGGAAAATAGATGCGTTAATCGAATATATTTCAAAATATTTTACTTTAAAGATTGGGGATGTTATCTTTACGGGAACGCCTGCTGGCGTAGGGAAGGTGCAACCCAACGATACACTAAAAGGATTTTTGGAAAGCGAAGAGCTTTTCTCCATTAATGTCAAATAATTATGAGTACCTTATATTCAGTTGCTAATTTAAAGGAAATCGCCGGGGACGACGAAGACTTCATGGCAGTAGTTGCCCAAACCTTTTTGGATGAAATTCCTCCCGACCTGGAAGCTATGGTTTCAGCGGTGGATAATGACAATAAGGAATTGACGTATCAATTTGCCCATAAGATGAAACCGAATATTGAAATGTTTGGCATCGATTTATTAAAAGATGTCACCGCTGTTGAATCTTGGACCAAAACCTCAAAAAGTAAGTCTTCTATTGAGCCTACTGTTACTAGGATTGAAAATACCCTTAAGGCCGTATTTGAAGAATTGCGAACCGACTTCGATTTATAGATGCTAGCCGAAATCATCACCATAGGCGATGAAATCCTCATTGGCCAAATAGTCGATACCAACTCGGCTTTTATCAGTCAGCAGCTCAACAAAATTGGGGTGCAGGTTTATCAAATTACGTCTATTCAAGACGATCGGGAGCACATTCTTGATGCCTTGGAGGAAGCTTCCCAGAGGGCCAACTTGGTTTTGGTGACTGGCGGACTAGGTCCTACAAAAGACGATATTACCAAGCAATGTTTTTGTGAATTTACCGATGATACCCTTATAGAGCATACTCCAACCTTAGAAAACGTTAAGCGGTTATTCGATAAGTACATAGGAAAACTCCCTACGGAAATGAACTTCAAACAGGCCTTGGTTCCTTCCAAAGCCACCGTCCTGCTCAATGAACATGGTACGGCTCCTGGTATGTGGATGGAAAAAGATGATGTGGTTTTTGTCTCCATGCCTGGAGTGCCTTACGAAATGAAGTACTTGCTTACCGAAAAAGTACTGCCCAAGGTTAGGGACCGTTTCAAACGGCCTTTCATATACCACAAAACCTTGATTACTTACGGGTTAGGGGAGAGTTCCATTGCCGAGCGCATTGAAAACTGGGAAGAAAATCTGCCGAAACATATCAAATTGGCCTATTTGCCCTCCTTGGGAAGGGTGCGGTTGCGTCTTTCTTCTAAAGGAAGTAATGAAACCCTTCTGCAAAACGAGGTGAATGCCTTGATGGAAGAACTGTGGAAAATGCTTGAAGACATTGCTGTGGGCTATGAAGATGAAACTTCAGTCGTAGAGCGTATTGGCAACCTACTTGCTAATGAGGGGAAGACGCTTAGTTTGGCTGAAAGTTGTACAGGAGGGGCCATTGCGGAGGAAATCACACAACATGCAGGCGTATCTTCCTTTTACCGTGGAAGCATCATTCCTTACGCCACCGAATTGAAAACCGAAATCCTGGGAGTAGCAGCGCAACTCATTGAAGAACATAACGTGGTAAGTATTCCAGTAGCCGAAGCGATGGCACGACAGGCTACCAAATTATTCAAAAGTGATTACGCCATTGCCACTACAGGAATAGCCGGTCCCACCAAAGGCGATGGGGACGATGAGGTAGGCACGGTTTGCATTGCCATTGCTGGGCCCAACGGAATTCACTCCGAAAAATTCCAATTTGGAGCCGTACGGGAGCGGGTCATTCGAAAAGCTGTAAACAAGGCCTTCGAGATGCTCCTGAAAGAAATTTCAAAAAACTGAAATTCTTTTGTTGTGGGAGACAATTTATTTTTTTAAATTTGCACCCTGTTTAAAAATAACTATCTAATATTTAGGTTATGTCAAGAGTTTGTGAGTTAACGGGAAAGAAAGCAATGGTTGGGAACAACGTGTCCCACGCGATGAACAAAACCAAGCGTAAGTTCGATGCGAACTTAGTGAAGAAGCGTTTCTACATCCCAGAGGAAGATAAGTGGATTACCCTTAAAATATCTACTTCAGCGTTAAAAACGATTAACAAAAAAGGAATTTCCGCAGTTATCAAAGAAGCCCGTGCCAATGGGTTTTTAACCAAATAATTGCATAACCACTAAAGTCGAATACAATGGCTAAAAAAGGAAACAGAGTACAGGTAATCTTAGAATGTACAGAGCATAAAGAAAGTGGTAAGCCAGGGACTTCCCGTTACATTACCACCAAGAACAAGAAAAATACTCCAGATAGAATGGAGTTGAAGAAATTCAACCCGATCTTGAAGAGAATGACCGTACACAAAGAAATTAAATAAGACAGTTTACTGTCCTAAAAACACCACGACATGGCAAAGAAATCAGTAGCATCCTTACAAACTGGATCTAAAAGGTTAACCAAGGCGATCAGAATGGTAAAGTCCCCTAAAACGGGAGCTTACGTATTTGAAGAGGCAATCATGGCCCCCGATCAAGTAAACGACTGGTTGAACAAAAAATAACAACCACAAACGATATAACTAAAAAGCCACTTTTTTACAAAGGTGGCTTTTTGTATTTTTGGCGTTCCCCCGATGACATTCGGGGTCGGGCTTTCACCACTACACGGTAGTTTGGTTCAATCCCTAACGCAGTAAACAACTTAACAGCATTTAAGCATGAGCTTATTCAAAAAAATTTTTTCAAAAGAGAAAAAGGAAACTTTAGATAAAGGGCTTGAAAAATCCAAAACTTCCTTTTTCGATAAACTTTCCAAAGCCGTTGCGGGAAAAAGTAAAGTAGACGATGATGTTCTCGATAACCTGGAAGAGGTGTTGGTGAGTAGTGACGTTGGGGTAAATACCACGTTAAAAGTGATCGATCGAATCGAAGCCCGTGTGGCCAAAGATAAATACTTAGGCACCGAAGAGCTCAACCAAATCCTTCGTGAGGAAATCGCAGGCTTGTTAAGTGAAACCCATACAGGCGAGGCCACCGAATTTACCGTTCCTGAAAATAAAAAACCCTATGTTATTATGGTGGTAGGGGTCAATGGGGTTGGGAAAACCACTACCATTGGAAAATTAGCCTATCAATTCAAGAAAGCAGGAAAAAAGGTGATCTTAGGAGCCGCCGATACGTTTCGTGCTGCGGCCATCGACCAGTTGCAGATTTGGGCCGATAGAACCGAGGTGCCTATTGTGAAGCAAAGCATGGGCAGTGACCCTGCCAGTGTCGCCTTCGATACCCTGCAAAGTGCCATGACCCAAGAAGCCGACGTGGTACTCATCGATACCGCGGGAAGGTTGCATAACAAAGTGAACCTTATGAACGAACTTTCCAAAGTAAAACGAGTCATGCAGAAAGTGGTTCCCGATGCTCCTCACGATGTTTTGTTGGTCTTGGATGGTTCCACCGGGCAAAACGCTTTTGAACAGGCCAAACAGTTTACCGCCGCCACCGAAGTGACTTCCCTTGCTGTAACCAAATTGGATGGAACCGCCAAAGGGGGCGTTGTGATTGGAATTAGCGATCAGTTTCAGATTCCGGTGAAATACATAGGAGTGGGAGAGGGTATAGAAGATCTTCAAGTGTTTAATAAATTGGAGTTTGTAGATTCCTTTTTTAAATAACAGGCTAGTAGTTTTTTAACTAAAATATTTTCGGCCTTTGCGGTGAGCGGATTTGTTTTTTAATTACATTCGCTGCCAATTTTATCATGCTATATGATTCATCCGCATACCGAATTGCAATTCATTAGTGAGGAGGTGGGCCACGGTGTCGTCGCCACTCAATTTATTCCGGCTGGAACCATTACTTGGGTATTGGACAAATTGGACCGGGAGTTTACCCCAGAGCAGTTTCAGAAAATGAACGAACTCTATCAACACATTTTGGATACCTATAGTTTTCGTAACAGTCAGGGGAACTTTGTCCTCTGTTGGGACCATGGGCGCTTTGTGAACCACAGTTTTAAATCGAACTGCCTTTCCACTGCTTACGATTTTGAGATTGCCATTCGTGACATTCAGCCAGGAGAGCAACTTACCGACGATTACGGATATCTAAACATTAGCACCCCGTTTAAAGCGGCCAATGAAGGAACCCGCCGTAAGACCGTGTATCCAGACGACTTAAAAAACCATTACAAGGCTTGGGATAAAAAGCTGGCCGATCATTTCCCGAAAATCCCAAACGTGCCACAACCTCTAGCACCTTTGCTATCGGCTAAAACCCAGAAGGAGATTCAGAAGGTATTGGATGGAAAGAAGCCTTTGGCCTCGATATTGGAATTGTATTATAACCCTTCTTAACTTTTAGTTCCATAAGTTTCAAGTATCTTTGCAGCTTCAAAGAAATTAGCGCATGCGTACGAAAACCCTAAAGAAGAACAAAATCAATGTCGTGACACTGGGATGCTCCAAAAATGTGTACGATAGTGAAGTACTAATGGGACAGCTTCGGGCGAATAACAAAGAAGTGGTGCATGAAGAGGAAGGAAATATAGTGGTGATCAATACCTGCGGATTTATTGCCAATGCGAAAGAAGAAAGTGTGAACACCATCCTGGAATTTGTTCAGAAAAAAGAAGAGGGACTGGTCGATAAAGTGTTTGTCACCGGTTGTCTTTCCGAACGCTACAAACCCGATTTGCAAAAGGAAATCCCCGATGTGGATCAGTACTTTGGTACCACCGAGTTGCCTGGATTGTTGAAAGCATTAGGTGCCGATTATAAACATGAATTGATTGGGGAACGGTTAACGACCACTCCAAAAAATTACGCTTACCTTAAAATAGCCGAAGGTTGTGATCGACCCTGTTCGTTTTGTGCCATTCCCCTAATGCGTGGAAAACATAAAAGCACGCCTATAGAGGATTTGGTTACGGAAGCGGAAAAATTGGCCGCTAACGGAGTGAAAGAGCTAATTTTAATTGCTCAGGATCTTACTTATTACGGACTCGATCTTTACAAAAAACGGGAGTTGGCCCGATTGTTAAAAGCTTTGGTGCAAGTAAAAGGAATTGAATGGATCCGTTTGCATTATGCTTTCCCAACGGGTTTCCCTATGGATGTATTGGAAGTAATGAAAGAAGAACCCAAAGTGTGTCATTACATCGACATCCCTTTGCAACATATCTCCGATCATATTTTGAAGTCCATGCGCCGTGGAACTACTTACGAAAAAACCACACAGCTGTTGAAGGACTTCCGTAAGGCAGTCCCTGAAATGGCCATTCGTACTACCTTGATTGTAGGTTATCCTGGAGAGACAGAAGAAGATTTTCAGCTCTTGAAAAACTGGGTGAAGGAGATGCGTTTTGAACGTTTGGGCTGTTTTACCTATTCGCACGAGGAAAATACCCATGCCTACCAATTAGAAGACGATGTCCCTGAAGAAGTGAAAATGGAGCGTGCCAACGAAATCATGGAATTGCAATCCCAAATTTCTTGGGAACTCAACCAGGAGAAAATCGGACAACAATTTAAGGTGTTGATCGATCGTAAGGAAGGTAATTATTATGTGGGCCGAACCGAATTTGATAGTCCCGATGTGGATAATGAAGTATTGATCAATGCAGAAAATGGTTACTTGCGTACCGGCGACTTTTATCAAGTGGAGATTATGGAGGCCGAAGATTTCGATTTATACGGAAAAGTTATTTCTTAAAAAAAACCTTAGCTTGAAGAAAAGATTAGGAATAGGTATTTCAGTAGGGCTGGTTCTCATTGTTTGGAGCTGTAAGGAAGCTTCAGATGAAACTAAAGGCAAAGGTTTAGAGGAAAAACACATGGTATTTCCGATAGAAAACCCTACTTCAGAAAACAGCGCCCTTCCCAGGTTATACAGTAACGGTAAGGAGCTATTTCTTTCTTGGGTCACTTCGGAAGATTCCTTGTCAACCTTGTATTATTCCAAGTTTAATCAAACTACTTGGTCTCAACCGGAGGCCATTATTTCTGGAACCGATTGGTTTGTGAACTGGGCCGATTTCCCTCAAATTGCAGAGAACAAAGGAAATATCCTTACCAGTTTTCTTCAGAAGTCGGCTAGCGGTACCTATACCTACGATGTCAAACTAAATTTATACAACGACTCCACGAAAACCTGGAAAAAGAATTTTTTATTGCATTCTGATGGTACTCAGAGTGAGCATGGGTTTGTTTCTATAAAACCCATAGGGAATGCCTTTTTCGTTTCGTGGCTGGATGGTAGAAACACCAAAAGTGTGGATTCAGGCCATCAAACTCATAAAACAGGAGGAGGAGCGATGACGTTAAGAGGAGCCATGGTAGGATTCAACGGAGAAATATTTAACGAAATGGAGTTGGATGACCGCGTGTGCGATTGTTGTAATACAGCTGTGGTAACTTATGGTACCGGTATGATTTCGGTCGCGTATAGAGATCGTTCGGAAGAGGAAATCCGCGACATTTCCTTGAAGACTTTAGGAATGCATAATCGCATTGGTTCCAAAACTATTGGTAATGATCAATGGAAAATAGAAGGGTGTCCCGTAAATGGACCGGCTATCGATGTGTATGAAAATTCCATTGCTCTTGCTTGGTTTACTGGAGCTAATGAGGAAGGGAAAGTGAATGTGGCTTTTAGTCCAAATTACCAAAATCCCTTTCGTATCGATTCGGGGAATGCCACCGGAAGGGTCGATATAGTTATGTTCTCTGAAACCGAAGCCACAGTACTATGGATGGAACCCAAAGGCGATGAAGAGGTCATTCAACTTATGAAAATCAACCAACTAGGAGAAAAGGGAACCCCCATCACCATTGCCAAAACCAGTTCGGAACGGGCTAGCGGATTTCCACAATTAGAGCGAGTGGCCGATACGCTGTATGTCGCATGGACCATAAGCACTAAATCGATTTCCAAAATAGAAATGGCTGCCGTACCTTTAACCGACCTATAAAATTGTATTTCTGAAACCCAAACTACTCATCATTGGCCATCATTTCCCAGAACCTTCCACTACAGCGGCAGGTACTCGAATGATGCAGTTAATTCAGGTGTTTTTGGATTTAGAGTATCAAATAGACTTTGCCACGACTGCTAGTGCCGGGGAAAAATCGGAAGGACTTGGGCAATTCGGGATCCATTCACATAGCATAGAATTGAATAATTCCAATTTTGATGAGTTTGTAAAGCAGTTAAGTCCGAATGTTGTTCTATTCGATCGTTATATTACCGAAGAGCAATTTGGTTGGCGTGTGGCAGAACAGTGTCCGCAGGCCCTTCGGATTTTAGACACCGAAGACTTGCATTTTCTTCGGAAGGCAAGGGAAGTGGCTCATAAAAAGAACCATCCATTGGAACTGTATACCGATAGAGCAAAGCGGGAATTGGCCAGTATTTTGAGAAGTGATGTGTCGTTGATCGTTTCTTCCGCGGAGATGAAACTGTTGGACGAGACGTTTCATGTGCCTTTAGGGATCTTGCATTACCTTCCTATTTGGGTCGATAAACTTGAAACGGATTTTCCATCTTTTGAAACACGAAAAGACTTTATCACCCTTGGAAATTTTCAGCATGCGCCTAATACCTCTTCCGTTATTTATTTAAAAAAAACAATTTGGCCGCTCATCAGAAAACAACTTCCGGAAGCCAAATTACACATCTATGGCGCCTATGCGCCGAAGTCGATAGCCGATTTACATAACGAACAAGAAGGTTTTTTAATAAAAGGGTGGGCGCCTTCCGTAAAAGAAGTGATGACGCATGCAAGGGTTTGCTTGGCTCCTTTGCAATATGGAGCCGGATTAAAAGGGAAATTGTTGGATGCTGCTTGCTTCGGAACGCCTTCCGTGACTACGACCATAGGAAACGAAGGATTATTTACCATGAATTTGGTTGAGGATTCCCCTGAAGCCTTTGCCGAAAAAGCGATTTCATTGTATACCCAAGAAAACCTATGGATGCAACAGCAAAAGGAGGGGAGGAGTGCTCTTGAAAAACACTTTATGAAGCAAAGTCATGTTCCCACTTTTGTGGAAAAGGTACAAGAGCTTCGCAAAAAACTACCCAGCCATAGGAATCAGCATTTTTTAGGGCAGATTTTCCATGAGCAAACCTTGCAAGCCACCAAGTACATGAGTAAGTGGATTGAATTAAAAAATATGAAAGAAGATTCCCTTTAAGGCCTTTTAGAAGAGGCCCTTTTAACAATCGGTTTTGATTTAATATATATCACATCTTCTTTTTTATCGGAGTACATATAATGGTATTCTTCTTTTAAAAACCCAAGACTCGGATGGTATATGTTTTTATTTTCTTGAAGTTGTTCCGAATATTTCTTCTTATCTACAAATTCCTTTTCAGCCTCTTCGGAAGCATTATCGAGCAACTCCAGTTCTTTACTGAGTACAAAAGTTAGAGGCTTCGAACCTTCCATGGGAAGGGCTATATAAAAAGGATAGAAGTTTTCCACATGTGGGCCAAATCCCCCAGGCTGCATCATCATCATTTGTTGTTGCATCATAAAATGCATGAACCAAAAATTGTTATAATTATAGGTATTTTGATCTACGTAATTTACCGAAACAATATAATTTCCACTCTTTGAGGTATTGATTGCTACAGTAGGTCTATTTTTCAATTTTTCAACTTCTTTTAAATAGTTGCTCTTTTTGCTACGAATACCCGTGAGTTGTGATAGTTGTTCGCTAAGGGTAAAACTTTTTAGGTTTTCTGCAGTATAGGCATCATAAACATTAAATGAAAAATCTTCTTTGCCTTGAAAGATGGCAAATAATTTTCCATCTTTAATTTGAGTGTTGTTATCCCTAAGTTTGTCTACTTCGGGAGCCGTGATTACAGTGTTTGTTATGGTGTTTGATAGCGGGTTGATTTGTGTCAACGTAATTTCCTCTTCCTTATCATTATCGTTTTCAACAAAATAAAACACTCCCTTTTCCAAATACGCTTGTACTTCAAAAATAGAACCATGCTCTATATACTCTTCTTGATCGACAATCTCCGAGTCGGACCTTAAAAGTTTTTTTAGGGTTCGTTGCAAGTCTTCCGTAACAGAAATTTCCTTCTTCTCAACAGTACTTGCATTCTCGATGGTTGTGATCTTAATTTGTGCACCATTCTCTTTTTCTTCCAAAAAAACCGTACTTCCCTTTTGTTTGAAGATGTTATTGGGTTTTGTGAAATCTTCCCAGCGGTCTTTACTGAAAGTTCCTTCGGAAATAGAATAATCAATGATATCCAAATGTTCGTCCTCTAAACTTAAGAGTGTAAAGGTGTCTCCATTGGTATGATAAGAAATGATTTCCGGTATTTCTTCAAAAGAAATAGTCGTCCATTCTTTTACTTCTTGCTGGGCGTTCATTCGGAAGGGAATGAAATCGTACATTTTGGTGTCCTTGTTTTTTACTACAAGTACATGCAGGGTTTGATTGTCATCTACATCGAATGACAAGGTTTTTTCAAACTTTTGATGTTTTTCCAAGGTATACTTGAAAATGTCATTAGCCTGCACAGTAAGACTTAAAAAAACGAATAGAAAGGATACGAGTATTTTCATCATTTAAATTTAGGTTTTTTATCTGGAAACATAAGGCTTGGCTATATCCACCTCTGCAGCAATATACCCAAAAGAAGCCCAATCGTCCCCAGAAAGTATGTCAGTAAAAATCTCTTTTGCTTTTTGAGGATATCCGTTGTACCACTGCCAGTTGCCCAAGGCGTATTGTAAAGCCGAATTGGAGGCTGTGGCTTCTGCTTCAAATTGATGTATGGCTTCTTCAGAAAGTAGTCCTTTATAGAACAAACAGGCTTTATAATAAGCCGTATTTTCTATTACATTCATATTTTCATCAATATTCCGTAGGTAATTGTCGCCTGCCGCCTTTCTTCCCAAACGGTTATGAATCATATAAATCCAATGGGTACAGGAAACCACATTGTCTGGGGCATTGGAAGTAGATAAACATTTTTTGAAGGCTTCCAAGGACTGCGGAAGGTTGCGGTTAAGGTAATACGCGAGCCCAAGGTGGTAATAAATATTGCCGTGCTGCGTACTCACAGGGATGTTTTGTGCATTGGGCATACCGTCCTCCTCCATTTTATTTTCGGTCCCTTTGATGAGTTCGGCGGCTTTGGAAAGGTCTTCAATGGCTTTGTCAAATTCCCGAACGGTTATGTAGCGATGCCCGCGATGCCTTAATAATCTGGATTCATTGGGAAATTGCTCCAACCCTTGGGTGTAAATGGCAATGGCTTTTCGGTAGTCTCCTTTGTACGCTGTAAAACGTCCGTACCAAATAAGGTTTTCCAGATTGTTGGGATCTTTCTCATAAGCTTCCTTTTTGGCTTCCCAAGCTTTTACAAGAGCTTCGGAAGGAGCTGCCGAATAGAGCGTATCGCCCGTTACGGCGACTGCTTGATAAGATTTGGACCATGAATTTTGGCTTTCATCAGAAGTTGTGTTCTTACAACTTGCCAAAAACCCTGCGATTAGAAATAGAAAATAATAGTACTTCAAAATAGATTATTTACCTAGCACAAATACATTACTGTTTACCAAAAACAAACTGTTTACAAAGAACAGTTTTCCATTTTCCCAAAAAGAACGGAACAACACATCATCTACAAAATAAACCACGCTTCCTTGCCCAACTCTTGCTTCTCCAAAAACCAACGAGTTTTCCAATCCGGCCTTCGCTGTTTCCCCAGAGAATCCGGAAACACTTTCGGGAGTGCCCTGAATGTAGCCTACGTTATAGCCATTTTCCAAAAATTGATAGGAATTGCCCCCTAGCTTCAAAGTATAGTAATCTAACCCATAGCCAAATGCTAAGGGATGTGAAGGGTCTAAGGCTACTTTGTAGATACTTCCCGTAATTAAATGAGGCACACTCGCACGTTCTCTTTGATCGTAAGGAATCAAGTTTCCTTGAGATTCATTTTCTGCTTCTTCAGTGGAACTTTCGTTCTTTTTTAGATCAAAACCGTCTTTCCCTTCAAAGGTTCGCAAGGCATTATCGAACGCAATCACCTTTCCGCCTTTTTGAATCCAATTTTTCAAATCACTAAGGGCACCGTCATTCAATACCCTGTTGTACCAACCGCTGGGCAACACCAATACATCTATTTGATTCAGTAGATCTACATTAAAATATTCCGTATCGATTACAGTGATAGGATAGTGTAGCTGCTGTTCCATAAAGTGCCAAATACTTCCGAAGCTCAAAGAAGAAACCCCTTGTCCTTTCAGTACGGCAATTCGGTTTTTATTTATGATTTTCACATCGGAAGAACCAAAATCGGTTCCATTGTCACTAAAACTCGTATTCGCAACAAAAAGCGTTTGTCCAAATTCGTTGGCACTTTTGGTCACAATTTCAGTAAACCGCTCGTTATTTCTATTGTCACTTTTGGTGATTACCAAGCTTCCTTTAGGAAAGGTTTTTCCTTGAATTTGCAATTCTTTTTCTGAAAAACGTACTCGAATGTCCTTTTGCAATAAATCGGCTAAAAAGCTGGCATCTTGCATGCTTTCCCATGGCACAATATACCCTGCCAAAGCGGAAGCTGGGGCCACTTGGTTTACGGTTTTGAGGTAGGGATTTGTGCCGTTGGCCGTAACCAAACTGGTACTGGCAATACAATCCAATCCGTAGGCATACGGAATGCTCCAAGCGGTAATGTCGTAGGTAAGCGGTTCTGAAAGTTGCGCATTTTGTTCAAAAAGGACCTTCACCATTTTGCCTTTAGGTTGTTGGGTACTTACTACCAAAGCCCCTTCGGTATTCATACTTCCTCTTTTATTGGATTGGTAATCGGTACCGCTAACCGAACCCCCAGAGGCAAAACCGTATTGAATCTCGTGTTTGTCTAGTAACTCGGTAAGTGCCTTGATTTTGTCAGGATGGCCTTTTAGTACATAGCTTTTGTAATTTAGGTCGCTATTGTCAAAAAACTTTCGAAATTCGGTATTGAGTTTCTGGGTATTTTTAGAGGTAATCTCCACAGTGGAAAGTGCGGTGGTGGTATGATGCGCTACACGATCCTTGAGTGTGAGCTCGTAGCCTTCATCGGTGTCGATACCTAATCCGGCACGACCATGACCTGCCTGCTCATAAGTCATCCCGATAGCACCCATGTAAAGGGGGTAGGTGTCCCCGTAGCTTGGATACAACAAATCGAAATACTGTCTTGTAAAAAACAACCATCCCTCTTTATCAAAATATTTTGCATGATTTTTTCCGATTTCCACTTGGAAGTCGCGCTGCCAAGGGGTAATAATTTCGTGATAGGGTTCTGCTGCAGGAGCAAAATAATAAGGGGAGTTTATGCCTTGTTCATGGAAATCGACATGTACATGGGGCATCCACTGATTGTAAATTTTTAACCGTTGCTGGGTTTCTACTTGTGAAGCCCAGGCCCAATCCCGGTTCAGGTCGAACAAGTAATGGTTGGGTCTCCCACCGGGCCATGGTTCATGATGCTCGGCTGCAATTTGGCTTTTGTTATATGGAGTTGCTTTAACTTGGTTGTACCAATTGGCATAACGGTCGCGTCCGTCGGGGTTTACGCATGGGTCTATAATGACCACGGTGTTTTCCAGCCAAGTTTGTTTTTCGGTAATGAGTTGGTAGAGTGTGGTCATGGCCGCTTCGGTACTGGAAGCCTCATTGCCATGAACATTAAAGCTAAGCCATACAATGGCAATATCGGGACTTGAGTTTCCCGAAAGTAACCCTGTTTGTTTTAAATTATTGGTGCGAATGGATTCTAGGTTTGCCATGTTTTTTTCAGAAGAAACTACGGCATAGGTAAGCGGTCTGCGCTCATTGGTTTTTCCGTAGTTTTGGTAGGTCACCCTATTGCTGTTTAGGGCCACATGTTCAAAGTACCGAACCACATCGGCATGGCGGGAGAATTCACTGCCAAGTTCATAACCTAAAAAATCGGAAGGTGATTGTAATTGAGCCCAAGCTGTAGTAATGGCAAGTAAGAAAAAAAGCGTAAAAATTTTCTTCATGAGAGATGTATTTCAAAGGGCTAAAGATAACAAAAGCACTTTTCATTAATCAACATTAACGTATCTTTAGGTTTCAAAAGTGGTAAACTCCTTATTTTTGTGATGATTTCTGAATAATTTCTATGCCCAAAAAATTACTTCCTTACCCAGAAACGGATTATTTTTCAGCGTTAATTTGTGATTATCTTTCACAAGAAGCGGGAACAAAATCGTTTTACCATCGTTTTCCGAAGTTGGAGAACTTTAAAGCCCAAGCTGAAGAGAAAAAAGCTTCTTTTTCAGAAGCACATAGAAATATCTTGGTGGCTCAACTGAAACAGCAGTATGCGTGTTGTAGTCCTTCCGAAGCCACACTGCAAAATATTGAGGCATTAAAAAATACAAATACCTTTACCATTACCACAGGCCACCAACTGAATCTATTTACGGGGCCTTTGTATTTTCTGTACAAGATTTTTTCTGTGATAAACCTTTCAGAAACATTAAATAAAAAATACCCCGAAGCACATTTTGTACCCGTGTATTGGATGGCTACGGAAGATCATGATTTTGCCGAAATCAATTACTTTAAACTGCACGGTAAGAAAATTACATGGGATCGGCAGGCTTCCGGACCTGTAGGGGAACTTTCTACGGAAGGCTTACAACAAGTGCTTGATATATTGAAAAGAGAGTGGGGGCAAAGCGATCATGGAAAAAAATTACAAGGTCTTTTTGAAGCCGCCTATCTACAGAAGGATACTTTAACCGATGCGACGCGGTACCTCGCCAATGAGCTTTTTAAGGCCTACGGATTGGTGATTTTGGATGGAAATGATGCCGAATTGAAAAAGGCTTTTATTCCGTATGTGGAAAAGGAATTGGACCAACAATGGTCTTATGAAAAAGTTTCAGAAACAACAAAAAAACTGGAAGCCGAGGGGTACCCCGAACAGGTTTATCCTAGGGAAATCAATTTGTTTTACATTAAAGATGGGCTTCGGGAACGCATCATCAAGAAAGATGGTCGGTTTTATATTAATGAAACCCAATTAATTTTTTCGGAAGCTGAAATAAAAGCAGAATTACAGGCGCATCCCGAACGGTTTTCCCCCAATGCGTTGTTACGACCTTTGTATCAAGAGGTGGTTTTGCCCAACCTGTGTTATGTAGGTGGGGGCGGCGAATTGGCCTATTGGTTTCAGCTGAAGGCTTATTTTGAATCGGTTTCGGTACCTTTTCCCGTATTGTTACTGCGAAATTCGGCATTGCTAGTTCCTGAAAAACTTTCCCAAAAGCTGAAAAATTTGGACGTTCCTATCGAAAAACTCTTCCGCAAGCCTCACGAATTAAAAACCTGGTATACCCATCAAATTTCAAAGATAGCGATCGATTTCAGTCCGCAGCGGGAACACCTTCAGCAGCAATTTAAAGATTTGTACGCCCTAGCCAAAAAAACCGATGCTTCTTTTGTAGGGGCGGTTGCGGCACAGGAAAAGAAACAATTGAATGGGTTGGACCATTTGGAAAAGCGACTACTGAAAGCCCAAAAACGCAATTTGGCCGACCAGCTGGAGCGACTTAGCGCAATTCAAACTACATTATTTCCAGGCGGAAGTTTACAGGAAAGAAACACCAATTTCTCGGAGTTTTATTTGGAATATGGTAACGGATTGCTGGAACAACTGAAACGGGAATTGGATCCTTTGGAGCTTCAATTTTTGGTTTTAGGGGTGTAGTGTGTCCCCAAAAAGTAAGCTATTCTGTTTCGATAAGGGCAATACCTTCGCAATCAATTTCGAATACTTTAAATTATTACACAGCTATATTCTATATTAGTTTTCAAAGTATAAAGTATTGTTTTTATAAATGTATTTTAAATGATGGTTGTCTATAATACGATCATCGGTACCAGGGTTTAAGATTAGTTGATCCGATTTGAAGCTAAACTCCAAACGATTGCCTTTTTCCTTTATTTCTACGATTTTGGTCAAAACCTGATCATCATCCTGTTCTGGGTTGTACCCTTCAATATCAAGCGTGCCAATATATTTTATAGTGTTGTTTTCAAGGATAAACACTTCCCCACCAAAAGGATACTCAAACCATTTTTGAGCGATAATGATTACTTTACCTGAAGTATCATTTTTATAAAAATGCGGTTCATATAAATACACATCGCCTACTCCTTTGGATCGATATAAAATTTTATGTTCCTGATCCAATTGTAAAAGTCGGTCCCCCCAATCATTTTCGGTATCTGGAGCTTGGTGTTGTTCTTTAGTGGGTTCGTAATAACCGCTTACAATTTTTGTGTCATGAATTTGATACGCTTGTGCTACCCTAAATTTCGGTAACTGTAAATTTTCTATTTTTTTTGGATAGAACTCCAAAAATTGCCTTGTTTTGCCTGTTTCGCTAGCTTCTTCATAAAGTTTTCCATTGTATGTAAGTACTTTATTTTGGTTGGAAACAACGGTTTCTGTAGGACTGCAATCGCCCTGTTCATCTTCTTGAAAAAGTACTTTGGTGGAAGTGTTTTCTACACGTATATTGAAGTAACCGTTTGTTTTAACGCTATCCAAAGAAAGTGTGTTTCGGGTTTTCGTATATTCGGCGTAACAGCTATTAACATTGACAATCCCAGTACTTTCATAGATAGTATAAGGATCTAGTATTTTTTTTAACGTGTTTTGTTCTTTTGTATAAAGGGAAAATATTTCCTCTACATAAGGATTAGGCTGCGAATGGTTTCTGTATTTTATAACCATGGCAAAAGCTTTTTCAGTTTCGTTTACCCGATACACCAAGGGGTCGATTTCGATGGATTCTATCGCTATCGCATCCGATTGCCAACCATTTTCCCTATAGGTTTCAAACAGTTGATGGGTAATGGTTCCGGTTCGGGCATTTACCAGAACCATATGGGTATTGAAACGAAGTAAATCTTGATCTTCTTCTGCAATTTCAGGAATAATGACTAGGGTTTCTTTAGTTACCTGGGAAAGTTCTCCAAAAAATAAATACCCTGTTTCAATCTGTGCCCATTGCAGTTGTAAATCCCTAAGAATACTATTGATTAAGGTATAATTTTCAATGGATTCTGGAAGATTTGTAGAAGCTACTTCTTCAATTTTGCCCCTATTACTAAGGGTGTAGGTGGTTTGGGTGACCGCTTCTATTTCACCCCAAAAAATGGAGTCTATTCTCAAATAATTTTTGGTGATTGCAGCTACTTTTTTTGACCATCCTTCGGCAATTTCATCGTAGGCAATTACAATATAATCAATGATATTTCCTTGTAAATCGTAAGTAATCAATAGGGATTCCAGTTCGTTTTCTCCTTTAAAAACCGTCACTACTACCGAATGAAAATCCTTGGAGTGCTCTATTTTATACCCTGGTTTTGCTTTAAATTGATGTGTGGTTTTGTGAAAATCGGGATAAATGTGTTCCAGTTTTAGTGTTGCCACCGCTTCTTTGGTGTAAAGATTTTTATCGGTGGTATGGTCATAATTGGTCGTGTCAATGACAGGAAATGGCTTTACGGATAAATGGTTTACCAAGCTGTCGAATTTTAATCGATTCCCTGTAGGTGTTGCTTCCGCTTCTACCTCTATGGATGCGTTGACTTCCCTTTCTGAAGTTTTCTTTTCTTTTTGTATTTGTCCGCAGGAATTCAATCCAAGCAATAAAAGAAGCGCTATGGCCAAGGGTCGTGCTAGCTGTAAGGTATTGGATTGGTCCATCTTAGTTCATTTATTTATGTTCCTTGTAGGTAGTGCCGTCAAACTTTAAAAGGGAAGTTTCATAGCTGGTACTTTCCTTGCTTTGACACTCGCCATTTTCATCCTCAAAATCGATGGTTTCACCCAAGGTGGTTTTTACGGTAATGTTAAAATACCCATGGGTTTTTTCGGTTTCCATGATGAGGGTTTTCTTTTCTGAAAGTGTGGTGCCTATACATGGACCGTCCAGTTCAGCCCTATTATCTTCCACAGTAAAATGGGGTAGTATTTTTTGTAAATCATTTTCTTTTTGAACAAATAATGAGAGCCTTTCACCGTAGTAAGGGTTTGCCCTCGAGCTTCCCGTAAAAAGTAACTTTACCCCAAAAGCACGGGTGTTTTCCGTAACTATATAGGGAGCTGTGTCAATTTGAATTGCATCAAGTATCATAGCGTCAGAAACCCACCCATTGGTTTTGTGACTTTCAAAATAGTGGTAGGAGAGGGAATTTGTGGCAAGATTTACCACAGCCAAATGGGTGTTGAGCTCAAACATTTCTTCAGGATGGCCTTCCGCAATTTCGGGTACGATCACCACTGCTTCATTGGGACTATGCGGTAAAACTTTAAAAGCATTAAGCTTGTCGATTCTGTTCTCCGGGGAAATATTATAGGTTTCTGAAACCAAATCAAAATAAATTTCATCTAGGTTCATTTCCTCCATTTCCCCATTGGATTTTATTTTTACAATGTTTGTGTTTTTAAAAGGGAGGTTTTCTTCGTTTGCCACATGATATGTATATTCAATTTTATGCTTTTTAATGATGGTATTGTATTGGGTCCATTCCTGTTCTTTCTCGTCGTAACCAACCATTTCCGAATCGATAGGAGTTCCTTCCTTAGTATAATTTACAAGCATGCTTTGTAAGGTTTCTTTATTGACAATAATCGTTAAAACGGCCGTGTAAAAGTCTTCTGAAAGCACTAAACGATATCCTGAAACAGCTTGATAATGATATTCTTCCAGGTGCCAATTTTCATAAATGGTGGGGAGCCCCAATGCTTCGCTGTCGATAGTTTTAATATCGTCTTCGTCTATAAAGCTATCAAAATTTGTATTTTCGATCACGGGAAGCCTTTTAAGGGGTAGTTTTTCAAACGCTTCCAGAAATTTTTCATTGGGTATGAGGTAATTCGATACCTCATTAGCCGCTTTTTCTATTTCGGCATCTGTGGTAATTTCTGTCACCTCTTCTACCGGAAGGGGTTCGGCATTTTTTTCTTTGTTGTATTGATTACAGGAAAAAAATAGCAGGGTCACTACGATGTAAAAAAGTTTCATTGTAAATCAAATTTTTTGAAATCCAGATTTTTAAGGGTATCGGCTTTTACGAATTCGCCTTCCACAAAATAGTCAAGCTCACCACAATATAAAGTGGCATCTGCTTTGCAAGGTTCAAAATAAAATTCGGCCAATCGGTACTCGGTGTACATCCCCAACTCTTCGGAAACAAAGCCGCCCAAATCTTCTTCATGTTCTATAAAATAATAGGTGCCTGCATCTTGGAATAAGGCAAAGGGGAAGTGTTTATAGTATTCGTAAAAAAAGATGCCATTGTCCTCAGTGTAGGCAAGCTTTTTTCCTGTTTTATGGGACGTGTTTAAATGCTCTTTGATCTTTTCCCGAATGGCTTGTTGTAGTATGTTTTGATCCTTTTCGGGGTATTTTATTAAGTAGAGATTGTTGTAGACTTTCGATTGGATAAAGTGCATTTTTTTAAAAAAGAAATGATTTACAGTAAGGATAATAATCCCTACGGAAACTATTACCAGTGCTACCGCTTTTCGTTTCCTTTTTTCAGCAATCCACTTTATTAATTTGAATACTAAATAAACGGAAAGTCCTATGAAGGTGATTCCTATGAGAATTAGTGCAATTTCCATTTAAATAATGTCCAAGACTTTTTCCAATACATAATATATAAAAGCAATTAGAAGCAGGATACAAATAAGTATTCCAAAACGAATGAGGGTTGAAGTCGGGTTGTTTTTTAAGTGATTCCTCAAATAATATAGATCTAAAATAATAAATAGAAATGCCACGATGAAACCGATGGTTAATCCTACCACTACTACCCCCCAATGGTAAAATAGATATAGTGGGTATCCTATTCCATCTGATGAAGTTTCGTAGGGTTTTAGGAAAATCCATAGGTAACCAACTCCTAGGAGCAAGGCTGTAAGGGTCCAAATTAGGTAGGTAAATATTCCTTTTAGGATTTTAAATTTCATGAATCCCTTTTTTATTTGCTAATACTGAAAGATTACCCATAAAAAGGGTTACCTACCTAATTTAGACCTTACTTTTTTAATAAAGAATCACTTTTTTGGTAACACTGGCTTGATCAAAATCAAGTTTTAATACATAAATTCCTTTTGCATAGTGATGGGTGTTAATTTGGTTACTGATACCTGAAACCACTTTTTTTCCCGAAATACCATACAAGGTATATCCTTTAAAATTATCATTACCAGATACCATTATATGGATATTTTCTGGGGTAGAAATGATTTTCACTTGTGGTTCCAAAGTAAAATCCAAAGTATTTAAAATATCTTCCGTAACAGGATTAAAGCCCGTCCATAGTGCTCCTGCGTCGGTAACGTATGGGCCCATAGTGCCTGTAGGGATATGCAAATGAATGTTGCTTCGATCGGTAGCGAAAGTATCTCCGGCACCGGTGGTAATTACCGGCGGTGTAATAGCAAAGCTATACACATCGGTTAATGGATTGTTATTGAAGGCCACATTACCAATTAAAGTAACCGAATCTGGAATGTTTACCACGGTTAAATCATTATCTGCAAAAGCCCCAGCTTCTATCGTTGATAGATTCTCTCCAAAGGTAACCGTAGTGAGTTCATTCCCTTGAAAGGCTCCAATACCTATGGTGGTTACATTTTCTGAAAAAGTAAAAGAAGATAAGTTGTTGTTGGTGAATAAATTATTCCCAATGGTGGTTAAAGCCTCCGGAAGGGTGGCACTTGTAAGTGCATTGCTTTCAAAAGCACTGTCCCCAAGGTTAATCACGCTATCTGGCACAACAATACTGGTTAGGGTGTTTCCAGCAAAAGCCGCTTGGCCAATTTCGGTAATAGTGTTGGGAATGGTAACACTTGTTAGATTATTATTCAAAAAGGCTTGTTGCCCAATAGTGGTTACACTGGTGGGAAGTGTAACATCGGTAAGTGCTTTACTGGCAAATGAAGAGGTTCCAATACCTATCACCTCGTAACTGTAGAGTCCGTTGACCATGGTGTCCGGCACAGTAACAGAAGTACCTCCTGCCATATCATAATCTATGGTTTCAACCGTATTTGGAGCTAAGGAAGTCACTTCATACGTAATAAAATTAGAAGTATAAGAGCTACCCACAACCAATTGTTCGGTTACGGTATTAAATCCCGTCCAAAGCGCTCCTGCATTTGTCACATAAGAACCTGTGGTGCCTGCGGGGATAAATAAATCGATAGTACTTCTGTCTGCAGCAAACGTATCAAAAGCATCTCCAGACGTTGTAATTGTTGGAGGAATTATTGCTTCTGAAGTCACACTGGTTAATGGATTACCGTTAAATGCCTGCTGACCAATACTTGTTACATTCTCAGGAATAGTAATTGTAGTTAACTGGTTAATAAAAAAGGCGCCAGCGCCAATTGTGGTTACACTGTTAGGGATAGTGAGTGAAGTAATTTGGTTTTGTATGAAAGCGTTATCTCCAATACTTTGTACACTATTCCCAATAGTTAAAGTGGAAATTTGATTGGTGTTAAATGCGTTTTCACCAATACTTGTTACGTTATCTGGAATAATAAGGCTGGTAATTTCGTTATTTAGAAAAGCTTGGCTTCCTATAGTTATTAAATCATCTGGAAGTGTAATACTCGTTAGGTCATTGTCTGAAAAAGCACCATTGCCAATTGCAATAATAGTGCTGGGTAGTGTTACCGAAGTTAATAAATTAGAACCAAATGCACCAGCACCAATCGTAAATATATTGTTAGGTATGGTAACAGTAGTAAGTTGGTTTAGAGCAAAAACAGAAGTGCCTATACCTGAAATACCAGTAGAAATGGTCACACTGCTAAGTTGATTATTCATGAAAACAGCATTTCCAAGTGAAATGACACTATTTGGTATGATTACACTTGTTAAGAGATTATTTCCAAAAACATCGTTTTCTATCACAGTTACACTAGAGGGTATGGTTATGCCTGTTAGTTGATTGGTTAAAAAAGCTGAATTTCTAATAACAGTCACGGTATTTGGAATACTAACACTCGTTAACAGGTTTCCTGCAAAGGATCCTGCACCTATTTCAGAAACGGTGTAAGTTGTTCCTCCATTGGATACTGTATTGGGAATAGTAACGGAAGGGCCTCCAGCAGTGTTGTAATCCGTGGTTCTAACAGTAGTTGTGCTAGGAATCACTTCATAGGTTATAAAGTTGTCGGTAAACGTTTGCGAATTACTTATCGTAATAACACATAGGGTAATTAATGTAAATAGTGTGTTTTTCATGATTTCCATTTTAAATTTTTTTAATAATCCATTTTTATCAGTTCACCGTCAAGAGTGTAAGAAAAAGTAAAGGTTGTTCCGCCGTTTTCTGGTTCAAGCTTTACATAGTATTCCGCTTTTGAAACGTCTCCATTTTTTGGAAAATAGATATGAGCCATAGTTAAAGAAGGATTTTCAATATTCTTTTCTGCAGTTAATTGTTCCTTCGATTTTTCAATCAAACCGCCTAGCTTTGAAAGATTGATTTTATCGTCTAGCTGAAACATAAAATCTGCCGCTTTGGTTCCCTCAGGGATTTCAAGGGTGATGTCCGAGGTTTGATTCCATACGCCTTGACTCATCGTCCACTGTCCCATCGCTAAAGATTCGGGAGCATCGGTTACGGTAGTACTTATCATATTCCCAATGGTTTTATTGTGTATGATGCTTATATCTGTGAAGTAGGCGTTGTCTCCAAATTTGCTTTTAAGTTCTTTTTCAATTTCTGAAAAACCCTTAGCATTTGCTGGTTGCTTTCCTGCACCTCCCCCACAGGAGATCAAGGTGCTTATAAATAATGTTACTGCTAGTAATGATAGTTTTTTCATGTTTGTATGGTTTACTGTTTTTATGATTCGTCTTCTTCTTCCCTTCCGAAGAAATAAAATAGGGCGCCCCCTCCAAAGATGAACAAGCCCCTTAATACCCAGCCCATCGTGGTTCCCCACATATCAATCCAAGCCAAGATTCTTACATTGTAATTAAAAAGGTAGAGTACCGTAGAAATGAGTCCGAGTGCGGCCACCAAAAGGCCTGCTTTTCCTAGTTTTGTTGAAATATCTTCCATAATTCTGATGGTTTGTTTTGTTAAAACTATCAATGGATTGTGTAAGAAAAAACAACAAATCAATATCCGTAGCTTGGGAGGCTATTTATGTAGGGTTGAGGTCAATAAGTGTAAATTGGGACTTTATTTTTGTTGATCCCAAGAGAAGAGGTGTTTCAAAAATTGCTCCTTTTTACGGGAAGAAACAGGTATTTTGGCACCATTTTTTAGAAATATAGTACCCGATTTGTCATAACGGTCAATGTATTTCAAATTGACGATATAAGATTGGTGGGGTCTGGTGAAATTGGAAAGATTTAAAACCTCCTCGAATTCTTTTAAGGTTTTGGAAGCGAGGTATTTTTTGTTGTTTACGCAATAAAATGTTGTATAGCCCTTGTCTGATTGGAAATACATTAATTCAGACAAATCAATAACCTGATAACTATCTTGGAGGGAGATAATGATTTTGGTTGGATCGTTATTCCAAACTTGTTTTGCGGTTTGGATTTGTTGTTTTTGAACCGCAACCGAAAGGGAAGCGAGTTTTTCAATAGCTGTTTTTAATTCTGCTACATCAATGGGTTTTAAAATATAATCGACCGCACCTGCTTTTAAAGCCTTTAAGGCAAACTCTTCATAAGCAGTGATAAAAATGGTTTTAAAGGAAAGCTGTTGTGTTTGCTCTAGAAATTCAAATCCTGTACCATCCTCTAGGTTAATATCCAGAAAAATCAGTTCTGGTTTACAGGCCTTTGTAACGGTCACGGCCTCTTTAACAGATGCACATTCCCCAATGACCTCAATGTCATTGTGGTTTTGGCGTAACAAGTTCAGTAAACTTTTCCGAATATAGGCTTTATCCTCAACTATAAGTGCTTTCATGTAATGGTAGTGTTTTGATAAGGGATGATCATGGTAACCATCGTACCTTGGTTCCCATATTTTTTTCGGTCCTCAATGGTGATGGAGCCCTTGGTC
>CEQG01153751.1_pt1 | contig 60349 bp, 69 predicted proteins | sample 350301 | NCBI WGS metagenome assembly CEQG01 (sample SAMEA2621242, study PRJEB7988) | marine metagenome | isolation source: saline water (ENVO:00002010), including | reverse complement strand
AAGGACTTCATGATATATGAAGAGGATAGGGATGTGCTGTTCAAACTCAGTAACTACGCCATTCGGGATTTTGGCAGTTGCCGAAAAATGGCGATCGACCCCAATAAGGGCGTTCTTTTGTCCGGGCCGGTAGGCTGTGGAAAGACCAGCCTGATGAAACTCATCCGGTACATCACCCCACATTACCGTCCCTACGAGATCATCCCTGCCCGCAACATTGTCTTTGGGTTCAACCATATCGGGTTCCGGAGTATCGAGGATTATGGAGATGGAAACTTTTACTGTTTCGATGACCTGGGGGTGGAACCGGATGGAAGGCATTTTGGTACCGATTGTAACGTAATGGGGGAGATCCTGCTCTCTAGATATGACCTGTTCATGGAGACCGGGATACGGACCCATGCGACTACCAACCTGAATGCACGGGAATTGGAACAACGCTATGGCAACCGCGTCAGGAGCCGTATGCGGCAACTGTTCAATCTCATTGCCTTTGATGCCCATACCAAGGATAAACGAAAATGAAATCCATCGATCACAAAATCAAGACCCTATGAAAATTGCATGCTATAACATCCAAAACCTCTTCCACAGGCACAAATCCTTTATGGGGCAAACATTATCCCACAATATCAAACAGTGGGTGGGCGAACTGGATGCCCTGATGCGTCGGGCCGATAAATCCCCCAATGATATCGATAGGGTCAGGGAACTCTCCTTCCTTTTGGGCTTTGATCAAGTGGATATGCATCACTATGGGGTGCTGCGCTCCCGCAATGGGGAACTGTATCTCAAACAAGGGGCAAAGGGAAACGAACCCAAGGCAGGTACCAGTAGTCTGTGGAACGGTTGGCTGGCACTTCAAACGGTTCCGGTCCCCCCCAAGGCCCAAATGCACAAGGCCAAGTCCATTCTCGATGTGCGGGCCGATGTCCTGCTCCTTCAAGAAGTGGAGGACCTGCCCTCCCTAGTGGAATTCCATAACATCTTTCTAAAACCCACCGAAGCACCTTGGGAAACCGAGATACATGTATTTGAAGGCAATGAGGCGAAGGGAAGGAACTTCGGGGTCGTTCTTTGCAACGGGTATCGCTTGCAAAGCTTTGTGACACATAGGTACGAGCGGAACGAAAAGGGACATCTCCTCTTTCCCTTGGACTGCCAGGAATATCATATCACCTCACCATCAGGGGCAGGGTTTGTGGTGCTCTTGGCCCAGTTCTCAAAGGACAGTGACATCCAAAGAAGGGAACAGGCCCGGGCCTTGGCTAAAATTTATAACGGTCTGTTGGAAAAAGGGCAAGATGCCATTGTGGTCGGTGGGACTTTTTATGAGCCTTCCTTTTCCAATACCTTGGCCCCGTTGTTCAAAGGGACCGATCTGCATTCCACATCAAGACATCCCGAATTTGTGTCGGACCATGACATGGGGGACCACCGCCATTACCATAGTATGACAGCTTACCGGAAAGGGGTCAACCTCAAACAACAGGATTATCTTTTGGTCTCCCCAATCCTTTGGGGAAGTACAGTGGGGGCCGGATTGCACCGCAAGGGCATATGGCCGGGAAACCATGGCAAATGGCCCATTTATCCCAGCCTCCAAAAAAAGGGACAGGCCGCCAGTGAACACCCAGTCCTATGGGCATGTATTGATGCCAAGTGACAGGTTCCTGCTGCCCATGGTTTTTTAAAATCCCTCAAAACAATGCTGAAGTATTCCAAGGAAAACGACCACATTGAGGTCATTAGGGCAAAACCTTGGGGGCAGAAGTATATTTTCAAGGAAACAATGCCCTGAATTGTACGGGGGTTTGTTGTGTCCTTTTCTTGAACATCGTGCTAAAGGATTGGGGATGTTCAAACCCTAGATCATACGCTATTTCCTTAACGCTCAAATTGGTGGTCGATAGCAGTTCCTTGGCCCTGTCGACCACCAATTCCTGGATATGTGTCCGAGCATTTTTACCTGTTATGTTTTTCAATAGGTCACTCAGGTAATTGGGGGATACATGGAGTTTTTTCGCAAAATAGAGTACCGTTGGAGGCCCTGAAAGTGTCGCATCACTCTTTAGGTATTCAGCTATCATCTCTTCCATTTTAGCCACTAGGTCATTGTTGATGGCACTTCGAGTAAGAAACTGCCTGTTGTGAAAACGCTTCGCATAATGAAGCAGTAGGTCAATATGGGAAACGATCAGATCCTGGCTATAATGATCGATATTGTTTTTTAGCTCATCCTGCATTTGTTGCAGAAGGGTCATCATTATTTTATCCTCCTTTTCCGAAAGGTGCAGGGCTTCCGATGTGGCATAGGAAAAGAAGCCGTAATTGCCAATGACCTTTCCCAAGGTATAATGACGGATCAGATCGGGCTTAAAGATGAGCATATAGCCTGAGACAGGATCATCGGTAACATGGGTGACCGAAAAGAGCTGACCCGGTTTCGTGAAACTCATAATGCCCTCATCAAAGTCATAATGCCCTTGCCCATACCTGAAGTTGCCCAAAGATCCTTTCTTACAGGCCACACAATAAAAATCATAATAAAAGCTGTTCCAAATTTCTTGGTCGTCAAATTTCAGCGATTCAAAATCGATGACACTTATAAGCGGATGATCCGGCTTGGGTAAGCCGAACAACTTGTGGAGTTCCGTAATGGATTCGATTTTATAAGGGGCCGCTTTTTGCACACGAAATCATTTAATGATCGGTAGCTAAAGATAACGCTTTCCATTTTTCCATTTCTTTTGCCTCATTGTTGCGGGTCGCTATAATGGCATTGTAGCTATCAGATCCCAAAGGAAGGTGCAAGGGAGGATTTGGCATAGCAGTGATCTCAAGCAATATTTCAGCCAGTTTTTTGGGATCTCCCAATTGTTTGCCATCCAATCCCGTAAACTGCTCAACCTGTTTGTCCAAGCCATATGCCCCAATTTTATTTTTCGCAATATGGAGACTGTTCCCGCTCATGAAATTGGTGCGGAACGTCCCTGGCGCAAGGATGGTCACTTTGATCCCAAATGGGTCGACCTCCTGGGCAAGTGCTTCCGATAAACCGATGACCGCAAACTTTGAGGCACTATAGCTTCCATTGCCCGGATAGCTCATATAGCCCATCATGGAAGAAGTGTTGATGATGTGCCCGGATTTTTGCCTGCGCAAATGGGGCAAGACTTTCCGGATGATGTGGGCCATGCCAAATACATTCACGTTCATGGTCTCCCTAAACTCGGCATCACTTAATTCTTCAATGTTCCCCAAAAGATTATATCCTGCATTGTTGACAACGACATCTATTCGACCGAATCGCCCAATGCCTTCGGAAATAGCATCTCCAACAGCTGTTTCATTGGTGATGTCCAAGGCTATGGGTAGAATATTGTCCTGATGATCTCCAATTTTTTCCAGCAGTGCTTTCGTATTTCTGGAGGTTGCGATTACGCGGTCTCCGTTGTTCAAAACTGCCTTTGTAATTTCAAGTCCCATCCCTTTGGAAGCCCCTGTAATAAACCAAACCTTCTGTGTGTTCATGTGATTTCTTTTTGCAAAGCTATGGGGGACTCGCAAGGATGAAGTTCTCATATCAAGGATAAACGTATTTAAATTCAGGATTGGGATCGTATGGTTCCTATCATGGGCCGGTGGCCAAATCCCATTTGCCCCGTTTGGTGGTCATACATTGGATTGATTTTTCATGGTTTCCAAGCCATCAGTGCATCTGGCCTTTGTGCCATTCTGTGGTTTCTTCTCCTTACAGTCCCCGCTTTCAATTCCCTTTCCCGGCCGCCCGAAATTCCTTTTTTGACAGCAAAAAAACACCAATGGTCCCAGCGACTGCATAAAGCCAGCCCTGCTTGGGCAGGACTTTTTTATAAGTCTTCTTCTGGGGCCACCGGTGTAATGGTCCAAGCAACAAAAAAGGGAACACGACGGCTCTGATGGAAGTAAATCAAAAACAGATACCATGAAATCATTTCAAAATCCCATAAACGGAACAGCACAAAGACCAAACCTGCCCAAAAACTGGGCAGGAAAACAAAAAAGGGGAAGCACTCTAGGTGAAGTAAGTATATCAATTTTTAAAAATCATTGTTTAACCCGTCCGTCCCTTGGGATGGACCATAAATCCTTTTTATCATGAGTACAATCAGAAATCAAGTAACATTGATCGGAAATGTGGGGGACGACCCCAAAGTGACCCATCTCGACGATGGCAAGATCGTGGCACGTTTTCCCATGGCCACCAATGAACACTATCGCAACAAACAGGGCGAAAAGGTGCAGACCACCGATTGGCACTATATCAAGGCCTGGGGAAAGACCGCCGAGATCATCGAAAAGCATGTCGGTAAGGGCAAACAGGTGGCCGTATCGGGCAAGCTCAAGAGCCATACCTATACCACAGAGGATGGCAACGAACGCACCGTCATGGACATTGTGATCGATGAGATCCTTTTGTTGGGCGGTAAAGACAGCGGCAATGCAGAATGATGCAGCTCCCAAGGATTCCAAAGCTCCCCTAGGTCGGGAGCTTTCGGAAACCCTTGCCCATTTTCAGGCAACGGGTTCACTTTACCAACTGCCCATCTGTGGGACCCGCTACACCGAGGGCATTCGGTACCTTGCCCAAACCACCAAGGCCTATTGGTTGCTGACCGATGCCTCGGTCATGGGAAAGAGCCTAATGGACAGGAGCCATTTTGTGACCATCCATTTTAAACGCTCAACACAGGCCGAAAAAGAAACCGTCGGCTATGACGCCACCATCAACTATGGCGATGGCAACGGCAAATTGTTGACCCGGCAACACTACCATATCACGGACTTTCCGTTGGATGAACTGAAACTCTTTTTTGTGGACAATACCCTCTTGTTGCCCTCGGAATATTGATAATGGTCGAGGGGATGCCCTGTAATACCCATAGAACATCCCCTCTATCATTTTTATAAACACGTAAAACGTAAAAAAATGACACCGAAAGTTAATGAAATAAAAGTGGGCTACAAAAACCGGATCCCCGCTGAACAATGGCCCAAAATCGAAAATTCCCAAGAGGCCGCCATACTGCTCCTTGACACATGGGACCAAGATACCATCGCCCTGTTCGAGACCTTTAAGGTGATGGTGCTCAACAACGGAAACCGGGTCAAGGCCATTTTACCACTGTCCCATGGCGGTATGACAGGCGCAATCGTAGATGTACGCTTGCTTTTTGGGATAGTGCTCAAAGTGGCTGGGACAGCCATTATCCTAGCCCATAACCATCCCAGTGGTACCCTGGACCCAAGCCGGGCAGATAAACAATTGACCTGCAAAATCCAAAAGGCAGGGCAGCTCTTGGATGTTCGGATATTGGACCATATCATCCTCACACCCGATGGTAAGCACTTCAGCCTCGCCGATAACGGTATGATGTGAAACCACCTTGTATTCCTTGGAAACCCCTGATATATCAGGGGTTTTTTACAGTCCCTACCATAAATTATTTTCAACGCTCTTTCCTTTTGGTCAAAGAATCTGCAAAAATGATCCGTCCGATATCTTAAAAAACAAACCCCTCCGATACGATTCAGGACATTCGGATACATTCGACTAGGAAACGGACCGGTCATGGGTGCACCAAACCAAAATTTTGGCCCGGCGCACCCATCGGAAGAGCAAGACGACAACACGCGTTCGCGATGTTGTGGGGCCATGGACCCTTTGTCATCCCTTATAAATAGGGGTTTTAGCTCCGTTATGGGCCGATCCTTTCCAATACGAAAAGTCGAACCACTGGGACAGTGGCCTCCCAGAAGTCCCACAAATAGGGTAAACCACTGTCCCATTTAATGCTAAAAACTGCTATGACCGTTATTTTTGCACGTATCAATTTTAGGGTCGAGACGACCAACCGGTTCCGGGAGTTTTCCAAGGAACTGGACCATACCCACACCGAGACCCTAGAGGCCATGATGGACTTCTTTGTCCAGTACAAGATCAATCCCTTTGGGGACTTGGGCAAGGATTTGCAGGGCCTGGAACTCCATCTCAACAAACGAATCAATGCCCTGATCGCCATTGTGAAGAACATCGAAAAACACCAGACCGGCCCTACCACCGCCATGATGCAGCTCCTCTTTGAACAGGCCCCCAGACCGACCCAGAACCAACCCGCCCTTCGGGAGGCCCAGACCCGAAGGAACGACAACTTCTTTGCCAATGCAAAGCGTGGCATCGAACTGGAACGGGAGAACACACAGCTCCAACAGGAACTGGAGCGGATCAAAAACGATATGGAACTGCTCCTGAAAAGTGCCAAGATCTCCAATCGAGGCCTCGGAAAGCCCAAGATCATTTTGGAACTGCCCAAGGCGGAATTTGAACGGATCCAGAAAACCTATACAACCCAATAGCCATGTACATCACCATCACACGTCAGCATCTCGGCAACCATTTCTCCCAAAGCGCAGGGGACTATGTGGCCTATCTCGAAAAGGAGAACGAGGACAGGTCCACCGAGGATAAAGAACGGTTCTTTGATCAGAACAACGATAGGGTGGAGCCTGATCAGGTTATCAAGGAAATCGATGGGAATACGGCCAAGCTCAAAAAAAAGGAACCCAAGTTCTATGCCCTGACCATCAATCCCAGCCAACGGGAGTTGAGACATATTGACAATGACCCCGAAAAGCTCCGGCTTTATGTCCGGGAGGTGATGAGGGACTATGCCGCCGCCTTCCATAGGGAACGGAAGGTGACCGTGGACGATATCAAGTATTTTGCCAAGATCGAGCACGAGCGCCGCTTCAAGGGCTTTGATCGACAGGTCAAGGAAAACCAACCCTATAGGGCCCGGATTGCCAAGCTGGAGAATGATCTTCGGAAACTGGAGCGGGGAGAGATTACCGCTAATGCCAAGGCCATCCAAAACGAGATCAAACAGCTCATCAGGGATGCTCCCCATAAGATGGATGGAGTGCCCATCAAACAGGGGATGCGGAAACCGGGGCTCCAGACCCATATCCATATCATCGTCAGCCGGAAGGATGCCGAAAACAAACTGAGCCTTTCCCCAGGGAGCCGATATGTCGAATCCGAAGCCTCCCTGAACGGGCAGACCGTCAAACGGGGTTTTAACCGGAACCACTTCTATGACCAAGCAGAAAAACGCTTCGATGCCCTGTTCCAATACCATCGTAATTATGTGGAGACCTACCAGGCCCGAAAGGAATTCAATGCCGATCCATACGGCTATTTCGCCAAATTGATGGGCTTGCCGACCAACGAACGGAGCGCTGCCTTTAAGATACTGGGCAAAGCAGGGGTCCATATCCCCAAACTGGGCATTCCCAAGGCCAAGGTGGACCTGGCCTTGAAGACCATCAAGGAAATGAAAAAGGCCATACACGTGGCCCGCACCGCCAGCAATATTGAAATCTAATGGACCCCGTGGCCGGAAACATACTGTTTTATACGGTAACCATCGGTATCATGCTGCTGCTGTACCGGTACTCCAAATATGCATTTGGCATGCTCTTGGGACTTTGGACCTATCTGGGGGTTGTAGTGTATTTAAGCTTTGGACTTGATACCTTGCACCAAGTCACACTCTATCATATCCTGCCCTTGACGGTCCTTAATTTGTTGTGCTTTTTGGTTTGGGACGGGTTCCCGTCCAATTCCATTCCTAAGCAATATAAAGTGAGATTGGGCAGCTTTACCATCCAAAACCTCCAAAGGGGTGTGTCCATCATCGGTTCCTCCGGCAGCGGAAAAACAGAATCCGTGGTCTATGGCCTGCTGAAACACCTGAACAAACACCAGTTTCCAGGGGTCATCCATGACTATAAGCATTTTGAGATCACCGAAATGGCCTATCCCATGTTCAAGGACAGTGACATTCCCTTCCATGTGGTCTCCTTTGATGACATCCACAAAAAAGTCAATCCCATCGCTCCCCGTTACCTGCCCGATGCGGAGAGTGTCAACGAAATCTCACGGGTCCTTCTGGAAAACCTGCTCGAACAACGGGAATCCATGACCCATGGCTCCTCCAAGTTTTTCAACGATGCCGTGGAAGGGCTCTTGGGCGGACTCATCTGGAAACTGAAGACGGAGTTTCCCGAGCATTGTACGCTGCCTCACCTGATGGCTACCTTCCAGTACCTGAAACGGGACCAATTGATGGCCTTTCTGGAATCTGATTTTACTTCCAAGGCCATGGCCGATGCCTTTCTGTCCGGTGTGGACTCCGAGAGGCAGACGGCCGGGGTGATGAGTACCTTGGCCAATGCCCTGAAAAAGATCAGTACCGAACGCATCTTCATGGCGCTGTCCGCCGATGAGGTGCCCCTGGACATCAACAATCCCAAGAACCCTGCGGTGATCGCCATCGTGAACAACCCCAAATTTGAAACGGCCTACTCTCCGGTGATCGCCACCATCCTTCATACCATCACCAAACAGATGGGCGTGCGGGGCCGAACCCCTTCCTTTCTGTTGATGGAGGAGGCGCCGACCATCCGATTGCTCAACATGCACCGCATTCCGGCCACCCTGCGGAGCTATGACATTACGACCATCTATATCCTCCAGGATAAGATCCAGAACGATATGATGTACGGGGAAAAGGGGAGTAGGGCCATTCTCAGCAACCTGTCCTATCAGTTCTTCGGGAAGGCCAACGACCCCGAGACGGCCAAGTACTATGAACGCTTCTTTGAGATTGTCAAACGGCCCACCCGGAGCGTGAGCAAGAGCAGCAACTGGAAGTTCGATACCAGGGTCACCAAAGGGGAGAAGGAGGTGAGCAAACTGCGGGCAGATCTGTTCTTCCGGTTGAGACCGGGAGAGTTTGTTGCCTTCGGGGATGGAAAGGATAAAAGGATTCAATTTCCAAGACCTGAAATCATCAGGGGATTGCCCGATGCGAAAGTGAAACCGGACCATGCAGATATCAGGGCCAATTACAAGACCGTCCATTTAAAGGTGCAAGAGCTCTTCGAAAGTCGGAAATGGTGAGGAAGAAACAAGATGAAGAAATATACTTATACGCAAAGACCATATGTTAAAACATGGTTATCTTGTAGTATATACAAGTTGGCAGGTCTGAAATATTTTATATTTCATGTCCAAAATCGATTTCGGTAAGCAAAAATAATCAACTCAAAACAGAATGAGAACATTAGCATTGATAATTGGAAATAATGATTACTACCAAAACTTTACATTGGATAATGCGTTGAATGATGCCAATAGCATCAAGAAAGTATTTGAAAGATCGGGGTATCTACACAAATAACATTAATATTGGATCAGAATATCAATTGATAAACAAAATAACCTGCAATGGCCAAGATATTGTCAAGGATATTGTGAAGTACAATGTTTATGATGTTAATGAGATGGGGCTAAAACAAGTATTATCAAACTATTTATCATCTCCAATTGACTTAATACAAATTAACTCAAATATTGAATTAAAAAGAGTGGCCATTGCAAGACAAGTTGACGAGGAAGATTTGATAAAATGGTAAAACGATTATGGATTTAAAAAAATGAAATCTCCAATATCGATTAGAAAACTTATAACAATTAAAATTATTCCAATTTTTAGGAGCCATTTTCGGCCTTCCATGATTTTCTCTGATGTATTTGAAAAAAGCTTTTCATATTTGCTGAAGGCTTCCTTTAAGGCTTCTTTCTTTTCAAGGTCATAATTTTCATTTTTCTCATCCAAATCCTTTACTAGGCCGGAATAGATGCCCATAATAATTGTGAGTTTAGGAACTACCCCAAATATATCGTTCGGTTTATCCAAGGAGTCTTTCATAGAACCAAACGCCTCTTTGAAATGGGAAAGATAAACTTCCCTGGCCAGTAGCATTGTACCTGAAAACCCAAATATCATGCGTAATAAGGTGAGAATGAAATGAATTGTTTGTTGTTCCATATAAAGCTGTCAATTAAGTATGGTAGGGCCGTTATACGACCAAAATTCAGCAACAGATATTCATATTACTAAAGATATAAATTTTATGGTTTGTTTTTTGATCCATTGGTTTGCCATATACAATACAACATTCGATTGATAAAATGATTTTCAGTGCCATTGTAGCAGAATCTCTCGACTTCCCCTTTTTTCCCGAAGCTCTACCAGCAATTTTTCCTGATCTCCTAAGGTAAACTTGGACACCACATACACAAAATGTTGTTTATGACCTGCCTTGACCAACAAGGGCATTTCGTGTCCGTAAATCGGTTTCATGACAAGTTTTTGATAGGATGATTTTTTCCTTGGGTCCCCGTGGATTTTAAAGACCTGAATAAAGTCCACCTCAAAGTCAATCGCGGATCGGTTCCTGATTTCCATAACAATATAGGTTTCCTTACCATAATAGGCCACATCCCGAAGTTCCAGGATAATCCCATGCTTGCGTTTGGTCCTTAGAACGGTTCGGTTCCTTTCCAAAAAATAATTACTGGTCTTTTGATACTGGAGACTGTCCGGTTGTTGAGCGGTTTTAAATACCGCCTTTTTAGCTCCAACATTTCCAATGCTTTCCACCACCTTAATGAACCGATTGCTTTCAAGCAACTCTTTACGATAGGCCAGTGCAAAGAAATAGGCAAGGCCATCCTCGGTCAGGACCAACAGATTGCTGTTGGATCCGGGGTTTCCCTGTAATAACCCTAATCTGTTGGGTTTCTTGGCATCATAACCAAATTGGTAATTGGGGTGTCCGGTAATGGCCCTTGCGATGGGGTTTGGGAATACTAAGGCCATGGTATGGGTGTTGTTGACGTAAAGGGTGTCCATTTGGGCCTGCAATGTCAAATGTGACAAAAAGCCAAGAATTAATAGATGAGAAGATTTCATAAGACGGTTTTTTAAGGTTTGAGTAATAATAGGTATTGGTCATGGATGGTCACCCGGACCGTGCGGTTGGAACGACGGAATACCTGTTTGATGCCACTCACTTGGGGTACACCGGGTAGGTTGACATCCTGAACAGCATCGTCCAGTACTTCGCGAGTGGCCTCTTCCCGATAACTGTTCTCCACATAGATGCCCTCATTGCCATCTGAAAGGTCATAAGCTTTTAGGTTTACGGGGTATTGTCCAATATGGTTGATTGCCACAAATACCCGGTTGGCCCGAAAACTTATTAATCCATAGACCAGGGTGTTCCGTTCAAAATATCTTCCTTCAAGTTCCACCGCCTCCCTTAATCGAAGTTCCAAGCGATTTTTGGAACGGACAGTCTGCTCCCCATTGACCATCGCCACCGCCATAGGCGGTTTGGTATTGGTATCTGTTATGTTATGGCCGAAGAAATCCCGATGGGCCTGGGAAAGGTCGATGGGTTCGATTTCCTGTGTGGAATCTTGGTCGGGTTTGGAGGAAGCTAAATTTTCATTTTCACTGGAAACCCGTTTGGGTTTTCGATACGTTCCTTCACGGTAATCGATCCGGCCTTCCCTATAAATGCTGTCCACGATGCGCTGTCGTTCCTTTTCCTCCAATAGGGGGTCGTACATCCCCGTGGAATCAATATGTCCCTCCCCATATAGGCTGGGTTTGAGGGTCTGCCGTTCTTCCTTGATAGCGTCCACGGCCTCTAGTTTGGAGTCATACCCCTCGGGAATTTCCTTCAGTTCTGGAACCTTGGGCTGCTTCAGCTCGGGTTCCTCGGTCTCCTTATTCAGGGAAATACCATAAAGAACCATAAAAACTATTATGGCCAATAAAAATCCGATGAACACAACTTTGTTTCTTTCTAGTTTCATGAGAGCAGTTTTTTACGGGTGTGGTTCGATTTTGCGTAGTGAGTTTTCAAAATATTGAGTGATCAAAAGTCCGTGTGGATTGTGTGGAAAGTTTCGGTCGATATGGATGAGCTCACCCGAAGTGTCCAAACGGTAACGATCGGTTGCCGTTCCCCGGTTCACCTCAAATAGGATCGTTGCCCGAAAACCATAAGGTTCGTGGTCCAGATTAAGTTCAATGTCCACTTGGATAATCTCTTGCCGTAGAGAGAACTGCAACAAACGGTTATAGACCCCATCCATTTTTTTTTGGCGGTAAATGGCATCCACAGAGGCATCCCCCAGCCAAAGGGCTTTTTCCAACCGGGCCCGATAATTGATGCCGTCAATTCCATAAAAGAGCCTATGGAAGCGATCGATATGGGCAAGGGCCTCCACTTCCCTGTTTTCCTGTTGGTCCACAAGTTCAAGTGGAAGTATCGAACCATCGCTACGGACCATAAAAGCAGAGTTCAGCAGTTTTTCTTGATAGTGGTAAAGCAGTCCCAAGGATAAACCACTGCACAGCAAGCAGAGACTGACCACGGTCAAAACGATAAAGCGGTTCAACCGCAGAATGTCGGTGATATTCCTAAAAGTGTTTTTCATAAGCGTTGATTATTAGGATTGAGGGCCTCTAGGCGCCTCCGCTGAATAGGCGGAAGGTGAACGAGGTGGCCCGTTTGTACAGTTTGAACTTCAACAATATGATAAAGCCGATTCCCGCCAGTTCGATCAAGGGAGCGAAGAGTTCGCTCCCATAGTCCGTTCCGAACAGGTTGGGCCAGAAATTGTCCATTACTTCTTGGTATAGCATATTGACAAAGACGTTGACCAAGAAAAAGGCCGGAACGATCATGTACACCGCTGCATAGAGCCGGAAGAAACGATAGCCCATCTCCCGGAACTTTTCAAAGACCGCCATACTGATGACCAGCGGAAAAAAGGCCTGCATCACTCCCAAAATAAAATAGCGCTCGGCCAAAAAAAGGGGATAGATGAACAGATCCAAGATCCAAAGCATCAGTGCCCCCGCCCAAGCCAAGGTGCGAAGACCCAAGAAAGGGGTCGCCAGCCATTCGTACAACAAGGCCATGGCCTTGCTCGCTGCATCCAAAAGGCCAGGTTCTTCCTCGATTTCCACTTCCTGGATGCCCAAGGGTAAAAGGGTCGGGGCCGTATCGCGGTACTGGCCCTCTATGGCCACCAAGATGGCATCAAAAGCTCCCAGTACCTCCGTGGAGAAAAGAACCACCAACACCACCGCAAAATTTCGGATCAGATCCGTAGGGGTCAGCCCCCAAGTGAGTCCAGTACGGTTCGCTCCTCCCTCATAGTACTTTTTGATGATGTTGATCAAAAAGAACAGTACGGCCAAGGCTTTCATCCCCCCAATGGTATAGGTGGCAAAAGTGCTCTCCTTTATGGTCTGGAAGACCGCATCCACATATTCGAGTCCCATAGTGCCCGTATTTAATAGTTTGGTTTCCTATCCTTGATCAGAAACTGCATTTTCCGGAAAGAAATGACCATGTCATACCGCCTTTTTTTAAGTTTGATGTCAACCAACATTTTACGGGATTCCTCCCGTTGGGCCTTGAGAATCTCCAGCCGTTCCGCATCGCTCATGTTCAAGAAATCGTTACTGAGCACCTGGCCCATAAAATCCAATTGGTCCAAGGAGTGTTCCATAATGCCATTAAAGTCATTTGATATGATTTCCACTTCATCACCATGGATATATGTGGAATTCAATACTTCCCTCAAGTCGTCACGAACCATCTCGAACAGTTGTTCATTGTTGCGGGTAATGTCGCGGACCGCTTGGTACTGCCTTACCGCATTGTTCACTTTTTCAATTTTTTCCCTGACGGCATTCAACTCTTCCACCATGTTCAACAGTTCCGCGGTCTGCTTGGCGGATTCGATCAGTTGTTTCCCCAAGCTTATGAAATTGGTGTTGTCATATACCGGCATCCCTTGGGCGGTAACACGACCGGGTAGGTACATGATTAGGATCAGTGCCAAACTTAGTATAGGGGCTTTTTTCCTGCAGTTTTGTTCTCTCATTGCTTTCATGTCGTGCTGTTTTTTTGGTTCAAAAATTCTTTGATGGCCTCCTCCATATTGTTGGTCCTTTTATAAATCCGCATGATACGGTCGTTGGAAGGGCCATCGGTGAGATAGGCCGCGTAGGCCTCCGGGGGCACTTCCAAGCGGTAGATGTTGCTCTCCGAACCGATCTTGATAAAGATCTCAGTGTACTTGCGATTCCCTTTCAGGTCGTTTTTGATGGAGCGGAGCTGGTCAAGGTCATGGTCACCTAAATTGAGCCGTTGTCTCAATGTGTCGTAACCCTTTTCGTTCCGTAGACTGTAGATAACCTGGGTATTTTCCAATATGGTGGCCGAAGTAGGGTTTTCAGGTAATTGGTTGATGGACTGTAGTACGATGCCAATGGCACCGTTCTGTTTCCGGATGGCCTGGTAATAGAACTCTACGCTCTCCAGTACATTGTCGAACTTGAGCTGCTTGGCAAACTCATCGAAGAGAATGATGCCCCGTTCCGAACGGTTCCGCCAAATGGTCCGTTGGATGGCGGATTTGATAAGTTTCAGCATCACGGAGAGGACTTCTCGATTTTCCCTGACCTCGTCCAGTTCAAAGACGATAAGGCGTTTGTCCTCCAATCGGTGGGACCGGTCTTTCCCGATTTTGAATAGGAAGCTGTATAGACCATCACCCACGTATTCGGAAAGAATGTGAAGGAAATCCGTAAGGTTGAAGTAATTGGGGTCGATGTCCAGCCCCTGTAGCAGCGAATCCTGATTTTTCTTTATAAAGGTGTATAGATCTTCCAACGAATGACCATTTTCGACCGCTCCGTAATATTGGCGCAGGATTTTCTTTAAAGCCACTTCTTGGGTCTTGGTCACTTTTTGGCCGGAACCGTATAACTCCAAAAGAAAAACCGTTAAATCCTCCAACCATTCGGGTGTGATATGGTGGATATCCGATATATAAAATGGATTGATGCCCAAATTTTTGCCCTGCTCGTATTTCAGGATGATATGTTGATCCGGATAGAGCTGGGCGAACTTGGCATAGCTTCCTCCTAAGTCAATGATCACTAGGCGGACCCCCTGTTCAAAATATTGTCTTAGGATGTTGTTGGCCAAAAAGGACTTACCCTCCCCGGTCGGGGCAAAAATGGCAAAGTTCCGAGCCTTGATGCGTTTTTTTTCCTGATCCCATACATCCTTCATTACAGGGATGTTGTCCAAGCGGTCATTGAAGAGGATACCCTCCCTGTCGGAACGGTAGTTGGTCGTGTTTATCATTAGACATAAGACATGTTTCAGGTCCGTTACGTAAAGGTCACTGTCCGAAAAGTTAGAGGAGAACAAGGGGTAGCTGTTCAATAGGTAATGAATCCGAGCCTGTCCTTGGGGACGGTAGGGTTGGATGTCCAGTTCCTTGAAACGGGCCGTTAGGTCTGATAGGGTGTGGCCCAACTCTTTTTCGCTCTTGGACCATAGGACCACATTCAATTGTGCCCGTACGATTCGGGAGGAATCGTCATTATTGATCTTGGCCAAAGTTTTCGTTACCTTGTCGAAGAGTACCTTGTTCTGTAACCCGAAATTGCTGCTTTTGGCCAGTTCCTCCAGTCGTTTCTCCAATAGCTTTCGCCATTTGTGCCGATCATCCAGATGAATGACCTGGTTGATGATATGTTCTCCCGGAAAGGTAAGCCCTAGCCCGTCGATATAGCCTTGGTGGAAAAGGAAGCCGTCGGTCGTGTACTTTTCATTGGGTCTACTGGTCTGCACAGCATCCCCGAAACAAATCTCGTTGTTCACGGCCATGGCACCGAAAAAATGGTCGCCGATTTGCACCTGATCCTTTTTCAATTCGATATCGGTGTCAAACCCTTTGTTGAAACCATTGAAGTAGTCATCCGTGTATTGGATGAGCGCTGCTTGGTTGAATGGAATTAGGGATAGGTGGGGGCCATTGTTCAAAAAGTTCACGACTTCCCGCACCGAATTGCCGAACTGTTCGTTCTTTTCCCAGAGGGTCTCCGGCATTTTCTTTGGAATATGCGCAAAAGGATTGACCAACCTGGAACTGTTCACTGATCTATTCTTTGGCCAGACAAAGAAGAGAAGGGATGTATGGGACAAATGTTCCCGGCCCTCAAAGTGTTTATGTGTTGCTTTGGCCAGAAAGGTACTTTTGGGCAATCCCCCTGCATCAAAGGCCGTTTTTTGGTAGATGTCCTGTTTATGGACCAATGTTCCGGCAGGGAGAGATTTGAGGGCCTGGAACCATAGCCCGTGGAGTTCCTCAAAATCCTGTTCGGAGAGGGAATGGATCTCAGGTAGTTCCAAACGGTATGCAAAGGCAAGGTTTCCATTGTTGGCCAAGACCTTGTTTTGGTCCACATCCACAATGGGATACGTGTCATTAAAGTTCATTATGCGGGTCATATGCGGTGATTTTTTTATTGGAGATCATTTTGGGAAATACCTTTCCAATTTTTAGGGATTGGGCCCCTTGCGCCAATTTGATGAGGATGATATAGAGTACCCCATTGGCCAAGGTCGATACGAGGAACAGTATCCAGTTGAAGGAGAAGATGGCCGCGATCAAGGATCCGATGACGGCCAGCATCTGTAAAGCAAAAAGGGGTACTGTCAATCCAAAGATCAACGCCCGACTTCGGATAGTGCGATAGACATCATATTTCTTCATTGGGATTTCTTTTTAGTGCCTATACCACAATTCCTATCAAATAGGTGAAGATGCCAACGACTGCCCCTGCAATCAATACAAATACCAATACCCGGGTAATACCTTTTTTTAGATCCGCATTCTCACCGAAGAAGTGGCCCGCATTGAACAGGAAGCCAATAAGGAAGATGACCCCAAGGATAATGGGGAAGATGGTCCGGATAGTGTCCGAAATGTCGTTTACGGAATCCTCGATACCACCGATCTGGGGATAGATGGGCATGGCAAATAAAAGGAATAATAGTGTCGTCCAGATTTTTGAAAGTGGTCTCATAACTTTGTTTTTAACTGCTCATTCCGAGCGGATTAGTATTTCAGTTATGGAATTTCCAGAGATGAGATCCATTCATTGGGAACCCTATAAACTTTAACAGTGCGAAGCGTTAAAATTTGGCAGATAGTGAACGATTGATAGGATTTGGTGAAAATTGTTCAATCAAAAAACCACAATCCATTAAAATGGCAGTTCCAATCAGATTTATTTTGTTGTTGTGCCTGTTGGTACGCTCCACATGTTTTGCGCAAGATGGACGGGTCCTTCCCGTTGTAGTGCTTGACCCAGGTCATGGAGGTAGGGATACAGGCGCAACCGGGGCCAATGGGGCATTGGAAAAGAACATTGGATTATTGGTTGCCCATGAAATTGTTCGCCTCAACAGGGAACTATATGACCATGCACTGGAGATATACCTTACCAGAAATACAGATACATTGGTTTCCTTGTACGATAGGGCCAGATTGGCTCGGGTACTCGATGCGGATGGCTTGGTTTCCTTGCATTGTAACCATGCAAACAGGCAGGAGGCCAAGGGTATCGAAGTATTTGTGCCCAAGGGTAAGAGCAAACACACTGGAAGGGCCAAGAGGATTGCAGAATTGTTCGCCAACAACTTGCAACAAGATTTAGGATATTGGAATAGGGGATTGAAAGGGGCCAATTTTCAAGTGCTTCGGGAAACCCGGGAACATTGTTGGTCCGTATTAATCGAATTGGGATTTCTTTCCAATCGAAATGAGGCGGAGCATTTAGTAAAAGAAGCTGCCACCACTTCCATTGCATTGGTCATTTTAGATACCCTTATAGCATATTTGAATGAGAGAAATTGTAAATGAAACAATTGTATTGATCAAATGGATACTTCGAGAAGTCCAACTCCACTTCAGATCTTGGTTCAAAAGGTGATTACATCAACAAAGACTTTGGAGCTTTACATGGGGCCTATGAGAGTATAAAATTTTAGCGTTCTTTGGAAGAATGGTATTTTAGGAGCTACGATTTCGGATTTGTAAAATGATGGTCAATAAAAATCGCTGTGTGATTTTAAATGGACGAACTGAGAAGACATATTGAGGAGATTATCTCATTGACTGATTTGGAATTCAGCACGATCAATGGATTTTTTACTTCAAAAAGTTACAAAAAGGGAGCCTATTTGATTCAGCAAGGAGATAGGGTGCCCTTTACTTTCTTTGTTGTTTCAGGGCTATTAAAACTTATCTATAGAGATGCCTCAGGTAAGGAACATATCCTGTCCTTTGCCATGGAGGATTGGTGGGAAACCGATTATTATGCATTTTACCATGAGGGTAGGGCGACCATGTCCCTAAAATGTCTCGAGGATACCCAAGTACTTTGTATAGGTTTGGAAGATTACCATAGATTATGTGCCGCGTTTCCACGTATGGAACACTTTTTTCTACAAAAGGCCACTTCAGGCCATATTGCATCGCAGCAACGAATACTGTCGCTATTGGGCTCCAGTGCCGAGGAGCGTTATTCCATGTTGCTCAAGCGATACCCATCCCTTATGCAACGAGTTTCCAAAAGCCAATTGGCTGCCTATCTCGGAGTGTCTCGGGAAACTTTGAGCCGGTTCTATTCCTAAATGTTTAGGATCATGTCCACATTATCAATTGTGATATAGGTCACAGGTAGGGCCTATCCGCTGCCCGTAATTTTGTATCAGTAATAGGCAAATAAATGATGTAATGAAAAAATCATCGCAACGGCCCTTTTAATCAATTTGATAACTGCGATGTACTCGCAAAACAAAAACATGGAAAAAATGGAAAAACGTACAATCAATCCGTGGACCTGGCAAAAAGAAAGGAGTTACCATCAGGCAGTAGAGGTAACGCATGCCAGTGGGACCTTATATGTATCTGGACAAACGGCCATCGACGATGAGGGAATATCGAGCGATGCCGATATGAAGACCCAATTGGAGCTGGCCATCAAGAATTTGGAAAGGGTGATCACCGAAGCAGGATATGACTGCAAGAACATCGTCCGCCTGAACATCTATACCACTTCGACCGAAGCGCTATGGCCCCACTTCAACATCCTTCAGGAATGGGTGGAAAAAAAGGGGATGCAACAGGCCCTGACCCTATTGGAGGTTGTGAGCCTTTTTGAGACCTTGACAGTTGAGCTCGAGGCGACCGTGGTAAAATAGTTTCCAATTGAACAGGTATAAGGGGAAGCCGTTTAGGCTTTCCCTTATTTTGTTAATGGGATTTGTTGAGGAGTAAGGTCCCAAGGGTGTTCAAATTTGATTCGATATGAAGGAAATGCACTGATAAGGGAGTCGCCAAGTTGACCATTATGTTCATCATAACCCTGCTCCTATAATCCCTTACTTTAAACCGACCTTCTTTTCGATGCCCAAACGTTTCATTTTGGCAAATAGGGTCTTGTCCTTTAGCCTTAAGATCTTTGCGGCTCCGTTCGGACCGCTGACCCTCCAATTGGTGTGGTCGAGAACGTCGATGATATATTCCCGCTGGATGGCCTCAAAGGATCTGAATTCACTGGATGCGGCCAACATATCATTTTCAGGTATCCAGCCCCCCGGTTTTAATGTTGGACCGGTCTCCACGATCACCGCCCGCTCGATCATATTTTCAAGCTCCCTGATGTTTCCAGGGAAATTATAGTTCATTAATGCATCAATGCTGTCGTTGGATAGGCGCTTAAAATTTTTCCCGGCTTTGGCGGCCAGTTTTTCCAAAAAATATTGGGCCAAAATGGGAATATCCTCTTTTCGGGCCCGTAATGGAATATTATGGATCGGAAAAACATTTAAACGGTAGTAAAGATCTTCCCTAAACTTCCCTTCACGTATCATTTCCTTCAAATCCCTATTGGTCGCGGCAATGATGCGTACATCCACTTTTATGGTCTTGGTGCCGCCCAATTCATCATATTCCCCCTCTTGCAATACCCGTAGCAACTTGGGCTGAAGCTCTAAGGGCAACTCCCCAATTTCATCAAGGAAAATCGTACCGCCATCAGCAAGTGTGAATTTCCCTGCCTTATCCGCATGTGCCCCGGTGAAGGCACCTTTCTTATGTCCGAACAATTCACTCTCTATGAGGTCTTTTGGAAGTGTGGCACAATTGATCTTGATCAAGGGGCGGTTTTTTCTTGAACTGTTGGCATGGACCGCACTGGCCAATAATTCCTTGCCAGTGCCGGATTCACCCGTTATCAATACGGTTGTTTCCGTAGGGGCCACTTGGTCAACCTGGATAAGGACGCTCTTATAGGACTCACTTTGACATATGATGTTGTTGAAATTGATCTTGTTGCTTATCTCTTCCTGCAGGTATTCATTCTCATGTTCAAGTCGCTCCTTTAGGGACTTGATTTCTTCCATTGCCTGGTAAAGCTCAAGGTCGCGCATTTTTTTTGCTGTGATGTCCCGGACCACGGAACAACAATAGTCCTCCCCGTAATACTTTAATTGACTTGAGGTAATGTCCACAGGGAACATGGTGCCGTCCTTTCTTGATATCAACCATTCAAACCGATGCGACCCTTTGGTCCTTATCATGTCGAAATGTGCATTGTAGAAATCTTCGGTGACTGCGGTATCCAAATCGAACATCCCCATGTGGTCCAGATCCTCCTTTTTGTACCCCAATTTATTGATCACGGATTGACTGTACAATAATAGATCACCTTGGTCATTGTAGATATAGATCAAGTCCTCCACATTGTCGATGACCGTTTTGTAAAGGTTCATGTCATTTTCCTTTTGCTTGATCTCGGTCAGGTCTTGGTAGACCCCTAAAACTTTATAAATTTTATTCCCTTTCAGGATAGGTTTGGCAATTGCCCGGATGTAGCGCGTGGGGGAATCCTTGGTTTCCAATAGCTCATCATAAGGCGTACCTTCCCTGATGACCTGGCCGAGTAAATGCTTTACCCTATCGGTATCCTTGAATTTATGGATGACCTTGGCAGGGGTCAGATCCTCTGGTTCTTTGACATTTAAAATATCCATGGTACAGGATGTGGCCAAAATGGAGCCGTCATGTAAATTCAGTTCCCATCCCCCGACATTGGCTATACTGTGGGTGTTGTCGATCAGATTTTTGTAAAAACTGGACTCCGAAAATTCATTGGTCGTTCCGCAAATATAATTTTTTCCATTATATGAGAATTTCTGCACATGGACCTCCACTTCATAGAATTTACCCTTCTTGGTTTTATGTACGGCCCTGAATTGGACGGCACCCTTTGTCATGACTTCTTCCCAGTGGTTTTTCCAACTTTCAGGGGTGACCGTAACATTGATATCCGAAACCTTGAGGTTCATGCATTCCTTTTGACTATAGCCCACTCCCTCGCAAAACTTGGCATTTGCATATATGATCTGGCCGTCTTCCCGGACCCAGACCATTTCGTAGGGAAGCCGATCCATCAACCAACCTTTCAATTTTAATTCATCCGTAACATTGTTCATCGTTCAAGCATTTTTAATCTTGGTAAATGTAACCTTAAATTCTAAAATAATAGAATAATACTAAATGATAGAATGACTATTTTATTTGGTGTAATCGTAAAAGGTTGATATTCAAAACCATAAATATATGGCACAGAAATGGCCTTAGCAATGGGGCAACGGTCACCCAAATCCATTCGATGGAATCGGGCCAAGGGGGTCGGGGCAAGAACAGATTTAAACTTAAAACCTTCGAAATTATGGGTAATACACCAAAAAAGGGTCTTGATGGGCTATTGCGTCCTGAGAATAGCATCGTAGTGCTGATCGATCACCAACCCTTTCAATTCACAAACTTGAACAGCCATGAACCTACTATGGTCATCAATAATGTGGTCGGTCTTGCCAAAGCGGCAAAAGTGTTCAAAGTGCCAACGATACTTACCACGGTCATTGAGGAGCGCGGCGGATATATCATTAAGGGCCTACAGGATGTTTTTCCAGATCAAAAGCCAATTAATCGAACTTTTATCAATACTTGGGAAGATCCCAAGGTTACGGATATCGTGAAAGAAAGTGGCCGTAAACAGTTGATCATAGCAGGCCTGTGGACGGAGATTTGTGTGGCCATGCCCGCTATACAAGCAGTAGGGGAGGATTATGATGTTTTTGTGGTTACGGATGCCAGTGGTTCCACATCGGCGGAAGCACACGACATGGCGGTACGCCGTATGACCCAAGTTGGTATCGTGCCCATCAATTGGATAGCTGTTGTTTCAGAATGGCAACGTGACTGGGCCCGTACCGAAACGGCCACAAAACTCTCCGACGTCCTCTTTGATCATGGAGGTGCAAGTGGGGTTGCCTTGGCATGGGAACTGCAACTTTTGGCGACTCCGGTACCAACGGAATAACAAACAACTTTTAAATACCAGCCGGTCCCATTCAATTTAAGGACCGGTTGTTCATTGCCAAAATGACCATTCTTATGGAAAATACCGTACTCGCCTCCATCATGGAGGAAAATTTAAAAAGGGTTTGGAGTGAACGGGACAGTGTCACTCGATTGAAGGCCATCGATGATCTCTATGTCTCCAATAGTGCACTCTTTCATGTAGGGCATCAGACCTATGGACACCACGGTATCAATGATAGTGTTACCGAAGTTTTAAAGCAGATGCCAGATGGTTTTGTCTTTCGGCTGCTAAAACCCGTGGTGATCAACAATGATATCGGAAGATTGGTCTGGGGAGTCGGTCCTGAAGGAAAGGCCCCCGTGGAAACAGGAATGGACATCGCTGTATTTCAAAACGGGAAAATACAGGCACTTTATGTGTTTTTGGATTAAAAAAAGAGAAATGAAAAAAAGAACCAGTTTTTCCACCCAAGGCCATAGGGCCGATATCGGTGACTTGACCATCAATCGGATATTGCCGAACCGGTACGCGGATGCCGTCGGTCCATTTGTCTTTTTGGACCACATCGTGCCCAAACATCAACCTGCTGTCATGGATAGTGGAACAGGGGCGCATCCCCATCGCGGGATCGCGACCCTTAGTTACATCATAGAAGGGGAAGACGAACATTTTGACAGTGCGGGAAATTATGCCAAAGTACATTCCGGGGGCGTACAATGGATGAAGGCAGGTCATGGCATTGTCCATGACGAGACCTTGAATGTGGATTCGCATACCGAAACCAATCGTACCCATGCTTTTCAATTTTGGATCAATCTTCCATCGAAGAACAAGGCTGAAAGTCCAGCGTATTTGGCCATCCCTGGAAATGAGGTTCCCTCAAAGGGATTGCCCAATAATGGTGGTTGGATCAAGGTGATCGTGGGGGATTATGAGAATCTCCACTCCGCCATACCCAATTATTCCATTCAATTCTTGTATCACATCAATTTGGAGCCCGACAAGGATTTTACGATTTCCATGAAGGAAAATATAGAGGTGGCCGCTTTTTTGCCCACCAAGAACGCCATGCTCAACGGTGCCGGGTTCAAAGCTGGGGAATTTGTGGAATTTGACCGGGACGCTGGTGAAATTACGATCGGGAACAAACTTCAGGGAGCCATAGATGTCATTTTATTTGGGGGAGAACCCTACACGGAACCCATTGTGGCAGAGGGTCCTTTTGTGATGAACAGTCGATCCGAGATTGCCGAAGCGTACCGGGATTTTTATTCCGGTAAGTACGGTAAAATAAATTATCAAAAACTAGCTTAATGAAAAATCAACAAATCATGAAAAAACTAATCGTCCTTGTGACAGCAATTGTCTGTAGTGTACATAGTAGCAGTGCACAGTCCAATGAACAATCAATCGGTGCCGATATGATCGTGTTCAATGCGAAAATCGCCACTGGAAGCCTGACCAAGCCAGAAGCTTCTGCACTGGCCGTTAAAAGGGGCAAAATATATGCCGTAGGGACCGATGACGAGATCATGGGGCTAAAAGGCGAAAGCACCAATATCATCGATGCCGGTGGCAAACGTTTGATACCAGGTATCAATGATGCCCATACCCATATATTGAACGAAAGGAGCTTCAACTATAATGTAAGATGGGAAGGTGTACCAACATTAAAGCGGGCATTGGAAATGTTGGAAGAGCAAGCCAAACGGACCCCCGAGGGCCAATGGGTGAAAGTGATCGGTGGTTGGTCTCCCTACCAGTTTGAGGAAAATCGATTGCCAACCATTGAAGAAATCAAAAAAGCGGTCCCGAACAGGCCCGCGATAGTGCAGTATGCTTACAATCGTGCATTTTTAAATGAAAAGGCAATGAAAGCTTTTGGTGTGGGCACCGATCGGTTTCCGGCCTTGCCAGGCACCGTTTTCGAAAAAGACAAAAAGGGGAATTATACAGGTGTTGTGGAAGGATATACATTTACCTTTATCTCATTGGAATCCATGGTGCCACAGCCTTCGAATGAAGAGCAACTCAGTTCCATTACCAATGCTATCCATCAAATGAACAGTTTTGGTGTTACTTCGGCGGTTGACGGGGCTTCCTTGATCGGTTTTCCCCAGGGTCATACCCAAATACAACAACTGGCCAAGGAAAATCGTCTGAACGTGAGGATGCCGTTCATCGACCTTCAATTTGGGGATCCCACAAGTGCCAGTTTGGTGGATGCGGAAATTAAGGCAGTAACAAGGAAATCACCCATTAGCGCTGGGGAAAATTTGCATCCGACCATGGCGCATGGTCATGAATATGAGGGAGCGGGGGAATTGCTCAGGGAGGCATTACATGACCATGAAAACTTTGACAGACCTGAAGTAATCATTGATGGGGAAGTCATGCGCCGTTATATCAAAGAGGATATTTCAAAACTAGTGGAGAAAGGGATCCCGTTTCGAATGCACATCAGTTACAACGAGAATATCACCCCTTTTCTGGACGCCTTGGAAGCCATCGACCAAAAGACACCATTTGACGGTTTGCGTTGGAGCATTGAACATGCCGAAACGATTGACCTCGATAATGTTGCCAGGGTAAAAAAACTGGGTGGTGGCATTGCATTGGACATGAAAATGGCCATGCATGGCGATAGTTTTATAAAGACCCACGGCCTTGAGAAGGCATCACGGACTCCAAGGTTAAGACAATTGTACGATAGCGGTGTCCCGCTGACCATGTCGACTGATGCATTCAGGGTCTCATCCTATAATCCATGGATCGGTATTAGTTGGATGACTACGGGAAAAACAGTTTCCGGAACTGAAATATTGGCAAAAGATAATCGACTGACAAGGACAGAGGCCTTGAAATTGCTTACGGTCGGGCCTACTTGGTTTGAGGGCCAAGAGGGCGAAATGGGGAAAATAATTCCAGGTCATCTTGCTGATTTTGTATTGCTCAATAAGGATTACTTCACCGTTCCGGATGAAGAAATAAAAACCATTTCCTCCGTGTTGACCGTGGTCGATGGAAGGGTGGTCTTTGGTGCGGAAGCCTATAAGGAACTGTCTCCAAAATTACCTGAAACACTTCCAAAGTGGTCACCTGTCAATTACTATGGGGGCTATTATAATATGAAGAACCAATAGGGGCAATACAGGCGTTCTAAATGCTCGGGCAGTCCTTAATAAACAGAAAAGAAGAAATGACAAATAAAGACCTCGTTCTAAAGGCAATGAATGAATTGTTCCATGAGAAGGACAGTTCGGCTATTGAACGTTATTGGCACGAAGCCTATGTTCAGCACAATCCTTCCATGACCAGTGGTCATAAAGGACTAAGGGAGCTTTTGCCCATGCTGGATCCAGAATTCAGGTGGGAGCCAGGAATCATTGTGGAGGAAAATAACATAGTCATTACACACAGTCAGGTACATGGCTGGGGGCCGGTGTCGGTTGTCGTAGTGGACATTTTTCGGATCGAAGATGGAAAGATTGCCGAACACTGGGATGTGGTACAGGAAGAAATACCTGCCGCGGAGTCTGCCAACGGAAATGCAATGACTTCCTTTAATTTATCAGGGAATGAGAAATAAGCTGACAGGCAAAAGATTCCAGATGGATGTTGGTGTCCTCAAGACGGAACTTGACTTCGAGTCGGACAACACTATGACCTTTAAGGTTTTGGAAGGTGGTGAGCTGCAGACAAAAGGATATTCGGAAAGGGTGGAGACCACTATAGCAGAAATTCGCCCCCAAGTTTACATGGTGGCATGGAAAGAGGTTTCCGGAGCTACGGTAACCCATGTCGAGGATCATGAGAACGAGATCGTATATAGCAATGCGACCTTGCCCGACGGCAGTTTTTATACGATGACGGGTACCATACGTCCAATATCAGATCATAACCAATAAAGAACATATGGAAATAGGAATAGATAGTTTTGCCTCGGCCATGTACGGTAGTAAACTTACCGGTGCCGAGGCCATGGAACAATTGCTGGAACGTATTGAAATCGCCGACGAGGCCGGGCTTCACTTTTTTGGCATCGGGGAACATCACAAAAAGGAATTTTTGGATTCTGCGCCTGATGTGATCTTGGCCGCCGCCGCTGCCAGGACCAAACAGATTCGTTTGGGAAGTGCGGTCAAGGTATTGAGTACTTCCGATCCGGTCCGCGTCTATCAAAGTTTTGCGACCCTGGACCTTATCTCAAAAGGAAGGACGGAAATTGTGGTAGGACGTGGATCGGCCATAGAATCCTATCCGCTTTTTGGATTTGACCTCAAGGACTATGATGCCCTTTTCGCGGAGAAACTGGAGCTACTTCTTCAAATACGGGATTCGGAGTTCATTACGTGGGCAGGAAAGTTTCGCCCGGCAATCCATCATCAACCGGTTTATCCAAGGGCGCTTCAGGAAAAACTGCCGGTTTGGTTGGGGGTTGGGGGGACACCGGAATCCTTTGTTCGTGCAGGATCCTTGGGACTGCCCCTTATGGTAGCCGTAATTGGTGGTCAAACGGAACGCTTCCGTCCCTTGGTTGATCTTTACCGGGACGCTGGTGCCAAAGCAGGTTTTTCGCCCGAAGAGCTAAAGGTCGGGTTGCATTCACCGGGCTATGTCAGTGAAACAAATGAACGGGCCATTGCGGAATACTATCCCGGCTATGCGGAACAATGGACGAAACTGGGCAAAGAAAGAGGGTGGCCACCGGTAACGCGGGCACATTTCGATGCCATGGTCGCACCAAGTGGGGTGTTGGTTGTGGGTGGTCCGGAGCAGGTTGCGGAAAAATTGGTCCGGCACAGCAAAGCACTCGGGGGTGTGGATCGATTCACCTTTCAAATGGACAATGCTGGGCTCTCGCACCAACAGTTAATGCAATCCATTCAATGGATTGGAAAGCGTGTGATTCCTCTTGTGAACCCATAACTTATTCCTGCCCGTGCAGCCAACAGTTGGAACGATGCATATTGTTCTTTTAGATTGGCTTGCATCGTTCCAAGCATGGGGATGAACCGGAATGGATATGGTCTTCAATACCATTCCATCATAACTTTTATCCCATTTTAACCCAAAAAATACTAGCTTCCCATGAGGACTACCTTAGTTTTGATTTTAATTTCCTGTCCCATTCTTTTATATGGACAGCAATTTCCCGATTTTAAACAGGCTCGTTATGATGAGGATTATGCGTTCCTTGAGAAGGATACAATACACAATTGGTACAAGAGTCTAAAGTATAAGAAACTGGGAAAAAAGGCCTACGTTGGTTTTGGAGGTGACTTTAGGGGGCAATACCTGATCAAAACCAATGAAGGATGGAGTTCCGAACTGGAGGACGATGATGGTTTCACATTGACAAGATGGTTGCTCCATGCGGATTTACATCTCTCGGAGAACGTGCGTTTTTTTGCTGAATTGCAAAGCGCTATGGCCAATGGAAAGGATATGCCCATTCCCATTGAGGAGAATCCCCTTGAGATCCATCAGTTTTTTGTGGATGTAACACCATTTCCCAAAATCCCCATTTCCCTTAGACTTGGTAGACAGGAAGTGGCCTATGGCTCCCAACGATTGATCTCGTTTAGGGACGCTCCAAACAGTCGCCGTGCATTTGATGGTGTCAAAATGATGTTTGCAACCGATAGGATCGAGACCGATATCTTCTATTTGCATGCCGTAGTGGATAAGGTGGGGATATTTGACGATTCCTCATCACCCGACTTAAGGGTATGGGGGTTGTTTTCCAGTGCACCTTTGACAAAGGGCGAGCTTAGTTTCTATTATTTTGGGTTCAATAATGCAATGGCCATTTTCTATGATGGTACTGGGATGGAGCATCGGCATACTGTCGGTGCCCGAGTCCTCAAAAAGGTCGGGTTTTGGCAATTTGATGTGGAAGGGGCATATCAATTCGGTTCCATTGGTGATCGGGACATTGAGGCATGGAGCACGGGCTTGGCTGTTTCCTATCGGTTTGCAGGTTTAAAATACGCGCCGGAACTTGGTCTCAAAGCAGATTTTATCAGTGGCGATAAAGATCCAAGCGATCAAGTCCAGCAAACATTGAATGCGATGTTTCCTCCAGGGGCCTACTTTGGCTTGGCTGCTCCAATCGCACCGAGCAATCTTGTCGATGTCCATCCCAACGCTACATTTCACCTGAGCGATACCATGTCCTTTTTCTGTGATTATGCATTGCTGTGGAGGAATAGTAGGACAGATGGTCTTTATCGACCCAATATGACACCGTTTTTTGAATTGGATAATGGTGCCACTTCCAAGTATATAGGGAGTCAGCTCTCGGGCACATTGATGTACCAGGCCCATGGACATATTTCCCTTGGAACCGGTTTTAGCTGGTTTGATGCAGGCCAATATCTCAATGAAGTGACCGAAGGAAAGGACATCCTGTTCGGATTTGTCAGTGCACAGTTCAAGTTTTAGGGTTGTCCATTGATACGGTATTTCAATATGCTTTGCCATGGAAGAAAACTTAAACCTTAATCGGGAAATAGGTGTTTTTGGACTTAGTGCCCATATCGTCAATATGGTTGTGGGTTCAGGAATTTTTGTATTGCCCACCATTGTATTTGCAGGCCTTGGACCTTCCAGTATTTTTGCCTACTTGTTATGTGCGATTCTCGTGGCAATGGTTATGCTGTGCTTTGCTGAAGCTGGAAGTACCGTAACAGATTCTGGAGGGGCCTATCTTTATGTTAGGACTGCTTTTGGACCTTATTTTGGTTTTTTGACAGCAATACTTTTTGTAATGTCGACCGTTGCTGCGGATGCTGCTGTGGCCAATGCCATCATCGATGTGCTAGGGGCCAAGTTTTCAGTGTTCAGGGGGCAGTCCGTAAGATTGTCTTTGTTCTTTATACTTTTTGCTTTTTTTGGATGTATCAACGTTAAGGGCATCAAACAAGGGATTGTTGTGGTTCAATTGGTGACCATGGCAAAACTTGTCCCATTGATACTGCTTATATCCCTCTCTTGGAGCAAGGTGGAGCTGTCAAATCTAGAAATCACCTTACCGCCTTCCATTGGCGAAATAGCCGAAATGTCCCTTGTCCTGTTTTTTGCTTTTCAAGGAACGGAATCAGCACTGTCCATAAGTGGCGAAGTGAGGGACCCCCAAAGGACCATTCCCAAAAGTATATTCATAAGCACCCTTGTTATCTTCCTGCTCTATATCCTAGTCCAGACTGTTGCCCAAGGAGTGCTTGGAACAACTTTGGCATCCTATAGGGCAAACCCTTTGGGTGCGGTTGCGAACCGGGTGTTTGGGGATTTTGGTTTCATTGCAATGACTTTGGCGGCATTGGTTTCCATGTTGGGCTATTTGGGCAGTTCAATTTTGAGCATGCCGAGGGTGCTTTTCCAGGCCGCAAAGGATAACGTACTGCCCTTGGCGCACCTGGCCATGATACATCCTCGGTTCCATACACCGTTTGTTTCCATTCTGTGTTATGTGACCTTGGCCTTTATATGTACATCCTTCGGAGGTTTTCAGCAGTTGGCCATAATCTCGAGTGCTTCCATTTTATTGATCTATCTGGGAGTTTCCTTAGCCGTGGTAAAATTTAGAATGCAGGATAGGAGGAATGGAAATGGTTTTAGAATTCCAGGGGGGTACTTGGTTCCGGTAATCTCCAGCTTGATTGTTTTTTATGTTTTAACCAATGTAGCTTGGAATGAACTGGAGTTCATAGTACTGGCCTTGGCCATCTTGACAATCCTATATTTTTTTAAAGGGTATTGGAACAAAGGATATTGATTTGAATGTACACTTGCCTTGCTATTGGATAGGCAATACAAGCATACATATAAAAGTCCCCCATATGCTGAAAACAGCTATTTTCCAATAATTACTTTTCGGTGTTCCATGCCCCATTCCGTTAGCTGGTTGATAATGGTCCTTAACGTCAAACCATGATCGGTAAGCTGATATTCAACGGCTATTGGTTGTGTGTCCAATACGGTACGTGAAACCAATTGGTTGATTTCCAATTCCTTTAATTCCTTGCTCAACATTCTGTTGGAAATCCCATTGATATCGTTCAGAATATCAGAAAAACGCCTCTTGTTATAATAACAAATGGATGATAATATCGGAATTTTCCATTTGCCACTTAGCACGTCCATTGAGTCTTGTACTGCCCTCATTTCTGTATTGTATCCTTTGTTGAAATCTGTAGTCTGACACTCCATAATGTTACTTTGTTACACCGATGTTACTGTTATTTTAGGTCACAAAGTTACTAAAAATAACCATGTATCGTTATTTTTGTACCCTTAATCAAGAAAGAATAAAGATGGATTTTACAAAGAAAAATGTAGTCATAACGGGAGGTAGCTCCGGTATAGGATTTGCAACTGCAAAAGCATTCATCAATGCAGGGGCAAACGTTTGGATAACGGGGCGAAATGAGGAGAAGCTCCAAAGGGCAAAAGAAGTACTGAACAGTCCAAATTTGCATGTCGTGGTTTCGGACACTTCCAATCTGGAAGGAATTGCAGTATTGGAGAGCGCAGTTTTGGAAAGTGGAAGTAAGTTGGACGTTCTTTTCCTAAATGCAGGGATCGCTACCTATGCGCCAATCGAACATATCACGGAAGCGGATTTTGATGCCCAGTTCAACACCAATGTCAAAGGACCATTATTTACCTTGCAAAAATTATTGCCCCATTTGGCGGATGGTGCTGCTGTACTATTGACTTCATCTACGGTTGCATCGGCCTCGGGATTGAATTCAAGTGTGTATTCGGCAACAAAGGGAGCTTTGAATAAAATTGCACAGGTTGCGGCAAATGAATTGGCAGGGAGAAAGATCAGGGTGAATTTGATAAGCCCAGGACCCACTGAGACCGAAGGTCTTGACGGTGTTGTGACGCCTGAAATAAAAGATTATTTGGCTACCGTAACCGCTTTGCAGCGACTGGGAAGCCCAAACGAGATTGCAAATGCCGTTTTGTTCTTGGCTTCCGATAATGCAAGTTTTATCACGGGAACGGAACTTTTGGTCGATGGCGGTGCCATCAACTACATCCTGAAATAATACTGCTGTCGTAATCCTATGGGACAAAGGCCACAACTAATTTTAGCTGTGGCCTTTGTTTTTCGGATAGACCCATTGACTGGGAAATCCCATTGCCCGTATGGGGAGAAAGTAGGCAATAAGGTATAATAAGGCCCGGTCCGAAAAAATACTTTTTACCAAATGATAAAACGCTAAAATGGACAATGGTTAATTTTGTGTAATGAAAGAATTTATCGCGTACATTCTCCAGTTTGGCCATCTGAACGAACAGCAAATCAACCTGATTGAAAGCAAGGCCAAGGTAATGGCACTTCAAAAGGACGACTATTTTGTGGAAGCGGGCAAGGTTTTGAAACAGGTCGGATTTATTATTGACGGTATACTTCGATTTTCCTATTATAACAAGGAAGGTGAGGAAATCACCAAGATTTTTATGGAAGAAAAGCATTTGCTCCACAATTTGAAAAATGTGCCTTCCACCGAATACATACAGGCTGCAACAGATTGTAAACTACTCGTCATTTCCAATGCGGATTGGAAGGAGATCTCCGATACGATCATCGATTGGGATCATATCATCCAAAAGATCACCAACAAGGCCCTGGCCCAAAAATTGGAACGGGTAAGCCCATTGGTCTCACAAGATGCCACCACACGTTACTTGGAATTTATGGATAAATATCCCACGCTTGTCAATCGTATCCCATTGTCCTATATCGCTTCCTATCTGGGAATCACCCAGCAATCCTTGAGCAGGATCAGAAAAAATATTCGATAGGACGGTTTTTACCATATGGTAAACAGACCCATTTTTGACGTCGCCATTTTTGCAGCATCAATTTTAAACTACAAAAATGTCTAAATCAATTTTTATCACAGGAGCTTCTTCAGGCTTGGGAAAAGTGACCGCCAAATTGTTCGCTTCAAAAGGTTGGACCGTTATCGCCACAATGCGAAGACCTGAAAAGGAAACGGAGCTCACGAAAATTTCCAACGTCCATTTGTTCAAATTGGACATCAGCTATAAAAGGCAAATTATCGAGGTTGTGGAGGAGGCAGAGAAAATAGGTCCGATAGATGTGCTGATCAACAACGCTGCATTTGGACTGATGGGCCCCTTTGAAGGCACTACAGAGGAACAATTGGAACAACAGATCGAAACAAATTTCTTGGGGACAATCCTCGTAACAAAAGCTTTCCTTCCTTTCTTTAGAAAGCGAAAGAAGGGAACTGTCATAACGATAACATCTTCAACGGCCAATATACCTTACCCATTTGTAGCCGTTTATGCTGCGACAAAATCGGCTTTGGAAACCTGGACCGAGGGAATGAGTTATGAATTGAATGGTTTTGGAATACGCATGAAAACAATTGTCCCCGCTTATATGCAGACCAACTTTGGTGTTAACGCACAAATCGTTTCCCATCAAGATTATCAAGAAGTGTTTGATCGGTACATAACGGCGATGAAGGCAGATTCAAGTGCCAAGCGGGATACACCGGAAAGTATTGCCAATGTTGTCTATGAAGTAACAACGGACAACAAAAAACAATTGCACTATACTGCAGGCGATCTTTCAACGGCGGAATATGGGTGGTTACAAAAGGAAGGTATCGAGAACGTAATTGAAACCATGAACAAGCGATTTTTGGGTATCAAACCAACGGAGTAAGGAAAGGTGAATGGGAACCTTGTTCAAGGAAGTGTTGTCGCATGAAATGCTGTTTTGATGGGGCCGACTCCCTGAAAACTTGGCCGCTAAGAGTGAAATAACCGTCCGCATATAATTTTCCATTATTTGAGAATTATAGTTTTTCTGTTTTGTAAGACACGCTCTTTAAGCTGTTTGTTGATTCGTTTCTCCAAATTTTCATAAAATCTAGGTGGTCGATATCCACAAATACGGAAACAGTGTACCTATCCAAAATCGGACACTAATGGTTTACGAACCAAAAATAGCTTTGCGCTACATACAGACTTCCCCATTCGTATAGACCTTGGTCATGAGTTGAGGATAATCAGTATGGCCATTATGGAATTAAGGGCAAAATAATTCTAATATATGAGAAAAGGATTAAAAATAGGAACGATTTTAAAATGATTATTTGTGTAAGGTTTTGTTAATCAGCAAACTAAAAGGATGGCATGAAATTAGTCTTTGGTAGGGAGCTTTCTGCGTCAAACTGAAAATTAACCAAAATCAAAGACAGATGAGTAAAACAGGAACAACAAAGTGGAACATTGATGCCGCACACTCGGAAATCAGTTTTAAAGTAAAACACATGATGATTTCTACGGTGACCGGACAATTTGAAGATTTCATGGCCTCGGTCGAGACCGATAATGAAGGTTTCATAGGGGCAGATTTCAACTTTACGGCCAAAACAGCATCCATCACTACCAAAAACGGTGATAGGGACAAACACTTAAGGTCAGATGATTTCTTCAATGCAGAACAATTTCCCGAATTGATATTTACTTCCAAGTCATTTGATGGGAGCTCTTTGATAGGTGATTTGACCCTAAGGGATGTCACCAAGGAAATCAAATTGGATGTTGATTTCAATGGAGTGGTGGTTGATCCCTATGGACAGACCAAAGCTGGTTTTGAGATGTCCGGAAGTATCAATAGGAAGGATTTTAATCTGGCATGGAGCGCGATAACAGAGACGGGAAGCATTGTGGTCAGTGACACGGTCAAGTTGGCCATATCCGTTCAATTCATCAAGGAGAATTAAATAATGGGGTTATGCAAGCTGGCATCATGTTTTCCCAAATAGTGGTGGAACATATCCATGGGTGCCGGTTTCCAGAATACCATCTTAAGATCATATAACTGTGGAAATACAATTAAAGGAACTAGATGCCAAAGGTTACGCCATGGCACGGGAGAATAAAGTGAGGGCGGGTATGATGACCTATTCCATTGCAGGCCCTGAATTGATCATCATAGACCATACCGATGTAGAACCAGCTTTTAATGGCAAAGGGGTCGGCAAGGATATGCTGTATAAGATTGTGGAGATGGCCAGGGAGAAAAATGTAAAGATCATCCCCTTGTGCCCGTTTGCCTCGGCCATGTTCAAAAAGCTTGAGGATATCAGGGATGTGCTAAAATAGAAATGGAAGAAATGGAAGTGACCAAAGAATATCAAAGGGAAGACTTGACCGTTATCTGGAAACCCAAGAAGTGCATTCATTCGGGGATTTGCGTCAAGACGCTTCCCATGGTCTACAATCCAAAGGAAAAACCTTGGATCAAGCCTGAAAATGCCTCCGCTGAGGCCCTGAAAAGTCAAATCGATAATTGTCCTTCTGGAGCTTTGAGCTATAGGAAGGTCTAAATTTCCTCTCATGGAACACCATATTCTGCTGAACATTTGTGCCATTTTTGGTGTCGCCACCGCGGTAATCATCATTTGCAGGTATCTTAAGATCAGATTTATCATCGGGTACTTGATCACGGGAGTGCTGCTCAGTCCCAATACCTCGGGTTATTTCGCTGATATGGAAGAAGTCGATGTCTATGCCGAAATCGGGGTAATACTTCTATTGTTTACCATTGGCCTTGAGTTCTCATTCGACCAACTTAAAAAAATAAAAAAATACGTACTGGGAGGTGGGAGCTTACAGGTATTGTTTACCATAGCTATTACTGCGGGACTGATATGGTTGACCAGGAGGCCGAGTTGGGAGGAAAGTGTCTTTTGGGGATTTTTATGTGCATTGAGCAGTACGGCCGTTGTGATCAAAACATTACAGGATTCCAATAAAATTGTAACATCCCATGGCAAATTCATTTTGGCGGTATTGTTGTTCCAAGACATTATGATCGTTCCACTGATGTTGTTGGTCCCGATCATTGCGGGTGTGGGCGGGAATTCATTGGCCGCCTTTGGATGGTTGTTGGGCAAATTGGTATTGATGGGCTGTCTTGCCTATGGATTGGCCAAGTTTGTAATTCCCTATTTCTTGAAAAACGTTATGAAGGTCCAGAGCCAGGAGGTGTTCTTGATCGCGTTGATCTTTATCGTTACAGGTATTGCCCTACTTACCGAGCAACTGGGTCTTTCCTTGGCCCTAGGTGCCTTTATAGCGGGCCTGATCATTGCTGAAACCGATTATGACCATATGGCCATAACCTGCTTTCTGCCCTTTCGATATGTGTTCATGAGCTTCTTTTTTATCTCCATGGGCATGTTGCTCGACTATAGGATATTCCTGACCGATTTTGGATGGATCCTATTTTGGACCTTGTTTGCCTTTGGGGTAAAGACCATAGCCGGCATCTTGTCGGTAAAGGTTCTGGGGCTCGAATGGAAAACCGCCCTTGCCGTGGGCTTCTCCATTGCACAGATCGGGGAGTTTTCCTTCGTTCTTGCACAGAGCGGGCTTCAATATGAATTGATCAGTGCGAACAACTACCAGATATTCCTGGCAGTGTCCATTATTCTGATGTCCGTGACCCCTTTTATAGTGAGCAATGCGGAAAGGATCCACCCCACACTCAACAAATTTGCCAAAAGGTATGGATAGTCCAAAAGTACAGTTATATGGGACCGACTGGTGCCCAAAATCTGCTGCACTGCGCAATTTCATGCAGAGTAGATGGATCGAATTTGATGATTTCAATGTGGAGACCGATCTAAACGCGGATGCAAGGATACGTGCACTATATGATGGGGAACTGAAGTTCCCCACGGTAATGGTGGGGACCGATTTTATAAAAAACCCGAAAGTGCCCGAACTCATAGATTTTTTAAAGAAGCACAACATCGACCATTGATGGTCAAATGAAAATAGGAGTGCTATAAAACAAAACTTACTATAATGAACGATCCACGATTTTCCGTATTGGCCCAAAAGCAAATCAATACCCTCAAGGAATTTGGCCATATCATCACTTTTGATCAGGATACCCTTGTGTTCGATGTGGGTGATAACAATTATGACTTTTATGTGATCTTGGAAGGGGAGATACAGATCAAGGACCCGATTCGGGATGAAGTCGTGGGAACCCATGGCGTCCATCAGTTCACAGGGGATAGTAGTATGCTGTCCAACCGAAGGATTCCCTTTAGTGCACATGCACCAAAAGGTACCACTGTACTTTGTATCAAACCAGAAGTTCTAAAAGAGGTCATTTCAAAACACAGTGACATCAGTGATGTGCTCTTGAGCGCATTTATCCAAAGACAGGAGACCATGTTACGGGAGTTTATCGGAGGTATAAAGGTTATTGGTTCTGAAAAATCAAAGGAAACCTATCAACTGCGCGATTTTATGGAGAAGAACCATATCTGGCATACATTCTTGAACACTGATACTTCGGAAGAGGCCAAAGCACTATTGGAAAGCTTTGGCTTGACCCATGACGACCTCCCTATCCTGATAAACATCACAGGTGAAATGTTCAAAAAACCATCCCTTGCCGAACTGGCGCAACAAACAGGGGTGCTCACCGAATTCGGGGATGATATTTTTGATGTGTTGGTCGTTGGGGCAGGTCCTTCTGGACTGGCGGCAAGTGTTTATGCCGCTTCGGAAGGATTGTCCGTTGTGACTATTGATGGTAACGCTCCGGGGGGACAAGCAGGGAAAAGCACGAAAATCGAAAATTATCTGGGCTTTCCAACAGGTATATCGGGAACTGATCTTGCCAATAAGGCCTATATCCAAGCGCAGAAATTCGGTTGTAACATCTCCATTCCCCATAAAGCCGAAAAAGTGGAATATAATGGAAGCTATTTCACCTTATGTGCCTCAAACGATAGGCATATCAAGGCCAAATCCATTATTGCCGCGACCGGGGCAAACTACAGGCGATTGCCCATTGACACGATTGAAAAATTTGAAGGGAGCGGTGTTTTTTATTCTGCCACTGGAATGAACGCCTCGGCCTGTAAAAATGAACTGGTCGGCGTAGTGGGCGGAGGCAACTCGGCCGGGCAGGCAGCTTTGTTCTTGGCAGATCATGCCGCTGAGGTCCATGTCATCATCAGAGGTGACGATCTTGGAGCCAAGATGAGTGATTATCTCGTACAGCGAATTTATGCCTCCCCCAATATCATCGTACAACAAAACAGCAATGTGGTCCAACTCAATGGAGCGCATCATCTGGAATCCTTGGTACTGGATACGGAGGGCAGCGAACAGACCATTGGGATTACGAACCTATTCACCTTTATCGGTGCGAAGCCATGCACGGAGTGGTTGAACAGGATCGTGGCCATGGATGATAAAGGTTTTATTTATACGGGTCAAGATGTAATCGAGGCCGCCATGACCAAATGTTCCATATTCGAACAGCGAAAACCACAATCCCTGGAGTCGAGCATACCGGGCTTTTTTGCTGTGGGCGACGTACGAAAAGGTTCTGTTAAAAGAGTAGCCTCGGCAGTGGGGGAAGGATCCATGGCAATCAGCCAGGTCCATCAGTATCTATCGGAACTAAAGATGAACCAATAAAAGAGCACAGGTATGGGGGATGTAAGTGAACATTGCGTGCATTTGGACAAACAGGAATTCAATACCACAACAATAAAGGTGTGCGAGGAGTGTGTGAAGATTGGCGGTAAATGGAACCATTTGAGATTATGCCAAACATGTGGTGCTGTTTTATGCTGTAACTCTTCCCCGAACCAGCATGCCCAAAAACATTATGAGGAAACCGGCCATCCAGTGGTTACCTCCACTTTGCCCAAGCCTTGGTCCAGGTTTGCCTGGTGCTATGTGGACAAGGTAAAGAAACCATTACAACAGAACTGAGATTGATAATGACAAACTAAAAAAAGAACAACAGTGAAACAGAACAAATTCCTAGGAACAACCATTTTAATCATTTTAATCACTTTTAATTCAAATCTTATGTCACAGACTATACCTGGGGAAAAAGACCCCAACATTTCAAAGGATACCCGTGCATTTTTAGCGGTATTGAACAGTGGGGATGGACCACCCTTGGAAGAATTGTCCCCTAAAGATGCTCGTCAGGTACTTGTGGGTGCCCAGAATTCGGTATCCTACGATTACAGTGATATCGAAGAATCGGAAAGGGAGATTACCCAAGATGGCCAGACCATCACCCTGCATATTGTGAAACCAAAGGGCGCAAAGTCCAATTTGCCCGTATTCATGTTCTTCCATGGAGGGGGATGGGTGCTTGGGGATTACCCCACACACAAACGCTTGGTACGGGATTTGGTCGTGGGTAGCGGGGCCGTGGCCGTTTTTCCGGATTATACCCCGACACCGGATGCGCAATTTCCAGTGGCCATTAACCAGGCCTATGCCGCCACTACATGGGTAGCGGAGCACGGTAATGAAATCGGCGTGGACGGCTCCCGTTTGGCCGTGGCCGGAAACAGTGTGGGTGGTAATATGTCCACTGTTGTCAGCTTGATGGCCAAGGAGAAGAATGGTCCAAAGTTGGCCTTTCAGCTTTTGCTATGGCCCTTAGTGGATTCGGACACCAGCCGTCCATCCTACACCAAATATGCACAGGGCAGGTTCCTGACCACCCCCATTATGGAGTGGATGTGGGATATGTATATCCCGAATCCAGAGGACAGGAAGCAAAAGTATGTGTCCCCAGTCAATGCCACCCTGGAAGAACTGAAAGGACTACCACCTGCTTTGATCCAGGTTGCCGAGAATGATATCCTATTTGATGAAGGGGTCGCCTATGGCCGAAAACTCGATGAAGCCGGGGTGCCCGTTACCCTTACCGTTTACAAGGGAATGATACATGATTATGGGATGTTGAACCCCTTGTCCCACATTCCCGGTGTTCAGGAAGCATTGATACAGGCATCGGCTATGTTGCACGCAGCTTTGTTCAGTAAATAAATCTTAGATTACATACTAAGCAGTGCCAATACTGTTGGCACTGTTTTTTGCAGATTGATTCCAATACTTAAAAACAATGGGTTTCTTGAATAGCACAAACAAAAACAGACTTGAGTTCCTGATCACACTGATTTGCGTCATCTTGATTCTGGGAATTCCGCCCTTTGGTGTGTATGCCGCCTTCATGATCGTTATCGCCGGTCTGGTGTTCGGTGCGAATAGAAAGGAGTTGCTAAGGTCCATAGGCCTGTTCCGTCCCCAAGGTGTATTGCCCATGTTTTTCCTGACTGCTTTTATGGGTCTTGTCATTGAGCTGACCATGGAAGTCTTTTTCAATCCTTTGATAGAACGTGTGACATTGTCCCAAATTGACCTCTCCCAGGTACAACTTCCCAGCTTGGAAAGTTACCTGACCTGGGTAATTGTCGGTTTTGTCCTAGGGGGTTTTTTGGAGGAGGTTTTATTTCGTGGATTTCTAATGACAAGAATTGCCAAATTTATGAAAGCCGATATGGCCAGTGATATTTTGGCCCTTTTTATAACCGCTGCTCTTTTTGGAATTTGTCATCGTTATCAAGGTTGGAGCGGTGTCATCAGTACAGGTGTGACAGGATTCATATTAGGTTGTATTTTCTTGAAATTCAAGAAAAACCTATGGTATGCCATATGTACCCATGGATTTGTAAACCTGACCGCGTTAACCATACTTTACTTGGGTCATTACGACTTTTTAAGATCTCTATTTTGGGGATGATTAGATTGGAATTGATACATCATTAAAATTATAACAGTAACATATGAATCCAATATTTGAACATATCCCTTTGGTCAGAAACGGGGAAAAGCGGCGCTTCGAGATCGAGGTCGATGGACGACTGGCCTTTACCAATTATGGGGAGTTCGGCAACCAAATAGCCTTGGTCCATACGGAGACCGATCCAGAGTTGGCAGGACAGGGGGCGGCCAGTGCACTTATCGAGAAAACCTTACGGTATCTTGAAGAAGAACAGTTGCAGTTACTTCCTTTTTGCCCCTTTGTGTTCGCCTTTATACAGAGGCATCCGGACTGGAAACGAATTGTGAACAAAAACTTTAAGGGTTACGATAAACTTTGATGAACCCTGGCCCGATCGATCCATTAAGGTCTAGTAACCGATGCTGGGTTTTTCGGTGGGGCCACTGTTGTCCATTTGCCCCAAAAGTAGTTTAGCCACTTTATAGATCAAGTAGAGTTAAGAGAAATAGTTTAAACCATCCATATCATGAAAACAAGCTTCGCCACTATAGGGAAACAAAAATATAAGACTGAAATCCAAGCAGGAAACCATATTATCATGGCGGATGAACCTGAAGAACTTGGAGGCGGTAATTTGGGTTTCACACCTACCGAACTACTCGAATCCTCATTGGCCGCCTGTACGGCAATGACCATTCGAATGTATGCCGATAGAAAGGGATGGGATTTGGAACAGGCTGAGATCAAAGTTGGGTTCAAAAGAAATATGACCACTGGGGAGGTGACCTTTAAAAAAGAAATCGAACTCTTTGGTAATCTCAGCGGTGAAGAACGTGAAAAATTGTTGGAAATGGGGTCAAAATGTCCCATTGAACGAATGATCACTGGCAAAGTCTCGGTGACTTCCGACCTTACTTAGTATACAATGCTTAAATTCAAGCATGGAAACAGAAATGAAAGCGGAATAACCATATAGCGAAGTTTATCGGGGTAATCCAATGGGATCGGCGACCTCAAAAATGGGAAAAATGAGAATAGTAATATACAGTTTAATATATCTGCTCATGGTGAATTCACTAGTGGCCCAAGATGTGACAGGGTCATGGAGTGGAACATTGGACGTAAAAGGAACCCGATTGCGGGTAGTTTTTAATGTAACAGAAACGGAAAAAGGTTATGCCTCAACTATGGATAGCCCGGATCAAGGTGTCAAAGGTATCCCAGTAAAGTCGACCCAATTGAAAGGATCGGTGATCACCTTTGAAGTTCCAATGGCAGGTATTTCCTATGAAGGTTTTCATAAGGATAGTGTGATCGTTGGGACATTTACGCAACATAATCAAGATTTTCCATTGACCTTGACCAAGAAACTCACCAAAGAGCATGTGGTTTCCAGGCCGCAAGAACCGAAAGAACCTTACCCCTATACTTCTGAGGAGATCACTTTTAAAAATGAGAAGGCGGGCATCACACTGGCCGGTACGTTGACGATCCCAAAGGTAAAAGGTACTTTTCCAGTGGTTATTTTAATATCGGGAAGTGGTCCCCAAAATCGAGACGAGGAACTGATGGGGCACAAACCGTTTTTGGTGCTCTCCGATTATTTGACAAGAAACGGTATTGCCGTCCTGCGATATGATGACAGGGGTGTTGGAGGGTCAACAGGTGATTTTGGTTCCGCCACCAGTGCGGATTTTGCAACTGATGTCGAAAGCGGGATCACTTATTTAAAGTCCAGACATGAGTTGCCAATAGATGCAATTGGACTCGTTGGCCACAGCGAAGGTGGATTGATAGCGCCCATGGTCGCCACAGGATCAAAGAAGGTTGATTTTATGGTTTTAATGGCGGGTTCTGGGATTCGGGGAGATAAATTGTTATTGCTGCAGGAAGAATTGATAGAAAGGGTCCTTGGAACGCCAGAACCAGAAATCAAGCGTATGCTCGAGACCAATCGAAAGCTATTTGATGCCATAGTGAAGTCCAACGATGATACCGCTTTAAAAGCAGAACTTAGAGGTGTTTTGGAGGGCGAGAGTGAAATCAAAGTGCCGGACGGAATGACCAAGGAAGCATATGTAGATGCACAGATCAATCAATTCACATCCCCTTGGGTAACCTATTTTCTAAGGTATGATCCAACGAGGACCCTTGGGAAGGTAAAGTGTCCGGTTTTGGCCATCAATGGTTCAAAGGACCTACAGGTTCCTCCAAAGGAGAACCTTTCAGCAATCCAAAGTGCAGTTCAAAAAGGCGGAAATACAAATGTTACCATTAAGGAATTTAAGGATTTGAACCATCTTTTTCAAGAAGCCCAAACAGGTTCGCCTCTTGAATATTCAGTCATTGAACAGACCATGGCCCCCATTGTGCTCAAAGAAGTGGCGGCCTGGATCAAGGAATGGGACAAATGACCCAAAATTGTTGGGCAGAATTAATGGGAACTGCCCTTTTCGGATCGGTGTCCCTATGGAACGATTTCCAAAAATAAAAGATAAAACTCATTTTTTATGCAAAGAGACTTTGATACGTTGAGCCAAGCAATGAATGTACTTAGGGAAGAGGGTTATGTGGAAGACTTTAACCTAAAGCAAAATTGTCTAGAATGTCGGAACGGAGCCTTCAAAATATTCCACGATGAATTTGAAGTCGATGAATACTATCGTTTTGAAGGGATGAGCGATCCAGGGGATGCAAGTATTCTTTATGCGATTTCCTCGGAAAAATACAAGTTGAAGGGACAGCTTGTCAATGGGTACGGAATTTACTCGGATAGCATGACGGATGAAATGTTGAATAAGCTCAAGGTTGGAACGTTAAGAATTTAGGCAATTACATATACCTCCAGAGTTTTTGTTGTGGCATAAAAGCGGGCTTGATTTGGGAATCGCCCTTTGGCAATTTGAAAGTTTGAAGCGGATTTCCGACGGAAGTAGAGCCTTGTGGATATTAGGGCAGTAGTAAGAACGATAGAAATTAGAAACCATAAATTGAATGAAAGTAGACCTAAATGGCACTGGGACGATAGCACAGGAAGCTCGAAAAAATACTTTGGAACGTTTCAAGGAGGATGTGTTGACCGGCTTGTCATCCTCTCCAAAACATCTGTACCCAAAGTATTTTTATGATAAAAAAGGGTCTGCATTGTTCAGGGAAATTATGGGTCTTCCTGAGTATTATTTGACAAATTGTGAACTGGACATATTTAAAAATAAAACTGATGAACTGAGCAAGATTGTCACCATGGATAACAGTCCGTTCGAATTGATCGAACTTGGGGCAGGGGATGGTTTCAAATCCAAATACCTTCTTCGGCAACTTTATAGGGACAAAACAGAATTCCACTATATGCCCATTGACATATCAGGTGACATCCTTGATGTTCTGGGCAATTCACTGAAATCGGAATTTCCGGACCTGGAAGTACAAGGACTTGAAGGGGAATATTTGGAAATGTTGGCCAAGGCATGTTCCCGCACCACCAATCGAAAAGTGGTTCTTTTTTTAGGGGCCAATATCGGAAATATGGAACAGGACGAATGTGCTGCGTTTTGTGGACAATTGCAAAGCTTGCTCTCTCCCGGCGACATGATGTTGATCGGGTTTGACCTCAAGAAAAACCCCAAACAAGTACTTATGGCCTACAATGATGGGCTAGGGGTGACCTCTAAATTCAATCTGAACCTATTGGAACGTATCAACAAGGAGTTGTTTGCTAATTTTGCTTTGGATCAATTTGAGCATTATCCCATGTATGATCCCATTAGTGGGGCGTGCCGAAGCTTCTTGGTCAGTAAACAGGAACAACAGGTTCTCATGGATGGTTATACCCTCCACTTTGATAAAAATGAAGTAATCTGTACCGAAATATCTCAAAAGTATGACCTGACTGAAATCCAAAGCCTGGCGGAACAAACAGGATTTGAAACTGTCGGAATGATTCATGACTCCAAGAAGTGGTTTGTGGATGCCGTATGGAAAATCAAAGAAAAAGTTTAAAGAAACCAAATGGATATATTACAGGAACAAAAGGACACAGGACAACGTTTGTTGGATAGTTATCGATTGGTCAGAAAGCATACGGAGTCCATATGTGCTCCACTGCAAACTGAAGATTATGTGGTACAGCCCATTGGGGATGTGAGTCCACCAAAATGGCATTTGGGACACACTACTTGGTTTTTTGAAACCTTTATATTGGTTCCCAATATGGATGGATATAGGGTGTTTGATCCCCATTTCGATTATGTGTTCAATAGCTACTATGAAACGGTGGGAGCACGAGTGATCCGAACGGATAGGGGTAATTTGAGCCGGCCAACAGTGGCTGAAATTTTCCAGTACCGGAAACATGTGGATGCCCATATTGAGCAATTGGGAAGTTTGGATAGCAAGAATGGGCTCTGGGATATTTTGGAGTTGGGTATCCATCATGAACAACAGCATCAGGAATTGTTGCTCATGGACATCAAATATATACTCGGGCATAACCCCTTGTTCCCTATGTATTCCAATGAAATGGTCCTTGATGAGTTGGAGGTCGTACGGGAAGTGCCAGTTGCCTTTTCCGAGGGGGCCTATTGGATAGGACATAAGGGCAAAGGCTTTTGTTTTGACAATGAGAAGGGGAGGCATTTGGTATACTTGGATGCCTTCGAGATTGCCCCATATCCTGTTGGCAATGGAGAATATTTGGAGTTTATCCAAGATGGAGGATATTCAGATTTTCGATTTTGGCATGCTGCAGGTTGGGATTGGGTGAACAAGAACCATATCAAGGCCCCACTATATTGGCATTTCATGGATGGACATTGGATACAGTACGGATTCAAGGGAATCCAAGAAATTGACCCAAAGGAAGCAGTGTGCCATATCAGTTATTACGAAGCGGCTGCATTTGCGGCATGGAGTGGCAAAAGATTGCCAACGGAAACAGAATGGGAGGTGGCTTCCGAACAGATCAAGTGGGGCCATCGATGGGAATGGACGGAAAGTGCCTATCTTCCCTATCCTAAGTTCAAGAAAGCCAAAGGGGCGATAGGCGAGTACAATGGGAAGTTCATGGTCGATCAAATGGTATTGCGGGGGGCGTCCGTGGCAACCCCGAAAGGACATAGTCGCAAAACCTATCGCAATTTTTTCCAAACGGACCGTCGATGGCAATTTTCAGGTCTGAGATTGGCCAAATAGATTTAGGGACCTTAATTTGAGAAATATACAGCCCTTGGCAAAAAAAGAAAGTATTGCTTGGCTCATTACGTTTACTTTTATCGGCTCCTATCTGACCTCACTTATTATTTTTCCATTTCCGATCTTGAAATCCCAATACGATGTGCCCATGGGTCGAATTTTGATGGACATGGTGATCAACTTTTTATTTTGTGCGGCCATAGTGAGACTTTGCCTTTTCATTGATGCCATTTTAAACAAAAGGATGTCATGGATGACCAGTCCAGTGAAGCGGTTGTTCATTCAGGTACTGCTACAGGTACTGAGTGTATTGATGTTGGTGGTGATTTTCGGGTCCCTCTATATGATTATCTGGGATCCTTTGCAAATTCAAAAAACCCAGGGCAACTTGCGGTTAAGTTATTATTCCCTAATATCCATCATATGTTGGGCCTTGTTGATCAGTACCATCAACACAGGTGCCTATATGCTCAGGAATTGGAAGGCGACTGGCATCAAAGCAATGGAATATAAGTTATTGGCTGCCAAGAACGGTCACTTGGCCTCCGAGTTGGAACTCCAGGCCCTCAAACTGCAGCTTGACCCCCATTTTGTTTTCAATAACCTAAGCGCGCTTTCAGAATTGATACTAAAAGACCAACGACTGGGATATGAGTATACGGAAAACTTTACCAAGGTGTACCGCTATCTGTTGGTCAATTCCAAAAGAAAGTTGATCCCATTGTCCGAAGAAATGAAATTTCTCCGATCGTATCAATTTCTTATCAAGCACCGATTAGGTAAGGGGTGCCGTTTTCAGATTGATATTGACGAATCCAGGTTGGACCTGATGATTCCTCCCATGACCTTACAACTGCTCATTGAAAATGCCCTAAAGCATAATCGCATTGAAGAAAACAATCCTTTGATCATTCATATCCATTTGGATGATACCAATGGGCTAGTGGTGGCCAATAATATATTGCCGTTGGCAAGGCCCGTGGATTCCATGGGGATGGGTTTGAAAAACATATATGATCGTTATACCCTGATGGGGCAGGATGGGCCGGTCATTGAAAAAAACAATAAGGTGTTTAAAGTCAAAATTTCACTTTTTAAATGAAGGATAGCATCAAGATATTGATCTTGGAGGATGAAAAATTGAATTCAGACCGGGTGGAAAGGCTATTGTCCGAAATCAGAAAGGATATCGAGGTCGTAGGGGTCTTGCCCAGCATTAAGAAGACAGTCGATTGGTTCGCAATCAACGACGGTCCCGACCTTATCTTGATGGATGTGAAGTTGGCCGATGGATTAAGTTTTGGGGTTTTTGATCAAGTGGACATAGAGAACCCGGTGATCTTTACCACGGCCTATGACGAATATGCCATCAAGGCATTCAAGTTCAATAGTATTGATTATTTGCTTAAGCCAATTGATAAAGATGAATTGGCAGCTGCGCTGCTGAAATTTGAAACAACGGCCCAAAAGTCATATCTGGGAAAACCGGTCATTGAGAAATTGATTGCCCAAATGCGCCCTAAAAAGTATCGAAACCGCTTCTTGATACCCTATCGGGACACCTATAAAAAAGTGGATGTGGGGGATATCGCCTATTTCCACTCCTCCCATAATATCACCTATGCCCATTTATGTGCTGGAGAGAAATTGAGCGTGCCACACACCTTGGAATCACTGGAACAGGAATTGGATCCTGAAGTTTTCTTTAGGGTGAACCGGCAATATATTGTGCATGTTGATTCCATTGAAGGTGTCCAAGATCATTTCAACGGCAAATTGAGACTTACTTTAAGGGACAATGAAAAGACCGCGTTGATGATCAGTAGAATCAAGGCACCTGTGTTCAAGACTTGGTTGGATTATTGATTCTAGCTTTGGGGTATTTATTGAAAAATAGAACAGCCAATATATATCATATTGGCTGTTTGTGCGCCCTATACATTATTGAGAGTACCGATTCACATGGTTTGTCGGATTGAGGTATAGAGCAGATAGGGGGATTAATCCCTATAGGTCATTTTCTTTCGGAACACCATATTGATCCGATATTTTGCATTGCTTCCAAAGGCTTGGACATCCTCTCCTGCGGCGGCACCGATGGTACCGGCCGAGGCATTGTAGGCATCCACGTAATCAAAGCCTAATTTGGACATTGCATTGAGCAGATCTGTTTGATTTCGTATGGCAAGATTTTTATTTTTTTGGAGCAGTTCCTCCAAATCCTTCAATACATTCTCATAACCTGATTTTTTACTATCGATGTTGATGTTCATGCCACCCAACAATTTGGTGTTCTCCGAAGTGACGACCACATATTCGGGGAGTTTCTCAATGTTCACGGAAGAAGAATGGTCAACACTCAACTCCTGTGCGGTAATATTGATGGCAGTCAATGCCATTAGGAATACAAATACTTGTTTTTTCATTATGTTTCTTTTTCATTAAAAATTGGAGAGCAAAAGTAATAGAGGGGGATTCTGATGGGGTTTAGTTTCTTGGTGACATGGGGAAATTGTTGTTTGAAATGATGGATGTATACACTGAAATGAAGCATGCCCCTTCAACGGGCATGCTTCATATTGGTTGACGTTTTATGTAAAGAGGGCTCTTATAGGTGGCTATTCCAAACCTATTGCAAGTCACCTATTTTACATGAGTAGCCATAAAGGACCTGATTTTTTTGATGATGGCCTCTCCTTCCTCTTCCAAGGCAAAATGTCCGGTGTCGTAGATGTTGTAGTCTATTTCTTTAAGATCCTTCTTGAATGCGGCTGCACCACTCTCAGGAAAGTAAGCATCGTTTTTTCCCCATACGATCAACATGGGCGGTTGATGATCCCTTAGGTATTGTTGCCATTGGGGATATTGCTTTACATTGTTTTGATAGTCATACCAAAGATCCAAGTTGACCTTGTGTGCATTGGGACGTGACATCCTTAGATAATCCAAATGCCATGTGTCAGGGTTTACCGTTTCAGGGTTTTGGGTACCATGGGTGTATTGCCATTTTAAACCCTCAAGGGTAAATGCGGGCAAAAGGGCTGCTTCGGTCTCAAGATTCCTATTGGCCCAAAGGTCCCGGATTCCCTTCCAACCTTCTCCAAGGCCCTCTTCATAGGCGTTCCCATTTTGGTTGATAATGGCTGTGACCCGTTCTGGATGCGCAACTGCGATGCGAAATCCAATAGGAGCACCGTAGTCCTGCATCATGATGGCATAGGAGTCCAATCCTTTCTTTTCCAAAAAAGCATCCATGGTTTTGGCCATGTTGTCAAAGGTGTACCCATAGTTGTCCGGGGTCGGGAAATCACTGTTCCCGTAGCCAGGATAGTCCGGGGCTACCAGATGATAGGCGTCCGATAGTCCATCCAATACTTTTCTATATTGATGCGATGATGCTGGATAACCATGCAACAATACAATGGTAGGGTTATCGGGATTTCCGGCTTCACGGTATGCAATGTTGATGCCGTCGATGTCTAGTGTCTTGAATTTTGTTGTTTTCATAGCTCTACTGTTTTTAGATGTATTATTACTGTTGATTTCTGGTTCCACTGGACTTTCGCAGCCCAAAATGATTAATGATAGGGCAAGTATGATCGGGATTGTTTTTTTCATGTCTTTTGTTTTATATTAAGAATGTTCGGACACACAATTACCAAACGTTCGGTAAATAATTGGGGTAAATTTTTTAACTATATCTTTCCTCTATTTGTTTAAGGGTGTTTTTAAAGATGATTGTATCCTGCATTGCTTTACTAAGCATTAGACTTCCTTGTATGTCTATCAAGGTTTGAATGGCATTTTTTTCAGCCAATTGATCAGATTGTCCCATGGATAGACCAAGTGACTTGAAAGACTTTACCCATCCCGCAAAACCTTTGGTAATTACATCATGGAAAAGGTCAAACCCCTCCTGCATGGAAAGCGCCCTGAAAATGCAATTGTCCTTACCTCCGTTGTATAGTTTTGAAATTTGGTCAAGACTGTTCTTTAGTTTGATGGTGGGAGTGATACCTTCTTGTTCCAAGGTCTTAAATATGTTTTGGGTAACCCATTGATCCATTTCATTTAGAACAGCTTCCGCCATTTCCTTTTTTCCATTTGGAAACCGATGATAAAGACTTGCTTTCTGTAAGCCAGTGGCTTCTGACAATTCTTTTAAACTGGCACCTTCATAGCCCTTGTTTCGAAAAACCTTAGTCAAGGCCGTTAGTAGCTCTTCATCTTGTATCTTTTGTGGTCTCATGATGCAAAATTACAAAAAAACAGTAATTTACCAAACGTTTGGTAAATAAAATTAATAGTGAATGGAACTGTCTCTACCTTCCGCATTCGTAATAAGGTCCTTTGGATAAGATTCACAATATTGAGGTCAGAGGAACTTTTAATTTCCGTTGGGTGAATAATAATGTCACAACTGGGATGAAATTTCTCTTCGGTGTTGTTTGCCCCAAGTAATCAAATTTTCCACCAAAGGGTATAAGGATTCACAATATTCGGTTAGCCTGTATTCAACATCCTTGGGAAAATCGGGGTCTTCAATACGTAGGACAAGGTTGTTGAGTTCCATGTGCTTTAGCTCCTTGGACAGCATGGCAAAAGTAATTCCGGGAATGTTCTTGGCGATTTCCCGGTAGCGGTGAGCCCCATTATAGATGGCAATGATGACGGGCAATCGCCATTTTCCGTTTAAAACGAATAAGGCGTCTTGGGCATACTTGATTTCTTCTTGATCTGCTATGGTACAAATGTAGGATGGTTGTCGTTTCTTATTCTCTGTTTCCATGTGCTATGGTTTACAATAGCATTCCCCCTAAAAAGGATTGCCTGACCTAGTTTTGAAGCTGTAAAACAAAGGTAAAAACGATTAAAGCTTTTAAAATGAAAGATAACGTTAAATCGAGGTTCAATGAAAAGGAGTACAACATGCTCCATTTGTCAGTAGAAGGTGGTGTCGCTACAGTTACTTTGGACAATGCCCCAGTGAATGCCCTAAGTGGGAGGATGATGAAGGAACTGAAACAATTGTTGGGTGACATGGCTACTGTACATAATATCAAAGTTATTGTTTTTGAAAGTGCAAACCCTGATTTCTTTATAGCCCATGTGGACATCAATATCCTTGGGGAGCAGGATGTCTTGGAAGAATTAGATGCGCAGGTACCAAAGGGGTTCAATGTTTTTCAAGCTGTCGGTGAGATGCTTAGGAAACAACCTCAAGTTACCATTGTAAACCTAAAGGGAATTGCTAGGGGAGGAGGAGCTGAATTCGTCACTGCTGCGGATATGAGCTTTGCATCTTTGGAAAAAGGGAAATTGGCCCAATGTGAAGCCTTGATGGGAATCATTCCTGGTGGTGGAGCCACACAATTTCTGTCCACTAAAATGTCCCGAAACAAGGTTTTGGAGATAATTTTAGGTGCAAATTTGTTCGATGCAGCAACCGCGGAAAGGTATGGTTGGATCAACCGGGCCATCCCGCATGCCGATATTGATGGTTTTGTTTATGAACTGTCCCATAATATTGCCGCATTGCCCGATGGCGTCATCGAGGCTGCCAAAAAGGTATTGGCACCTTACACTGACCTAAATGGATTTGCAGTGGAACATGAACAATGGGAAAAGTTGGCCTACAATGCAAAAACAACGGACATTATGACAAAGGCCATGAAAAATGGAGCACAGACCGTGGAAGGGGAACTTGAGTTGGAGAGATTGCTCAGGGAATTGATCTGATTGCCATCAAAGGGTCTTTTGTTATCGGGAGAATGGAAAGAAACCACTAAGATTGTGTATTTAGGTTTCTTTGATATTTTATGGTTCGATGATTTGAAATAGGTGATTTTACTGCAATCATTTATCCTGTTATGCAAGAAAATGTCTATCTGTTTTTTCAGTGTTATAGGACGATTACGGCATTGGAAGAGAACTGTAGGTGTTCACCCATCCGCACATAACCCAATTGGTTGGTCATAAGTATGGTGTCTCCTATCTTGAAAGGTGCCGTGTTTGAATGATGGTGACCATAAATCCAATGGTCAGGGCCATTAACATGGATAAGGTTCTCTAGTTCTACGGCAAATGCCTCGTTCAGAGGGTCGCCCAGATATTTTTTTGGATAATTGCGAAAGGAAGGAACATGATGTGTGACAACCACCTTCTTTTTATCGTTCTTTTCCAAGGCCTTTCTCAAAAAAAAGTGGTTTTCTTGATTAAGGGCATTATAATCGGAAGGGGATAGTAATTGCCCATATTTTCTTATGGTCCTAAAATCCGAAAGCATTCTGGTGATAAGCCTTTGATTTTTATCAGAGAGTTGGGTCCAAAGCGTGGAAAAAATCAATTCTACATCATCGATTACGATCGTTTGATTGTTTAATAAAAAGATGTTGTCCCGTATTTTTTCTTTAAAAATTCCTGCCCTGTGGCTGATATCGGACCCATAGTATTCATGGTTTCCCGGAATCCAATATACTTGTTGGAACTTTTGGGACAGGTCATCGAAAAACCAGCCAAACTTGTCCAATAAAGAAAACATTACGATGTCTCCTGCCATAACCAGGATATCTGCATTGGGTCGGATGGGGTTATCCAGAATGAATTGTTTGTTTTCAGGGAATTCTAAATGAAGGTCCGACAAATATTGGATAGTTGCCATGATGATTTTTGAGTTGTAAAGTTCGGTAAATTGAAATTCCTCAAGGAATTGTGCCGTGCTCAACCTATTTTTTACCGTTATGGCAGTAATTATGGATCGATTTTAGCTGCAGCTATATCTATTACATGTTTAGTGTTAATATTACTGCTATAGCAGTAAAAAAGCATTATTTTTAAATATTTTCACATTTCAAATTATTAAATGGCCTATATTTACTGTTAAAACGGTAAAAATGAAAGATTTTGACTTGGGGTCTATGGTAAAGAATCATCGTAAGAAAGCAGGGCTTACACAGCTTGAATTGGCCAATCTGGCAGGAGTTGGAAAGACCACCGTTTTTGATATTGAAAAGAATAAAGAAACTGTTCATTGGAACAATCTTTTGGCAGTGCTGCAAGTCTTGAACATTAAAATTGAATTTAAAGGTCCGTTCACTAAATAAGCATGAGAAAGGCGATCGTATATGTTCATGGAAATAGGGCAGGGGTATTGAGAGAGGTTTCTCCAAGCGAGTATCATTTTGATTATGACAATGATTACCATGGTGAAGCAGTTTCATTGACCATGCCTGTCGGTCATAAAAAATACAGCTATAATACGTTCCCTCCATTTTTTGAAGGCCTGTTGCCGGAAGGCGTTATGTTGGAAGGATTGCTTAGAATCGCCAAAATCGATAAAAATGACTATTTCTCGCAATTAGTGGCAACAGGAACTGATTTGGTCGGTGCGGTAACGGTTAAATCTATGGATGATGAATAGATGTCCCATCACATATGAATTATGCGGTACGGCAAAATATAGCGAAAAGGGGCTTAAGATGATTGCACCCAAGTTAACACATCTAAACGATCTTCCCTTTACAGCTGCTGAATTGAGAAGGGAAGCCGTAAATAGGGCAAAGAAGTTATCCATTCAAGGGGTACAGCCCAAATTGAGTGCAACAATTTCTGTGGTTGGGCAGGAATTTAAAATTGTGGATCAGTTTGGAACCTATATCATAAAACCGCAAAACGATTTATTTCCGCAATTTCCTGAAAATGAAGATATTAGCATGCGTATGGCAAAGGAATTTGGTTTGGAGGTGCCTTTGCATGGGATGGTTTATGCCAAAGATGGCAGTCTGTCCTATTTTATAAAGCGCTTTGACCGCTATGGTAAGGGGAAAAAATATGCAACTGAAGATTTTGCCCAATTGACAGGAAACACGAGGGATACCAAATACCGCTTTACCATGGAAAAGATGGTACCGATAATCGAAGAATTCTGCTCCTTTCCAGCCATTGAAAAAGCAGAATTTTTCAAACGGGTCATTTTCTGTTATGTGACCGGAAACGAAGATATGCACTTAAAAAACTTTTCCCTGATCACCAAAAGGGGCATGACAACCTTAACGCCGGCATATGACCTGTTGAACTCTTCAATCGCGATAAAGAATCCCGATGAAGAAATTGCCTTGACCCTGAAAGGGAAAAAAAGTAATTTGAAAGCTTCCGACTTCATAGGCTATTATGCGAAGGAGCGATTACAATTGAACAACAAGACAATCGAATTGATTCTGGAGCAGATGCAAAAAGTTATACCCAAATGGAAGGAGTTGGTTGAAATTTCCTTTCTTTCGGATGATATGAAAGAAAGGTACTTCAACATTTTAGAATCCCGATTGAAGATGTTTTAATGTTTTTTATCAAAGACTACCGTCCATCCCCTAAAGCCGATGAACGAATATTGAGAACTACCGAACAATGTTTTTAAATTGCCCAAGATCAATGCAACCTACTAAAGCTGAATTGAATAAAACCAAATAGACTTAGCAAACTCCATGAGATCATGGTCATTCTTCAATTATGCTATATCGTCCGAAATTTTACTACCTAATACCTTGACATATATTTGGGCCGCCTAAAAAGGTGTTGCCAAGCATTTTGCCCATGGACTGAAAGGGTATACTAGTGGAAAGGGATGCAATGGAGGTAAGTGTAACTCTGGAATCTTAGTGCCTTTCTATCTCGGCCTTTGGTATACGTTACAATGGGGAGCTGTTGGAACCTTGTTTTTTTTACCATGATTATTCTTGTTATTGAGAATTAGTAGGGTTGATTTTTTGTTTGAATTTTATAATTTTGGGATATGAAAGGGAGTGAATCTTTACAGGAGTTTTACCAAAGAGTGCCCAAATTGAGGCAAGGCGTAGATGGGTTGAACAATTCGGGTGCTGGACATATCAATGTGTTCTCAAGGGATAAATGTAGGCTGATCAGTCCCTACATGCGTCGGGATTTTTACAAGGTTACCCTGATCATCGGAGAGGGAACCATTCAATATGCAAACAAGTGGATTGCCATAGACCGCCCGGCATTGTTGTTTTCCAACCCCTTGGTGCCCTATGCTTGGGAGGCCAGCTCAGAAGAGCAAAAAGGATGGTTTGCCCTCTTCTCGGAATCTTTTCTCCTTAATGGGGCCCAATCGACCAGCTTGAGGGAATCCCCTCTCTTCCGCGTGGGCAGTGATCCGGTCTTCTTTTTGAATGATGGGCAGTTGGATGAGATCTCCAGAATTTTCCAAAGGATGGAAAAGGAAATGCAATCAGATTACCAATTTAAGTATGATGTGGTACGGAGCCATTTACACTTGATCATCCATGAAGCCATGAAATACAATCCGGCCAACAGTTTTGAAAGGAGCTACAATTCGTCTGAACGAATTGCCTCGCTGTTCCTGGAATTATTGGAACGTCAATTCCCCGTTGATTTTCCCAATGCCCCATTGGAAATGAAATCGGCCAAGGATTATGCGGCCCATTTGTCGGTACATGTGAACCATCTGAACCGCATGGTCAAAAAACAGACCCAAAAAACGACTACGGAGCATATCGCAGACCGAGTGTTGCGTGAAGCATTGGCCCTGCTGCAGCATAGCGACCAAAGCGTTTCGGAGATTGCCTATAGTCTAGGTTTCGATAACCCGGCCTATTTTACCAATTTCTTTAAAGGTAAAGTAGGGGCCTCTCCCAATCAGGTCCGGGAAACTCATGCTTGAATTTTATAAGTGATGCTTTGAATTTTATAAGCCAAGACCCATGCTTTGCAAATACCTTTGCTTAAAAAAGTTGGAAATATGGTTTATAGAAATTTAGGAAGTACAGATGAAAAGTTGTCCGCTTTGGGATTGGGCTGTATGGGGATGAGTTTTGCCTATGGTTCGGCCAATGATGACGAAAGTGTCACGGTTTTGCACCGGGCACTGGACCTGGGCATCAATTTTTGGGATACTGCCGATATGTATGGCAATGGAGCGAACGAGCTTTTGCTTTCTCGGGTACTAAAAGAAAATAGGGACAAAGTGTTTTTGGCCACCAAGTTCGGTTTTCGGTTCCGGTCCAGTAAGGCCTCGGATAGCAATTCCCCCAACACATATTTTGACGGATCTCCTGAATATGTCAAGCAGGCAGTGGAGGCCAGTTTACGACGATTGAACGTGGAGGTCATCGATCTCTATTATGCCCACAGGGTGGACCCTCAAGTAGCGATAGAGGAAACAGTGGGGGCCATGGCCGATTTGGCCAAAGAAGGTAAAGTGCGGTATCTGGGGTTGAGCGAAGCATCACCAGAGTCAATTCGACGGGCCAATGCGGTGCATCCCATTATGGCCCTTCAAAGTGAATATTCCCTCCTTACACGAGGTGTGGAAGGGGAAGTTCTGGACACTGTAAGGGAATATAATATGTCCTTGGTGTCCTATTCTCCATTGGCGCGGGGATTGGTAACGGATACTTTTAAGGTGGACGCTTTGGATGAAAAGGACTTTAGAAGGACCTTACCGCGATATCAGGGAGAGAATCTGGACAATAACCTCCTTCTTAAATCCGAGCTACAAGAATTGGCGGGTCAAAAAGGGATTACCATGGCCCAATTGGCCTTGGCCTGGGTCTTGAACCAAGGGAATGATATAATGCCCATACCCGGCACCCGAAAAATTCACAGATTGGAAGAAAATGTGAAGGCCGTTGAGGTGGTGTTCTCACAGGAAGAGCTCCACACCATCACGGCAATATTGGAAAGGTACCCGAATGTGGGCGAACGCTATAACGAAGGGGCCATGCGCTTGGTGAATAATTGACCAAACCCCTAAAACACCTTGACAGTCAATCATTATTTTTTTTCATACACTATTTAAACACATTCCATTGGTAACAAAGCCATATTCCGAAGTCAAAAGATTACATGCCGATCATAAGAAAAAGGCGACCCTAATATCCTTTTTGATGATCCCCCTGTCCGGGTTGGTAACGGATATCTATGCGCCCTCCATGCCCACCATGGCTTCCGAGCTCCAACAGTCGGAAGGTGCGGTCCAATTGACCCTCACACTTTTTTTGTTGAGCTATGCAGTGGTCCAGTTTTTTGCGGGCAGTATCATGGATAGCTATGGGCGTTATCGCATAACACTGATATCACTCGTCCTGTTCATTCTGAGCAATGTGGTCATAGCAATGTCCACCAGCCTAGGGCCAATTTATGCCATGCGGATTGTCCAAGGCATTGCCATAGGTTGTATCGGTGTTGCCAAGCGAAGTTTTTTTGTTGATGTGCATGAGGGGGACAAAAGAAAGCACTACCTGAGCATCATGTCCATCGTATGGTCCATTGCTCCTATAGTGGCCCCTTTTATAGGGGGATACCTACAACATTATTTCAATTGGCAGGCCAGTTTTTATGCACTGGCAGGTTATGCCTCGGTATTGTTTCTCTTGGAGTTGCTATATTCAGGAGAGACCGTTCGGGAATTTCGACCCTTCAAAAGAAAGACCATTCTTAAGGACTATGGGACGATGCTGCGAACACCCATGTTCCTATATGGGGTCATATGTAGTGGACTGTGCTATGGGACCATTATGATCTTCAATTTGTCCGGGGCCTTTATTGTGGAACATGGGATGGGGTTTCCCCCTGTGGTAGCAGGATATGCCTCCTTGATCATGGGAATGGCATGGCTGTTGGGTGGTTTTATAGGAAAAGGCCTTATCGATAGGCCCTTTGTCCCCAAACTTAGGATTGCCAATATATTGGGAATCACAGTGACTATCTTGATGATTCTCAGTGCAACGCTTTGGGAGAATCTATATAGTTTGATTTTGTTTGCTTTTCTGGTACATGTAGGGGTAGGGTTTATCTTCAACAACTATTTTGCTTACTGTATTGGGAGGTTTCCGAAAATGGCAGGAATTTCGGGTGGTTTTATCGGTGGATCTGCTTTTTTTATCACATCCATATCCAGTTATGCCATAGTTGGGTTGGTACATCCACAGGATCAGTCAGGGTTGGGTATCAGCTATTTAGGTATGGCCATGTTGATTATGGTTATACTACTGTTTCTGGTTAGGCCGGAGAAAATCCTTGAAGATTAGTAGTTTGATTCCGTATTCTTGCAGCTTATGGGGCGAACAATATTAATGATGCCTTGAAGTGCTAGGTGTTATCAAATTCTAAGAATGTTTAATAAAAAGACCTGTTGACTTTGTACTACCCATAAGAATCGGTCCCCAAGTTAAACTATGCGTTCACCTCAAATAATTGTTTTTAAATCGATTTGGCAAACTCCAAGAGTGCAGGGTCATTTTTCAATTTTTCCATATCGTCTGAAATTTTACTGTCCAATACCTTGGCATAGATTTGTGTCGTCTTCAAAGAGGTATGACCTAGCATTTTGCTAACCGACTCAATGGGTACCCCATTGGAAAGAGTGACAGTCGTTGCAAAGGTGTGTCTGGCCAAATGCGTGGTCAAGGTCTTTTTGATCTTACATGCCGTGGCAATTTCTTTCAGATAGGAATTGGTGCGCTGGTTGGTGTATACAGGTAGTAAGGTCTTTTTTTCAATTACCCTGGGATGTTCTTTATACTTGTCGATTATTGCCTCCGGGATGCTCAATAAAGGAATACTGCTCAAAACCTTGGTTTTTTTCCGTTTGGTCTTGATCCATTTGTTCCCCTTGATATCCTTCACCAGATCATCCTTGGTCAACTTTTCTATATCGGCAAAGGCCAATCCGGTATAACAGCAGAACAAAAACATATCACGTACTGTATCCAGTCTTTCGAATTCAAATTCTTGTTTTAGCATTGCTTCCAGTTCCTCATGTGTCAAATACTCCCGCTCTTTTTGTTTCCAACTGGCGGACCAGTGGAAGAAAGGGTCCCGGTCGATCCATTGATTGGCATAAGCGATACGGACAATTTTCTTGAAATTGACGATATATTTGGTCGCCGTATTGTGGGAGCAGTTTTTTTTGCTCTTCAAAAAGTAATCAAAGCCCGTTATAAACTCATAATCGAGCTTTTTAAGCGGAAAATCCCTTTTTTGGTATTTGTGTACTATGTAATCGGAGACGTGCGATTTGGCCGCTTTATATCGTTGAAGTGTTCCCGCAGAATATTCCTTGCCCACCAAACTTTCCATTTCATCATTGTGATCTTGGAATATTTCCAAGATCATATACTGTTTCTGCCCCTTGCCCAAAAAGATGTTCTTCACGGTATCTGTATCTACGTATTCTTCATTGCGAACCAGCTCGTCATATATGGAAACGCACTTTGCTTTCAAGGTGTCGAAGAATCTGTTCAACACCAGTGTTTCTGGGTTTTTCCCTCGTAATCGACCAGTGTTGGCATCCCACTTCAAGGGGTCGACCTGTTTGCCTGTGCTGAACTCTGAACGTTTGCTGTCCAATGTAATACGGGCATAGATGGGCACTAATTTATTGTTGCTTGATTTTCTTTTTTTGGGATAAAAAATGATGTTGATTGTACTGAACATGGCAAAAGGTTTTGATTTAACACTTTGAAGGTACAAAAAGAGGTCTTAAATAAATGTTAACAAATCCTTGCAATAAATTATAAAACAGTCAATTACAGCGATGGCGGTGAGCATTTTTTTGGAGATGGAATGCTCACCGAATTGCTCACCTTTTATATGGTGTTTTTTGCTATTTTTTGATACCAATGGAAATGAAAAAAGCCTGTAAACATCTCGTTTACAGGCTTTTGCATAAATTTGGAAATATTCCAAGCGGTCAGGACGGGACTCGAACCCGCGAACCTTTCTTTCAGAGATGATTTTTTTTGAAAATCAAGCCTCAATATTTTAATCAGCTAAGATTTCTTTCAAAGCGGCCATATCCTCACTCACTTTTCGATCAATGATCTTGGCATAATGTTGGGTGGTCCTTAGATTTTTGTGTCCCAGCATCTGCCCAACGGTTTCTATAGGAACCCCATTGGAAAGCGTTACAGTGGTTGCGAAGGTATGTCTGGCCAAATGGGTGGTGAGATTCTTTTTGATACCGCATAGATCTGCAATCTCTTTTAAGTAAGCATTGGACTTCTGATTGCTCAAAACGGGTAGCACACAATCCCCATTAACAACTTTAGGATGGTCTTGGTATTTTTCAATAATGCCAAGGGCAGTTGGGAGTAGGGGAATACCCAATCTGGAATTGGTCTTTGTGCGTTTGGATTTGATCCAAAGGCTTCCATCAATATGGGTTACGATGTTGTCTAAATGTAGTTTTTGAACATCGATATAGGAAAGCCCAGTGTAACAACAGAACACAAACATATCCCGGACAACATTCAAACGTTCCCCATCGATTTCTTTGTCCACTAGAGTCTGTAATTCCTCTTTGGATAGGAATTCTCGTTCCACGGTTTTGAACTGCACTTTGTAGTTGTAAAATGGGTCTTTGCTGATCCATTCATGGGCGACCGCCATTCGGATGATCTTTTTGAAATTGTTGATGTATTTCAAAGCGGAGTTATGGTTGCACCCTTTGGTTATTTTTAAGAAGTACTCAAATCCTTTAATGAATTTTAAATCCACATCTCGGATGGGAATATCTGACTTGCTCTGTTCAGTTTTGATAAATTCGGCCACATGGTTTCTGGTGGTATGATACCTTTTATAGGTACCCAAGGCAAATTCAATGTCGATCAGCTTCTTCATTTGTTGATTGTGCTCGTCAAACAGATCCAAGAGCATTTTTACTCTTTTGTCATTACCTAGAAATTTATCCTTAACATCATGTACTGTGAAAAATTCCCCTTCTTCAACCAACTCATGGTGAATCTTATTTATTTTATGACGTACAGTGGCCATGAATCGATTCAATTCTTCTGCTTCAATTCCCTTTCCTTTCAATTTGTTCATTCTTGAATCCCATTTTTCAGGGTCGATTTTTCTATGAAGGCTTATTACAGAGCGTTGGCCATTTACCGTTAATCTAAGGTATAGCCCAGCTTTTCCGTTCTTGTCGAGACGTTTGTCTTTAAGGTAAAATAAGACTGCAAAGGAATTTGACATATTTTGGGTATCGATTTATGTCAATAAAGGTATAAAAAATAGCTCATTTTAGTTTTGTAAACTATTAAAAAAGAATAAATTACATAGAAATCGATACCTTTTTTCAATTTTTAAAATGGGTGTCGATTTGGTGCCTTTTAAATTGATTTTAATTGAGTTTAAATGAAGCCAAATAAAATAAAAAAACCTGTAAATCAGTAATTTACAGGTTAGTTGTGTTGTTTTGATGGTGTCTTAGTGGAGCCGGAGGGATTCGAACCCTCGTCCAAACAAGCAA
>CEQG01079200.1_pt1 | contig 60707 bp, 48 predicted proteins | sample 350301 | NCBI WGS metagenome assembly CEQG01 (sample SAMEA2621242, study PRJEB7988) | marine metagenome | isolation source: saline water (ENVO:00002010), including | reverse complement strand
CTACCATAACATTAGATACCGGACTTGATGCTACCCATACCTTCATCTGGTATAAAGACGGAGTAGTAATAAATGGTGCCACAGAGCCAACCTATGTAGTAACAGAGGCAGGTAATTATACTGTAGAAGCCATCAACGCCTTTGGCTGTATCAGTGACCCGATAACACCGGTAACCGTAGAACAAAGCGGACCTGCAACTGTTATAGGAACCGGTTTTGCAGTAAGCAATGCTTTCAGCGACAACCAGACTATAACTATTACAGTTGACGGTTTCGGAGACTATGAGTACCAGCTTGGCGATGGCCCTTGGCAGGATAGTAACATATTCACGAATGTGATACCAAGAAGCGAGCCTTATGTGGTGCGCGTAAGGGATAAAAATGCATGTTCTCAATTTGTTCTTGAAATACCGGATGTAAACGTAATAGACTACCCGAGGTTCTTTACCCCTAACGGAGACGGATACCATGATTACTGGAACATCTACGGGCTAAGTGGGCAAGGCGATGCGCTCATCTACATCTTTGACCGTTATGGTAAGCTCATCAAGCAGATCAGCTCGCAGAGCAGGGGATGGGACGGAACCTTCAATGGAAGCCCGCTACCGGCGGATGACTACTGGTTCAGTGTAACCTATGAAGAGACTGTAATCACTATGGTACCTGTTTTAGATGAAAACGACCAGATAGTTATAGACCCTGACACTAATGAACCTGAGATGGAAGAGGATATTAATGTACGACAGTTCGAGTTCAAGTCGCACTTCTCGTTAAAACGATAAACTATAATAAGCAAAAAAGGCTGCCATCCGGCAGCCTTTTTTATATCCTCTAAATAAATTATTTGCGCAGGTTGTGCAGCCTTGCCACATATTTACCCACTACATCAAACTCAAGGTTTACTATGCTGCCGGGTTGTATGTGTTTAAAATTGGTATGCTCATAAGTATAAGGTATAATGGCTACGCTAAACTCACCATCTTTGCTGTTCACTACTGTCAGGCTAACCCCATTAACTGTTACAGAACCTTTTTCAATAGTAATGTTATTGGCATTGGTGTCATACTCAAAAGTAAAATACCAGCTTCCGTTGGCCTCTTCTACGCTTTTGCAAACTCCGGTTTGGTCTACATGCCCCTGTACTATATGCCCGTCCAGCCTGTCGCCCAATTTCATGGCACGTTCAAGGTTAACAATGTCGCCTTCCTTCCATTGCCCAAGGTTAGTTTTATCTAAGGTTTCCTGTATTGCAGTCACGGTGTAGCTGTTGTTGTTTATGGCAACCACAGTAAGGCAAACGCCATTGTGTGCCACACTCTGGTCTATCTTCAGTTCGTGGGTTATGGCAGAGTTTAATGTAAAATGTACATTGCCGCCCTCGCGCGCTATCTGTTCTATAGTTCCAGAGGTTTCTATTATTCCTGTAAACATGCCGGATTATTTTTATTAAATTTGTAACTTCAAAAGTAGCAATTAAACAGCATCATGACAAGAAAAGACGGTAATGCAATTGTAGGAATATCTATAGGCGACCTTAACGGGATTGGCGCCGAAGTTATACTGAAAACATTTGAGGACACACGGATGCTGGAGCTTTGCACTCTTGTAATTTTTGGTAACGTAAAAATACTATCGTTCATAAAAAAAGCGCTTAATATTAACTGCAACCTGCACGGCATAGACAGTATAGACCAGGTTGTGCCGGGCAAGGTTAATGTGCTTAACATTTGGCGCGAAGGCGTTAATATAGAATTTGGGAAGAATGATGAAACAGTGGGCAAGTATGCCATACTGTCTTTCACTACGGCTGTTACCGCACTAAAAGAAAAACATATAGATGTGCTGGTTACAGCGCCTATAAACAAGTACAACATACAATCGGAAGAATTTAAATTCCCCGGCCATACAGATTACCTTGACCAGGAGCTTGAAGGCGATGCGCTAATGCTGATGGTTCAGGATAACCTAAGGGTAGGGCTGCTTACCGACCATATCCCGGTAAATGAAGTGGCTTCTCACCTAACGGAAGAGCTTATCCGTAAAAAGATACTTACCATCAACAAAACCCTCACGCAGGACTTTTGTATTAACAGGCCAAAAATAGCAGTATTGGGCTTTAACCCGCATAGTGGCGATAACGGGGTTATTGGCAGGGAAGATGATGATATAATAAAACCGGCTTTAGGCAGGCTGTTTGAAGAAGGCGTGCTGGTTTTCGGGCCGTTTTCAGCAGACAGTTTTTTTGGCAGCGGGCAGTATGAAAAGTATGATGCCGTTATTGCGGGTTACCACGACCAGGGGCTTATACCTTTTAAAACGCTGGCTTTTGGCAAGGGCGTAAATTATACAGCGGGGCTTTCGGGCATACGCACCTCACCTGACCACGGAACTGCCTATGAAATTGCAGGGAAGGGGCAGGCCGATAATACCTCTTTTCAGGAGGCGCTTTACCTTGCGCTGGATATTTTTAATAACAGGCAGCAGTACAGCGAAATCAGCAGTAACCCGCTAAAGATTAAAGAAAAACAGTTGTAAACAAAAAAATGTTGATAACAGGTTTGTAATTGCAATAATTTTTTATCTTTGCACGCTCAAAACTGTTGTAACGAAATGAGTTTCGGCTGATTAGGTTAAAAAACAGGATTGATAACACATAAAGAACTGGCGAAATGAAAGTGACTAAAGAATTTTTAATCCCTTTTTCAGGATTAAAACAGGGTAAGCACCAGTTTGAGTTTGATATAAATAAAACGTTCTTTGATGCCTTTGATTTTGATGAGTTTAACGATGTCAACGTCAAAGTAAACATGGTTTTAGAGAAACAAAGCACCATGCTCGAGCTTCATTTTAAGCATAAGGGCACCGTTAATGTTCCGTGCGACCTTAGCAACGAAAATTTTGACCTGCCCATAAAAGGCAAGATGGATATAGTGGTTAAGTTTGGAGAGGAGTTTAACGATGAGAATGATGAAATACTGATACTGCCGCATGGCGAATACCAGGTGGATGTATCGCAGTATGTATATGAAATGATAGTGCTTTCTGTTCCTTCTAAGCGTGTGCATCCGGGAATTAAAGACGGTACGCTTGATACCGGGATTATAGAAAAGCTTAATGAGCTTGCCCCGAAGGCAAAACAAGAGGAAGAAGAAAAAAATAATGATACAGATCCCCGCTGGGACGAATTAAAAAAACTTTTAAACGGATAAAATAAGTATAGTAAAATGGCACATCCTAAGAGAAAAACGTCGAAAACGAGAAGAGATAAGAGAAGGACTCACTACAAAGCATCTGTACCTCAGATAGCTACTTGTCCTGTAACAGGAGAAGCTCACCTTTACCACAGGGCTTACTGGCATGAAGGCAAAATGTACTACAGGGGCCAGGTTGTTATAGACAAGGCAGAAGCTGTAGCCTAATCAGTATAAAAAATTGAGGAAAAACTCTCACTACAGTGAGGGTTTTTTTGTTAAAGGGACATTTGCTTTATTTTTAAAGCTGCCGTGTGCAACCCTTTTATAAATTTTTTTGTAATTTCCACCACTTTTCAAACCTGTGCGGTTTGAACAGAAATTATTTATCATATGAGTAAAATAACAGCCGCAATTACAGCCGTTGGGGCATACGTGCCTGATTTTGTGCTTTCTAACCAGATGCTGGAAACTATGGTAGACACAAACGACGAGTGGATAACATCTCGTACCGGTATAAAAGAAAGGCGGATTTTAAAAGATAAAGATAAGGGTACATCTTACCTTGCCATAAAAGCGGCTGAAAACCTGCTTGAAAAATCGGGTACTAAACCTGAGGAAATTGACATGGTAATACTGGCAACCGCCACACCCGATATGCCTGTTGCTGCAACAGCCGTATATGTGGCCACCCAGATTGGAGCTGTTAACGCATTTGGTTATGACCTGCAGGCTGCATGTTCAAGCTTTTTATATGGCATGAGTACTGCGGCAGCTTATATACAGAGCGGACGCTACAAAAAAGTAGTAGTAATAGGCGCAGATAAAATGTCGTCTATTATAGATTATACCGACAGGGCAACCTGTATTATTTTTGGGGATGGCGCGGGCGCTGTCCTTTTTGAGCCTAATGAAGAAGGATTTGGGCTTCAGGATGAGATATTAAGGAGCGACGGTATAGGCCGCGAATTTCTTAAAATTGAAGCGGGAGGTTCTTTACTGCCTGCTTCTCATGAAACGGTTGACAACAAGCAGCATTATGTTTTTCAGGACGGCAAAACAGTATTTAAGTATGCTGTAAGCAATATGGCCGATATAAGCGAAAAAATAATGCAGCGCAACAACCTTACATCGGATGATGTAAACTGGCTTATTTCGCACCAGGCAAACAAAAGGATAATAGATGCCACTTCGTCTCGCATGAACTTAGACGAGAACAAAGTACTGGTAAATATAGAAAAGTATGGCAACACTACTTCTGCCACACTTCCATTGTTACTTAACGATTTCGAAAACCTGTTTAAAAAGGGCGATAACCTTATATTTGCTTCCTTTGGCGGCGGCTTTACATGGGGTTCTATCTACCTGAAATGGGCGTACGATAAAAAATAAACAAACTAAACAAAATTCGGAAATTATGGATATCAGAGAAATTCAAAACCTAATCAAGTTTGTAGCGAAGTCCGGTGCTACAGAAGTAAAGTTAGAAATGGATGATTTTAAGATCACCATAAAAACGGTTACAGATAGCGGTACACCAGAAGCTACCTATGTTCAGCATATTCCGGTAAGCCAGGCATTGCCACAGGCGGCAGCACCGCAGCCTGCAGCGCCAACTGCCCCGGCATCAGCTCCTGCACAGGCTCCTGCCGCCGATGAATCTTCTAAATATGTAACTATTAAGTCGCCTATAATCGGTACACTATACAGAAAGCCTTCTCCGGATAAAGCTCCGTTTGTAGAGGTAGGCAGCACAATATCTAAAGGAGATGTAGTGTGTGTTATAGAAGCTATGAAGTTATTCAACGAAATAGAATCTGAAGTATCGGGCAAGATAGTTAAGGTATTGGTAGATGATGCCTCTCCGGTAGAGTTCGATCAGCCATTATTCCTTGTAGACCCATCTTAAGCTATGTTTTAAATGTTAAATTTTAGATGCTTATTTAAGCCTTTAAAATGATTTAAAATTTAAAATTCATCATTTAAAATTTAAAAGCGATGTTTAAAAAAATACTGATAGCAAACAGGGGTGAGATAGCCCTGCGTGTAATAAGGACCTGCAGGGAGATGGGTATTAAAACCGTTGCGGTTTACTCTACTGCCGATGCAGAGAGCCTTCACGTGCGCTTTGCAGATGAGGCTGTATGTATTGGCCCGCCTGCAAGCAACCTTTCTTACCTGAAAATGAGCAATATTATAGCAGCGGCAGAGATTACCAATGCCGATGCCATACACCCGGGTTACGGTTTCCTTTCGGAAAACGCCAAGTTTTCTAAAATATGCGGTGAGCACGGTATCAAGTTTATTGGTGCCTCTCCTGAAATGATTGAGAAAATGGGTGACAAGGCTACTGCCAAAGCTACCATGAAGGCTGCCGGAGTACCTTGTGTACCGGGTTCTGACGGGCTTTTAGATTCTTATGAGCATGCCGAAAAGCTTGCCAAAGAGTTTGGCTACCCTGTAATGCTTAAAGCTACTGCCGGTGGTGGTGGTAAGGGTATGCGTGCCGTTTGGAAACAGGAAGACCTTAAAAAAGCATGGGAGAGCGCTAAGCAGGAAGCTGCGGCTTCGTTTGGTAACGACGGTATGTATATGGAAAAACTTATTGAAGAGCCACGCCACATCGAAATTCAGGTTGTGGGCGACTCATTTGGTAAGGCATGCCACCTTAGCGAGCGCGACTGTTCTGTACAGCGCCGCCACCAGAAGCTTACAGAAGAAACACCTTCTCCGTTTATGACGGACGAGCTGCGTGAAAAAATGGGTGAGGCCGCCGTTAAAGCTGCCGAGTTTATACAATATGAAGGTGCCGGTACGGTAGAGTTTTTGGTTGACAAGCACAGGAATTTTTACTTTATGGAGATGAATACCCGTATTCAGGTTGAGCACCCTATTACCGAGCAGGTAATAGATTATGACCTGATACGCGAGCAGATTTTAGTAGCTGCCGGTGTGCCTATTTCGGGTAAAAATTACCTGCCGCAACTACACTCTATAGAGTGCCGTATTAATGCGGAAGACCCGTATAATGATTTCCGTCCGTCTCCGGGCAAAATCACTACCCTGCACATGCCGGGAGGTCACGGCGTAAGGCTAGATACGCATGTTTACAGCGGCTATACCATACCGCCAAACTACGACTCTATGATTGCCAAGCTTATTACCACTGCCCAGACAAGGGAAGAGGCTATAAGCAAAATGAGGCGTGCGCTTGATGAGTTTGTTATAGAGGGTATTAAAACCACTATACCTTTCCATCGCCAGCTTATGGATGAGCCGGATTATATTGCCGGTAACTATACCACTAAGTTTATGGAAACTTTTAAAATGAAAGATCCGCAATAAATAAAAAATGCCGTGCAACAGCACGGCATTTTTTATTATCTGTATAGGTGTTTTTACTCTTCTTCCTGCAAGGCATTCCAACCCCTTGCCTTTAGCGGAATTTTAGTATTGGCACGGGTTACAAGGTGCATGCCTTCGCTTTCCTGTGTCATGTGGCCTATAACGGTAAAGTTAGGGTTGTGTTTCAGCTTATCATAATCTTCAATCTTAACGGTAAAGAGCAGCTCATAATCTTCTCCGCCGTTAATAGCTACTGTAGTAATATCTATATTAAACTCCTCACAACTGCTTATCAGCTGCGGGTCAACCGGAATTTTCTCTTCATACAGGTTACACCCCACACCACTTTGTTTGCACAGGTGTAGTATTTCAGAAGATAATCCGTCAGATACATCTATCATTGCCGTAGGCTTTATCTCAAGTCCTTTCAGTATGTCTTTTACATCCTTGCGGGCTTCGGGCTTAAGCTGCCTTTCTATAAGATAGGTATAGGCATCAAGGTCGGGCTGGTTTTGCGGGTTTACTTTAAAAACCTCTCTTTCACGCTCCAGTACCTGCAGGCCCATATAAGCGGCACCAACATCTCCGGTTACCACCAGCAGGTCGGTATTGCCTGCCCCGTTGCGGTAGGTTAGTTCTTCCTCGTCTGCCTGGCCTATGGCTGTTATGCTTATTATCATCCCTTTTTGCGAAGAAGTAGTATCACCGCCAATAATATCCACATCATACACCTGTGCGGCAAGGCGCATCCCTTCATACAGCTCTTCTAAAGCCTCAAGCGGAAAACGGTTAGATACCGCAATAGATATGGTTATTTGTGTAGGAGTGGCATTCATGGCGCAGATGTCGCTTATATTAACCACAACGGCTTTATAGCCGAGGTGCTTCAGGGGCATATACGAAAGGTCGAAATGCACGCCTTCTACCAGCATATCGGTAGAAACCACTGTTTTTTTACCTTTAAAATCGAGTATGGCGGCATCATCGCCAATACCTTTTGCGGTAGAGGGCTGCTTTGTTTTAATGTTCTTTGTAAGGTGTTCTATAAGCCCAAACTCGCCAAGGCTGGCAAGGCTGGTGCGTTGCTGGTTTTTATCTTCAAGCATAGCTGTAGTATAGTGTGTTATAAAACAGCAAAGGTACAATTAGTTTGCGGAGTATTAAAGGTGGTTTTACAGCAGCTTGTCGCCCTGCTGCTCATACCATGCATCTACGTTAAGGTTAGGCTGTGAGGATGCAAATACAGCAAGTTGGTCGCAACGCTCGTTTTGCGGATGGTTGTTGTGGCCTTTAACCCATTTAAAATCTACCTTATGTTTTCGGTAAATTTTAAGGAAACGCTGCCACAGGTCGGGGTTCTTTTTGTCTTTAAAGCCTTTTTTCTCCCACCCGAAAACCCAGCCTTTACTAACGGCATCTACCACATACTTGCTGTCGCTTACCACGAGTACCTCTGTGCCGGGGTTCTTCAGCTTTTCAAGCCCGACAATTACGGCAAGCAGCTCCATGCGGTTATTGGTAGTAAGCCTGAAGCCTTCATAAAATTCTTTACGGTAACCGGTGCCCACCTGTTCCAGCACTACCCCATAGCCACCAGGCCCGGGATTTCCTTTGGCAGCGCCATCAGTATAAAGGTGAACGGTGTGGGGCATTTTATTTATGATTTAAAGATTTAAGATTAAAGATTGGCAGGGATTTTCAAATTGCTACATTTTCAAATTGTTTAGCAGCTTTTCTATAACCTTTGGCAGATGCTCGTGCTCCAGCTCCAGTACCTTTACTGCTACTTCTTCAGGAGAAAGACATTCTTCAATCGCTACTTTTTCCTGTAGTATTATGTTGCCCTCATCATAATTATTGTTCACAAAATGCACGGTTATGCCGCTTTCTTTCTCTTTGTTGGTATGCACCGCACGGTGCACATGCATGCCATACATACCCTTTCCGCCATAGGCAGGCAGCAGGGCAGGGTGTATGTTTATAACCCTGTTAGGGTAGGCTTCAATAATATCTGTGGGAAATTTCCATAAAAAACCGGCAAGCACTATCAGGTCGGGGTTGTACTGTTGTACCTTACTCAGCAAGCTGCCGTTTTCCATGTCTTCCCTTGTAAATACAACCGTTGGCACATTATATTCTGCGGCTTTTTGCAGTACGCCCGCATTGCTGTTATTTGTAAATATCGCAGCTACATTATAAGCTTTCTCCTGCCGGGCATACTCCATTATCTTTTGGGCATTACTGCCGCCGCCGGAGGCAAAAACTATAATATTTTTCATTCAGAAAGGTGGTTTTATAAGGGCGTTGCCACAAATTTTATCCTGCAAAATAACACCCTTTTCGCGTATTTATAAAATTAATTTTCTATTTTAGTGCTCACATTTTTTTGGGAAAACGCGGTTTTAAAATAAAGTTTTTTATTTTTGCCATTCAATTTAAATTCTAAAATTAAAGATTATGTCAGACATTGCATCAAGAGTAAAAGCGATTATCGTAGACAAATTAGGTGTTGACGAAAACGAAGTGGTTGCAGAGGCAAGCTTCACAAACGATTTAGGAGCAGATTCACTGGACACTGTTGAGCTTATCATGGAATTTGAGAAGGAATTCGATATTCAGATTCCGGACGATCAGGCTGAGAATATCTCTACTGTTGGTCAGGCTATTTCTTACATAGAAGAAGCAAAAAAGTAATAAATACGTAGCATCCATGTAAACCATTACGTTGCATGGATGTTATTGTTTTATTGGTTCTGGCAATCGCTTTTTAAACAGACGGACGGCTTTTACATAAAAAAACAGTCTTTGAAAATATTATCAATGCCCATGTTTCTTAACATACACGAAAAGAATGCATGGGTATTGTTCTATAAACAGAAACTATAAAAATATCTTTATGACATTAAGAAGAGTTGTAGTAACAGGCCTGGGAGCGCTTACCCCTATAGGTAACACGGTGCAGGAGTACTGGGATGGCCTGATTAACGGTAAGAGCGGCGCAGCCCCTATTACATACTTTGATACGACTAACTTCAAAACAAAGTTTGCCTGCGAAGTAAAGAATTTCAATGCTGAAGATTTTATAGACAGAAAAGAGGCAAGGAAGATGGACCGCTATGCCCAGTATGCCCTTGTTGCCACAGATGAAGCTGTTAAAGATGCCGCTTTTGATTTTGACAAGCTGGATAAGGACAGGGTTGGCGTAATATGGGGCTCAGGTATAGGGGGGTTGGAAACCTTTCAGGAAGAGGTAATGAATTTTGCCAACGGAAACGGCACGCCAAAATTCAATCCTTTCTTTATACCAAAGATGATTGCCGATATTGCAGGTGGCCATATTTCTATTAAATACGGTTTCAGGGGGCCAAACTTTACTACGGTTTCGGCCTGTGCATCTTCTACAAATGCACTTATAGATGCTTTTAACTACATACGCCTGGGCCATGCAGATGTAATGGTAACCGGCGGTAGCGAGGCAGCGGTAACCATAGCCGGTATGGGTGGCTTTAATGCCATGCATGCCCTTTCTACAAGAAATGACGACCCGCAAACAGCCAGCAGGCCTATGGATAAAGACCGTGAGGGCTTTGTACTGGGCGAAGGTGCAGGCGCGCTTATACTGGAAGAATATGAGCACGCTGTTGCAAGGGGAGCCACTATATACTGCGAAATAGGCGGAGGCGGAATGAGCGCCGATGCACATCATATAACTGCGCCGCACCCGGAAGGGCTCGGGGCAAGGAATGTAATGATTAACTGCCTTCGTGATGCAGGCCTTAAGCCGGAAGATGTAGATGGTGTAAACATGCACGGTACATCTACCCCGCTTGGCGACATTGCCGAAAGTAAAGCCATTATAGAGGTATTTGGCGAGCATGCCTATAACCTTAACCTTAACTCTACCAAGAGCATGACGGGGCACCTTTTAGGCGCTGCCGGGGCTATAGAGGCTATTGCATCTATACTATCTATAAAACATGGCATAGTACCGCCTACCATCAATCATTTTACTGATGATGAGAACATAGACCCTAAGCTAAACTTTACATTTAACAAAGCGCAGAAAAGGGATATGAAAGTGGTAATGAGCAATACCTTTGGTTTTGGTGGCCACAACGCTTGCGTTTTGGTTAAAAAACTTGAAATGTAATTACTTGTGCCGGCATGGGTATAATCAAAAAAATATTTAAACCATCCCGTCTTTCTGAGGAAGACGGGATTTTTTTTGATGAAATGAAGAAGCTGCTTGGCTTCAATCCCGTTAACCTGGCGCACTACCGCAGGGCGTTTACACACCGCTCAAGCAACAAGACCGATGAGCACGGAAATCCCCTTAACTATGAAAGGCTGGAGTTTTTGGGTGATGCCATGCTTGGTTCTGTTATAGCTGCACACCTTTTTACAGAAGCTCCTGCAGGTGATGAGGGTTACCTAACCAAAATGCGTTCTAAAATTGTAAGCCGTGAACACCTTAATGAACTGGGCCGCGACCTTAACCTTATTAAGTGGGTAGAAAGCAAGGTGTCGTCACAGCATTTTGGCGAAAACATTCACGGTAACCTCTTCGAGGCTTTTATCGGGGCTATTTATCTGGATAAGGGCTTTACCTATTGCGAAAAGTTTATCTATAAAAAAGTTATTATACCTTATGTAGATATACCAAGGCTGGAAGGCAAGGTAATAAGCTACAAGAGCCTTTTGATAGAGTGGTGCCAGAAGGAAAAGAAGAAATTCAATTTTGAGATATACGAAGATAACGGGGTGGAAGGGCAGAAGTATTTTGGCGTAAGACTTAAAATAGATGGCAAAATTATAGCCAAGGCAAGGGCAACTTCTAAAAAGAAAGCCGAAGAAAAAGCCGCTCAACGTGCGTATTTCGCATTTCAGGAAAAAATTAACAAAAAGTAAATGAATATAATAATCAGCTAAAACGTTTTCGTGATTAATTTATCGTAAACTTAACCGACTGGCTGTTTATTCTGATTTTTAATGGCTATATTTACGGCTTATTTGGGTATAAATGGCTGTTCACAAACTCCAATTAGACGACTTTGTAACAATTGATTATGAATTGTTTGCCATACATTCTTCACTCGAAGATTACAGGCTTGCCTATTTCATAAACCAAAACCTCCGTCTGTTGCTGGAAAAGTGCCCTAAAGATGTCAGCGTTAAAACCAAAGAAGGCGAAGGCTGTTTTTCCCGGTTTATTTTTGAAGACAACGACACGGGCGCTGTTTATAACCTGATTAAAAACCGCAACAGCAGGGTTGTGGTCAATGTAAGCGCCGCCCCACTGTTTGCAGATACATTACCGGATATGGCATCGGGCATTTACCTGCTGCCGGAATTAAAAAAGGTGGATTATATACTTAAAGTAGAAAATACACCTTCTTTTTTTGCCCCGTCGGTTCTTACAGCAGCACTGCTGGGCATAAAGCACATTACCACTGCCTATACCATAGGCCATGAGAAACTGAAGTCTAAAAATAATTTAATATTTTAATAGAATGCCGACAAGAAAGAAAACCAAAATTGTAGCTACACTTGGCCCTGCCTGCAGCACCAGAGAGGTGATTAAGGATATGATAGATGCCGGTGTAAACGTATTCAGGATTAACTTTTCGCATGCTGATTATACCGATGTAAGCGAACGTATACGCATCATAAGGGGACTGAATGAAGAGTTTGGCTACAATACGGCGATACTTGCCGACCTGCAGGGGCCTAAGCTGCGTGTAGGCGTAATGAAAGAAGATGTAGTAGTAGCTCCCGGAGATATAATAACCTTTACCACTGCCGAAGATATACCCGGTACAAAAGAAAGGGTTTACATGAACTATAAAGAATTTCCTAATGATGTTAACCCGGGCGAAAGGATATTGCTTGATGACGGTAAACTGATTTTTGAAGTACTGGAAACAGACAGGGTTAGCGAGGTTAAAGCTGTTGTAGTACAGGGCGGGCCTTTAAAATCTAAAAAAGGGGTAAACCTGCCTAACACAAAAGTATCATTGCCTGCACTTACCAAGAAAGATGTTAAGGATGCCATTTTTGCTGTTAAGGAAGATGTAGACTGGATAGCGCTTTCATTTGTGCGTACGCCAAAAGACCTTGAAGAGCTTCAGGATCTTATAAAAGAACACAGCAACCATAAAATTCCTATTGTTGCTAAAATTGAAAAGCCGGAAGCGGTAGAGAATATAGATAAGATTGTTGCCTTTTGCGACGGACTCATGGTAGCCCGTGGTGACCTTGGTGTTGAGGTGCCGGCGCAGGAAGTTCCGCTTATTCAGAAAAAGCTGGTTAACCGTGCTAAAACGGCCCGCATACCGGTTATTATCGCCACGCAAATGATGGAAACCATGATTACCAGCCTTACCCCTACAAGGGCAGAGGTTAACGACGTGGCCAACTCGGTACTGGATGGAGCTGATGCGGTAATGCTTTCAGGTGAAACATCTGTAGGGAACTATCCGGTACAGGTTATTGAAAAAATGACACAGATAATTGAAGCGGTTGAAGACAGCCCGCTTATCCATGTGCCGCAAAATACGCCGCAGGTGCGTACCAAGCGTTTTATAACAAAATCGATATGTTACCACGCAGCCCAAATGGCTAACGTAATAAAAGCAAAAGCTATTAGTACATTAACCAATAGCGGCTACACTGCATTCCAGATCTCTGCATGGAGGCCACAGGCGCATATATTGGTTTTTACAAGTAACAAGCATATACTGGCGCAATTAAGCCTTCTGTGGGGTGTTAACGCATTTTATTACGACAAAATGCTTAGCACCGATGAAACCGTTGAAGATGTAAACGCCATAGCCAAACAAAAAGGTTATGTAGAAAAAGGCGATATGCTGATAAACCTTGCCGCAATGCCGGTTATAGAAAAAGGTATGGTAAACACCCTTCGCGTTACCGAAATAGAAGATTAATCACTTTACATAAATAAATATAAAAAAGCCGCTCATTGAGCGGCTTTTTTTAATATACCTATTGTTGGGTATGGTTTAACGGCAGGTTTTATGATTTATTTGTAAAAATTTGTAAATTTGATTACTAACTAAAAATTATTAAATTTTATGAAAAAAATCGTATTACCGTTTTTCATTTGTTTTTTACTGGCTGTTTTTTCCTGTTCTACCGATGATAAAAGCAATCCGGATGAACATTTAAACCATTTTCACAAATCACTTCCGGAAGAGCGAATAAGCTACAAGAGGGTTAAAAAGGATGACCTGCCCAACGTAGCAGCGGTTAATGAAGAACTTACCCGGATAAAAGATATTATTGACCCTGCACTTATTATTGATGATGAAATAATATTGTATGCAGGATATGAAGGTAAACACACCCTTACTTTTGTAACATACAGAGTTGACAGGAACAGTGATAAAATTGAAAATATCGTCTTAGAGTCAAGGCCTGATGGCAAATACAATCCGTACTTATTCAGTTATGACCTTACTTTAAATGAATTAGACAACCTTGATAAATTAACTCCGGAAACCATCAAATCACGCTCAGAGGTAGTGCCATTGGTTGCAGGCAACGGTGGCGGGCTTGAAAACATAAACTGTTTTGAAGCAGTACAGCATTTTGTAGGCAGGTGGGAATGTGAAGCTGGATATGAACATGAGCCGGGGCATCCTAGATGTACGATTGGTGGGAGCAGGTGGGTTATGCACCCTATGGGCTTAACCTGGGTTTATGTAGGTTGTGGAGATAGTGGCGGAGGTTCAGGCGGCAACGGAGGCTCATCTGGCGGTGGCGGCGCTACCGGGGGTGGCGGCTCTGGCGGCGGGGGGAACACAGGCGGCGGCTGGGATGACGGTGGTGATGGTGACGGTTCGGGAGGTCCTGAATCAGGTCCCGGCTTTAACCTTACAGAAGGGCAAACTATCGCTACGCAGCCAATTGTGTTTTTAGACTTTAATCAGGTACAGCTTAACGCTTTTTTTGCAGGCTTAACCCCATCTCAGCAGCAGTGGGCATTGGCAAACACTGCAACTTACTCAGATATAATAGATTATTTGACAAATGAAAATTGGAGTGAGGAAAGTAGACAATTGGCTGGAGATTTAATTGATTTTATATTGCAAGATCATATAGAAATTGATAACAATTATCAAGGTGACTATATAGATTTTAATGATATGGATGAGTTAGATGATTATTTTTCTTATGAAGAAACTGATATAACCACAACTAGTTCATCTGATTTTGACCAAGATAAAAAAGTGACTGTCAGAACAGTAAAAATCAATCCTGTAGTAAGTTTAGTGATTCAACTAGTTATTACTCCTAATCCAAATTTTGAAGTAGATTTTGAGAATAGTAATTGTGATGTTGATACACTTTTTCCTAGTAATTCATGGGTTCAAAATTCTATGATTGTTACAAACAGTAACTATAATAATAACCCAGATTTTGCTGAAATTACTATAACGGGTTATATTCTAAGGGGCATTAGCATAGGCGACATGGAAATTGGTGTAAAAAGTAGGAAACAAATAATTATTAGAGTAAATAAAAATACTGGTTCGATTGTTTATGCACAAGTAAAGAACGTTAATTAACCGACAAAGACATGAAAGAAATTTTTTTAACCATTCTCCCCTCTATTTTTATGTTAATACCTATAATAATAGGTATAGATTTATATCTGTTATTAAGGACGTACCTTAAGCTTAAGATTAAAAAATTAAAAGAAGATCGAGAATAGATATGAACCAATTCGAAGATTTTAGCCTATGGCTATTTATATGGCAGTTTGTAATTGTAGTACTATTTGTCGGTTTACTGTATCTTTTATATCGTTTGATAAAAAAGTTTTTTGAAAAGAGTAGTGCTAAGTAGTGCTTACTCTGATAAAGTTAAAGCCCCATTTCAACATAATGAAATGGGGCTTTTTGTTTTAGCTTTTCTTATTTGCTCTTCTGCAACTTATAAAGTATCTTTGCGCCTTTAATTTTCAACCCACATTATGAACAAATTACTGATTGTAGGCACGGTAGCTTTTGATGCAATAGAAACGCCATTCGGCAAAACCGATAAAATACTGGGGGGCGCAGGCACTTACATAGGGCTTTCGGCATCATTCTTTAAGCTGCAGCAGGCAATTGTATCTGTAGTGGGTGAAGATTTTCCGCAGGAGTATATAGACCTGCTGACCGTCAGGAATATCGATATTACAGGCCTTGAGGTGGTAAAAGGCGGAAAAACCTTCTTTTGGAGCGGCCGCTACCATAACGACCTTAACTCACGCGATACACTGGATACCCAGCTAAATGTACTTGCGGACTTTAACCCGGTGGTGCCGGAGCATTTCAAAGATGCCGATGTGGTACTTTTAGGCAACCTTCACCCGCTCACGCAAAGCAGTGTGCTTGACCAAATGGAAAAGCAGCCAAAACTGGTAGTGCTCGACACTATGAATTTTTGGATGAACTGTGCTTTAGCGGAGCTGAAAGAAGTAATAAAAAGGGTAGATGTAATTACTGTTAATGATGAAGAGGCACGCCAGCTAACAGGTGAATATTCGTTAGTTAAAGCAGCAGCCATGATACAGCAGATGGGGCCAAAATATGTGGTAATTAAAAAGGGCGAGCATGGTGCTCTGCTTTTCCACGGTAAACATGCGTTCTTTGCCCCGGCGCTTCCGCTGGAAGAAGTATTTGACCCAACAGGTGCAGGCGATACTTTTGCAGGAGGTTTTGCGGGATACATAACCCAAAGTGAAAACATTTCTTTCGAAAATATGAAGAACGCCATTATATATGGCTCTAACATGGCTTCATTTTGCGTAGAGAAATTCGGTACCGAACGGATGGTGAACCTGACTAAGGAAGAGGTGCTGGAACGCCTTCATGAGTTTAAGGCACTCACCCAGTTTGACATATCACTTGAAGAAGAATAAAACTAAGGCCTCAGTATGGGGCTTTTTTTAATAAACAACAACACAACAACAGGAGGATTTTTATGAGCGACGCTATTAAACACGAATGCGGTATTGCGCTTTTAAGGCTTTTAAAGCCATTAGATTACTATAAAGAAAAATATGGTTCTGCTTTTTATGGCATACAAAAAATGTACCTGCTTATGGAGAAGCAGCACAACCGCGGACAGGATGGTGCGGGTTTTGCCAGTATTAAAATGGATGTAGAGCCGGGTCAGCGTTACATAAGTCGTATCCGCTCTAACCAGCAGCAGCCCATACAGGATATTTTTACCCAGATAAACGAGCGCATTAGTGAAGAAATAAAAGCGCACCCTGAATATGCAAATGATACTGCCCTCATGAAAAGCCAGGTGCCTTATGTGGGAGAGTTATTTTTAGGGCACGTGCGTTATGGCACATTCGGTAAGAACAGTATAGAAAGTGTTCACCCATTCCTGCGCCAGAACAACTGGATGCACCGTAACCTTATCGTGGCAGGTAACTTTAACATGACTAATGTTAAAGAACTTTTTGCCAGCCTTGTAGAGCTTGGGCAACACCCTAAAGAGCTTGCCGATACTGTGACTGTAATGGAAAAGATAGGGCATTTTCTTGACGATGAGGTAGCAGATTTGTACCAGGATTGTAAGAATGAAGGTTTTACCAAGCAGGAAGCAACATCGGTAATATCAGAAAGGCTTAACGTGGCACGCATCCTTAAGCGTGCCAGCAAGCAGTGGGATGGCGGTTATGCTATGGCGGGGCTTTTTGGGCATGGCGATAGTTTTGTGTTTCGCGACCCGGCGGGTATTCGTCCGGCATATTATTACCAGGATGATGAAATTGCTGTTGTTGCAAGCGAAAGGCCGGTTATACAAACTACTTTTAACGTAGCTTTTGACGATGTTAAGGAACTCGAGCCAGGGCATGCCATAATTATTAAAAAGAACGGAAATATATCTGTATCGGAAATAATTCCTTCAGCGGGTAAAAAGGCCTGTTCGTTTGAGCGTATTTACTTTTCACGCGGAAGCGATGCAGAGATTTACAGGGAGCGTAAGGAACTGGGCAGGCTGATACTGCCTCAGGTGCTTAAGGCGATAGATAATGATACGGATAATGCTGTGTTTTCATATATCCCAAATACTGCCGAAACATCATTTTTCGGTATGGTTGAGGCAGCACAGGATTTCCTTAACCAAAGAAAGAACAACGAAATATTACAGAACAGGCACACGCTTACTGAAGAAACGCTGAAAGACCTATTGTCGGTAAAAATCCGCACCGAGAAAATAGCGATTAAAGACGCTAAGCTGCGGACATTTATAACAGAAGACAGCAGCCGCGATGATTTGGTAGCACACGTATATGATGTTACCTATGGCGTAATTAAGCCTGAGGACAACCTCGTTATAATAGATGACAGTATTGTGCGCGGTACTACACTTAAAAAGAGCATCATAAAAATGATGGATAGGCTAAAGCCTAAGCGTATAGTAGTTGTTTCATCAGCACCTCAAATACGCTATCCTGACTGTTACGGTATAGATATGGCCAAGCTGGAGGGGCTTGTAGCGTTTCAGGCGGCACTTGCCCTGCACAAACAGCGTGGTACGGAAGATGTTGTAGATGAGATTTACCGAAAAAGCAAAGCGCAGGAAAACCTGCCGGATGCCGAAGTAGTAAATTATGTAAAAGATTTTTATGAACCGTTTACCGATGAAGAGATAAGCGACAAAATAGCCGACCTGTTGGTTACCCCCGAAATAAATGCCGAAGTGAAAATAATTTTCCAGACGGTAGATAACCTTCATAAGGCCTGCCCGAAGAATTTAGGAGACTGGTATTTTACCGGAGATTACCCAACACCGGGTGGTAACAGGGTGGTAAACAGAGCTTTTATAAATTTTTATGAAGGTAATGATGCAAGGGCTTATTAGTAAATGCTGCATTTCAACGTTTATTTGTGCAGTTGGTCTAATACTGTTGTTGCTAAACCTTAAACAATTGTAAATTTACTTCAAATAGCATTAGTAAAAGTAATTTTACGGTATTTTTGGGGGCGGAAAAGCGGAAACAGAACGTTTCCGCTTTTCCTTTTTATATAGGTATATGTTGCTGTAAAATAACATATTAAACAGTAAAATATTTTTTTAGATATTATATAAAAGTTAAATATTTGGTATATATTTGCACAGCAAGTAAAAAATAATTTTTTACGATATTTTGGGGATAGAAAACGGAAGCAATCTGCTTCCGTTTTTTTATGGCTTTAAGAGGGCATCTTCATATTTGGCTTTTAGCGGCAATACGTCTTTTGTAATTTCATTAGGTATTGTCATGCTCAATACATAGTGCTTTATCTTCCATTCGCCGTTTGCATCTTTTTCTAAAACACCCGATCCTCGGCAGCCTTTCATCCAGGTGTCAAGCAGTTCATCAAACCATGCTGTGTTACCGTCTTTGCTAAAATAAATATTGCGCTTTACAGCTTTAAAATCCCATGCTTTACCCTTATCAAAATAAGGTTTAGAAAAAGCCGCAAAAGCTTTTTTATCCCAGTTCTCGGTAGCATCAGTACCAATGTAATGCCCATCATCTGCTATCTTATCAAAATAGCTATTATAGTCGGCATTAGCAGCATCCTTATGCCATTGGGTTAAAAAAGCATTCAGTTGCTTTTTGTCAGGAGCTTCATGTTTATGAACAGCTAACTGTGCAGCAAAAAATAAAATACCAATTAAGGAAAACACAATCTTTTTCATAAATAATAATTCTTTATTTAATTAAATATTATTTGTATTAATACTTTAACAAAAAATTAACCAACATTACGTAATGAAGTGTTAATAATAAATACAATATTTGATAAATCTAACTAAAAAATTATTTATTATGAAAACAAGTCAATTTGTTTTGGCAGGTATTACCCTGCTTTTCGGATGCGGCCTTAGTGCTCAGGTTGTACAATCTACTGCAGAAACAGGTATAGGTATCGAAAATGGTGCGGCAATGGTTACAGGTGCGGATGCAGACAGTTGTGCATTTGTAGGATACAGGGCAGGTTATTTTACCAGGTCTAAAGACCAGGGGCATAATAACACTTTTGTCGGTCATCTTTCAGGATATACTAATTACCTGGGGTATTCAAATTCATTTTTAGGTTTCAAATCCGGTTATGCAAATAAAGATGGATATGAAAACGTGTTTTTAGGAGCTACTGCAGGCGAAAAGAATGATATTGGCAGTGCCAATGTATTTGTTGGTTTCCAGTCAGGTAAACACAATATTAACGGTTCTAATAATACGTTCTCCGGTTGGAGATCAGGATACAGCAACCTTAGTTCCGGCAACAGTTTTTATGGTTACCAGTCAGGTTTTTCCAATACATCCGGTTCCGGTAACTTATTTTTAGGATACCAGGCAGGTTTGAGTAACGTATCAGGCAGGAGCAATGTTTATGCTGGTTATGGTTCTGGTATGTTTGCTACAGGCAGCTATAACAACTTTACGGGGTACTATACCGGTGCATCACCGTCAAACACGGGAAGCTTTAATAATTTTTATGGCTACATGTCAGGCCGTAATAATGCCACAGGGCAAAATAACATCTATACAGGGGGCTATTCCGGATATTCAAATACTTCGGGTAGTAATAATACAATGTTAGGCCATTATGCAGGATATGCCAATAGTGTGTCAGGCAATACATTCATTGGATATTTTTCAGGAAGGTTTAATACTACGGGGCTTTACAATGTTTTTATGGGTATGCAGGCGGGCCGTGCCAATACCACAGGCGACCACAATACATTTATAGGTTATTTTGCAGGTGATGACAATACTACTGCCCGTGGTAATGTGTTTTTGGGTACTTATGCGGGGTCTAATGTTACTACAAGTTCTTATAATGTGGCATTGGGTATATATGCCGGGCAAAACAACAGTGCCGAGTGGGGAAGTAACGTATTTCTTGGAACCGAGGCAGGTAAAAATTCTGGCAGCGGATGGGGTAATACCTATTTAGGCCATGTTTCAGGTCAAAATGCTACAGGCAGCAACAACGTTTTTGTTGGTAGTAATACCGGTAAAAACGAGACAAGAAGCGGATTACTATATATTGATAATTCTGATACTGTTACGCCTTTGGTCTTTGGAGATTTTACAAATAAGAAAGTTGGTATCGGCGGCTTTTCAAGTTTTCCTGCTACAGCAGGCAGTGTAAGCGTTGCTAACTATTCGCTGTTTGTAAAAGGAGGTATATTAACTGAAGAAGTAAGGGTTAACCTGCAATCCGGCTGGGCAGATTATGTTTTTGCAGAAGACTACAAACTTTCTTCTCTTAAAGAAGTAGAACAGTATATATCAGAGAACGGACATTTGCCAAATGTTCCTTCTGCAAAACAAGTTATGGAAGATGGTATAGAAGTGGGCGAAATGACTAAAATTCAGCAGGAGAAGATAGAAGAACTCACACTTTATGCCATTGCACAGGACAAGCAGATAGACGCTCAGCAAAAAATGCTTGAAGAACAGCAGAAACAAATAGATGAACTAAAGGCGGCAGTAAAAGCTTTAGCAGAAAACAAACAGTAATATACGTTAATCATTAAAAACTGAAAAATATGAAAAACGTATATATGTATATTTTGCTTTTTATGATAGGATGCGTAAAAAGCTTCGGACAAGGAACGGATGTTATATTCCTTATAGATAACAGCGGTTCTATAAATGCTACCGAATATGCCAACCTCCAGACATCGGTGGCAGCCATTATGGCTGCAGTGCTGGAGTGTAACCCTGATAACAGGATAACGGTTGTGCAGTACAGCAACGGGCAAATTTATATTGAATCTGATTTTAGCTTAAATGGCTATACTTTTCCCCGAAGGTTCAATAACGGAATAGGCGGTGTGCCTGCGGCTATAGATTTGATTTCGAGTGCTTTGAATGGTACTGCTTCGGCAAACATATTGGGTACCCCAACGCTTAATGCACTTTCGGGTAACGGGCTGGCGGTTTACCTTTTTACAGATGCACCGCGTGATAACGACCTGTTAACAGGTTTTACTGCAATCGGCAGTAATTTAGGATTTGTAAGTTATACTAATTTTAAGAATACCCATGACGCCACTTTTGTTGTAACAAATACAGAAACTGTTGCGGCGACAATAGCAGCGTCTGCCGGTGTGGCAAGTGTCGGCGGTGCTTATACAGGCGCTGTAGAAAGTTACTCCGCCGATCCTGATGGTGCAGGCGTGGTGCCAAGGTTCTTTTTAAATTCTTCATTTTTGCTTACACCTTTAGAGATAGAGATCATTACCGATTACCTGTGCTCTGTTACAGAGCCTGAATGTCTACCTAACCTAACATTGGTTTCATCTGCTAACGATGTTACTTCGGGTCAGGATAACAGGCAGGTGTCAAACACGCTCACGGCATCAAATGATATATATGCTTTTGCGGTTGGGGTGTACCATGCAGAAAACACAATCGTTTTAACTGATGGCTTCCATGCGCGTAACAGCTCACGTTTCAGGGCATATATTGATGAATGTAACAGCGGTTATGTAGGCCGGCCGGCTAATGCGGTAACTGAAGAGGAGGAACAATACGTTTTTGCAGATAAGCAATATGTATTCTCTTTAAATCCTAATCCTGCTAATGATAAAGTAACCATTACATCAGATACGCTTATTAAAAGCATTATAATAACAGCTATGGATGGTAAAGTTATATTTAGCAGGGATATTGCTAAAGAAGTAAAAGAGTATGATATTAATATCAACAATTTTACCAAAGGTATTTATAACCTGACTCTGGTTATGGATACGGGTGAGATACAAACCCAAAAACTCATCAAAAATTAACAAACTAATTTCTAACCTGAAAGGCTGCCACACGGCAGCCTTTTTATTTACCCTAAACTTTCGTTATGCTGACTCATGTCAAGTCCCATTTCTTCTGATTCCTCGCTAACACGCAGCGGGATGAACAGGTTGGTGAACTTATACAGTGCCATCGCCCCGAAGAACGAGAACGCCGCTACCAGTACAAGCGCCATCATGTGGTGCCCAAAAACACCCCAGCCGCCGTGCAGCAGGCTGGCATTTTCACCTTCGGCAAATATTGCGGTAAGTATCATACCCATGATACCACCCACGCCGTGGCAGGCAAATACATCAAGGGTGTCGTCTATTCGCTTAAGGCTTTTCCAATGCACCATAAGGTTGCTTACAATAGCCGCCGAAAACCCAAAAAACATGCTCTTGGGTATAGATACAAATCCCGCTGCAGGTGTTATGGCTACAAGGCCCACAACGGCACCAATGCAACACCCCAAAGCCGAAACCTTGCGTCCGTTGAGCCTGTCAAAAAAAGCCCAGGTAAGCATAGCGGCAGCCGAAGCAATAGTGGTAGTGGCAAAGGCCATAGCACTGGTATGGTTGGCAGCAAGCGCCGAACCGGCATTGAAACCGAACCACCCAAACCATAGCATACCCGTACCCAACAGCACAAACGGAATATTGGTTGGTATATATTCTGCATTTTTGCGTTTGCCTAACACCAAGACCCCGGCTATTGCCGCGAAGCCGGCACTCATGTGTACTACTGTACCGCCTGCAAAATCCTTAACGCCAAAGTAAGTGCCCAAAAGTCCGCTGGGGTGCCATACCATATGGCAAAGGGGTGCATATATTACTATAGAAAACAGGCATATAAACAAAAGGAATGATATGAACCTGATGCGCTCTGCCAATGCCCCGGTAATAATGGCGGGAGTAATTACGGCAAATTTCATCTGGAACAGGGCAAACAATATAAACGGTATCGTGCTTGCCATAGCCGAATGCGGATGCTCATCTACATAATCAAAAAAGGCAAAGTCTGTGGGGTTGCCTATAATGCCATAATAAGTACCGTTTATGGTAATACCGATAGGGTCTCCAAACGAAAGGCTGAAACCTACCGCCACCCACAGCATACTGATAACCCCTAGGCAGATAAAACTTTTTAGCATGGTAGAGATAACATTTTTTTTGCCCACCATACCCCCGTAAAAAAACGACAGGCCGGGCGTCATCAGCAGTACGAGGCACGAAGCGGTTAGTAACCATGCCACATCGGCGGGTACAATGGTATCGGTACTATTAAAACGTTTTGAAACACCAACGGAGACATGCTCCCAAAAAAGTCCTGTTATACATACTGCCGCCGTAACAAAAAAAGCGGCTATCCAGCGTTTTTCTATTTTTTTATCCATAATACCCCTATTTATATAGGGATAAAAATAATAAAAATATTCTTTTGGAATAATTTGTGATATAAAATTAAGGGGTGTTTTCGATAATAATAGTTTTATAAATATAAATGAATTTTAAAAAATCATTTATTGTTTTAGCTAATGTGGAGTTTTTTCGTGTCAATTCTACAGATTGAAACTCGTGCCAGTCATGGTCATCTTCATTTTTGTATTCAAAGAATAATTCAGGTAGATTCCAGTCTGCGGCAATAAAAAATTCGCCATCAATTAAGTTTGATAAAATAGCTTCATTAATAGTTTGTAGAGGAATATTTTCAGGGTTAGAAAATACAATATTTCCATAATTTTTATAATTACTCCCGTCGCGATAGAGATAGTTAAGTTGGATGTTCATGTCAGATTATATTAAAGCCAATTTCTTTTAAATAATTATATGTTGAGTCATAATATTCATTTTTACGTGTAGGATCGTCTTTATCCCCTTCTGGGACCACTATTACCATGCCTTGCCTCGCACGTGTCAATAAAACGCGGTAGGCATTTTTTAGGTAAAGTTTTCGCTCTCCCTTTTTTACGTTATGCCATTTTGTTCCAACGAAAGAATAGGGAAGCCAGCCATTTTCAGAAAAACGAAAATCAGCATCCCATGTAATACATGCCCAGTCAAGCTCTAAACCCTGAACATGAAATTCCGTAGCAACGTCTTCTAAGTAGTAAGATGAACGCACGTCATCCTTTTCATCCAAAAACCAATGTATTGGGTCTAAAGGTGATTTCACATCAATTGCGTGAGGCTTGAGTCGTTGTGCATTGGAAGATACTATTATTCCATAACGTTCACTTCCTCGCGCTTTTTCTTTCAACCAGCTTTTTGCTCTATGTAGATTTCTTGTAATTACAATTGGATATTTTTCTTGTATTAAATTTAAATGGAGCCTAGCTTCAGGAATATTAATATCTAAAACGTTCTTAACTAAAGCGGATAGATGCTCTGCTCTGAACGAACGCATGGACACCGCAAGATGCAGCTCATCTTTAATTGAAACATTTGGTTTGTTTTCCAAAAGTTTTAGAGCCTCGCCTGCCGCGTATTCAGTATCAGTCAACTTTGATGAAACAAAAATTTTCCATTCAGGAAAAGAGCGATTTAAGGATTCAATCCATTCTTTAATACCCGCTTCACCGGTATTAATTTGTTGTCCTCCACCAACGAGACACACAATGACAGCCCAGTCCTCGTGTCGATCCATACATGAGATCAAAAATTCGGGTTCCGACTGAGAAAAGTCAGGGACACTACGTTTTCGCTGCATAAAATTCATGGTTTGCTGTAAATTCCATGCTCGTTGTGCTTCGTCGAAAATTGCTATATGATCGAAAGGAGCTTTTGCATCGCGCAAGTATTCATCCCTGAAATGATGCACATTCTGGATAAACAGTTTCACACGGCTAAACTCTTCGCCTTTTTTTACTTTTTTTCCTTGCGCCTTTTTTCTTTTCACAGCGTCACGGGTAAGCGCTTCTCTCAAAATGGCTACAAGAGGGCCATTGCCTGATAAAAAAACGCTGGTTTCATGTTTTTCTCGGTCTAAATTTTTGGTTGCTATATTTAATCCTACTAGTGTTTTTCCTGCGCCTGGCACTCCTGTAACGAAGCAAATCGATTTTTGAGAATTAGTCTTTGAATTCGCTATAATTTCGGAAATAGTGTTACTAGTTAGGGTTAAGTTTGTTGCCTCTGCGTCACTACGGGATATTTCTGCAACGGAATGTTCACTATATAATGCTATTGCCGCTTCGATTATTGTGGGAGTTGGCGAATATCTCCCCTCAGACCAATCTGAATAACTTATAGTTTCTGAATCTATAAAACTAAGAACATCATCTATCAAAAACCTGATGTTGGAGGCATTAGATTTTAGAGGAAATAGAACATTATCTTTATCCGAGGCAGCTATCGTGTTCTGATAATTATTTTTTGCATTGGTAGCTAAAAGAATAGGGGCTATAACTAAGGTATGGCTTTTAGAGTGGAAATTTTTTAAATCTAACGCATAATCCCAAACCTGATCAATTGCACTTATTGTAAAATTCTTTTCTCCAACTTTATATTCTATCAAAAATAATATTTGGTTAATTACTAATATGACATCAACCCGTCTTCCCATTCTCGGGATAGAATATTCGAATAATATTTGGCCATTAAGCCCTTTCAGAGATTGTTTTAAATTATCAATTTGATAAAGCCAAGCATCTTTTTGAGTTTTATCAGAATCATATTCATCATTTTTTACAATAATGCCAATTATTTCGTTGTCTGATGAATTTAAAAATTCGGTAATCGTGTTGGAATAGTAAAATCGCTTCATAAAAATATTGAATATCTAAAAGTAATAATTATATCCAATATCTGCTCCAACAAACGTTAAACTTACCTCAAGCTGCTTTCAAAAAATACTTACAGTTTGTAACTTTAGTTGGTTATAAAAACAGCAACTATGAAGCAGCCCCTGCTGGCATTTAACGATAAGGGCATATACTGCGCCCGCGCCAATGTGTACCTCGACCCGTGGCGGCCTGTAACCAATGCTATTATCACCCACGGCCATAGCGACCACGCCCGTTGGGGGCACAAAAACTACATTACCCACCACCAGAACGTACCCATTATAAAACACCGCCTGGGCGACATCAGCGTTACGGGGAAAGAGTGGGGCGAAACCTTCAGTGTGAATGGCGTTACTTTTTCGCTGCACCCTGCGGGGCATATTATCGGCAGCAGCCAGGTGCGTGTAGAATATAAAGGCGAAGTATGGGTTTTTACAGGCGACTATAAAACAGAAGACGACGGCATAGCCACACCCTATGAGGTAGTTAAATGCCACACTTTTATAACCGAATGCACGTTTGGTTTGCCCGCATTTAAATGGCTTCCGCAGGATGAAGTTTTTAAGGATATTAACGCATGGTGGGCGCAAAACAAGGCAGAGGGCAAAACATCGGTACTGTTTGGCTACACACTGGGCAAGGCACAAAGGCTTATAAAATATCTGGACACTAACATCGGCAAAATATATACCCACGGCGCAGTAGAGAACATGACAGAGGTTGTACGCCCAATGGCCGACCTTCCGCCTACTACCCTTATAACCCGCGAAACCAAAAAAGAAGAAATTGCAGGCAATATAGTAGTGGCACCGCCCAGCACCCACGGCACGCCCTGGATAAGAAGAATGGCGCCCTATGTAACTGGTTCGGCAAGCGGGTGGATGGCGTTTCGGGGCGCACGTCGTCGTCGCGCTATAGATCGCGGTTTTGTGCTGAGTGACCACTGCGACTGGCAGGGGTTGCTGGAAAGCATCCGTGCCACAGGCTGCGAAAAGGTGATTTCTACCCATGGGTACAGCGATATTTTTTCGGCCTACCTGCGCGAGCTGGGCTATGATGCCCGTACCGAACATACCCAATATGAAGGTGAGACCGATGAAGGAGAGAGCAAAACCCCGGCAGAAAAAGAAGAGGATGAGGCATGAAAAATTTTGCACAGCTTATAAAAACACTCGATACCTCTAATAAAACCAACGTAAAGGTAGAGGCACTTACCGAATACTTTCGCCATGCGAGTGATAAGGATAAAGTGTGGACAATAGCTATACTGTCGCACCGTCGCCCGCCGCGTCCCGTTAATACCACCCTGCTGCGGCAATGGGCAAGCGAACTGGCAAACATTCCGCTATGGCTGTTTGAGGACAGTTACCATATTGTGGGCGACCTTGCCGAGACCATTGCGCTGGTAATACCCACTACCGAAAACCAGAGTGACAAAAGCCTTTCGGAATATGTAGAGGAAATGATAATGCTTAAAACCAAAACCGAACAGGAAAAACGAGAGTACCTGCACCAGAACTGGCTCGCGCTTAATTACTATGAGCGTTTTGTGTTTACCAAGCTGATAACAGGCAGTTTCCGAATCGGTGTAAGCCAGAAGCTCATGACGCGTGCCCTTGCCCGCGTTACCGAAATGGATGAAGATATACTGGCACATAAGCTGATGGGCGATTGGGATCCGCAACGCATTACTTTTCAAAAACTCGTGCTGGATGAAAAGCCTGCCGATATGCTTTCTAAGCCCTACCCGTTTTACCTTGCTTATGCGTTAGAGGGTGACGTGCAAGACTTGGGTAACCCCGATGAGTGGAGCGCCGAGCACAAGTGGGATGGCATCCGTTCGCAAACCATTCTGCGTAACGGGCAAATGTATGTATGGAGCCGCGGCGAAGAATTGGTGACTGATAAATATCCGGAGTTTCAGAGCTTCCTGAACGTGATACCCGACGGTACGGTTATAGATGGGGAGATACTCCCCTGGGTAGAGGGCAGCGTGGGCAGCTTTAACGATTTGCAGACCCGAATAGGCCGAAAAACGGTGTCACCTGCCCTGCTTAAAAAAGTGCCTGTAATTATAAAAGCTTACGACCTTTTAGAGTGGAAAGGCAAAGATATACGTGAGCTGCCGTATGAAAAACGCAGGGAGTTATTGGAAGGGATGATAGAGGGGGTAAAAGATTTCAATCTGCCGTTACAGCTTAGCGAGCGCATCAGTTTTGAAACGTGGGAAGATGCACTGCGCGAAAAAGAAAGAGCAAGGGAAGTCCGTAGCGAGGGGCTGATGTTTAAGCGGAAGGACTCGCCTTATCTGGTTGGGCGCAAAAAAGGCGACTGGTGGAAATGGAAGCTAGACCCGTATAGTATAGATGCGGTGCTTACCTATGCCATGCGCGGCAGCGGGCGGCGCGCCAACCTGTTTACCGATTATACCTTTGCGCTTTGGCAGGATAACGAAAACGGGGAGAAAGAGCTCGTTACCTTCGCCAAGGCTTATTCCGGGTTAACCGATAAGGAGTTTCGCATGGTAGATGATTTTATAAAAAAGAATACGTTAGAGCGATTTGGCCCTGTACGCAGTGTTACGCCCAAGCTGGTGTTTGAGATTGGTTTTGAGGGGATAGCCCTAAGCGGCAGGCATAAAAGCGGTGTAGCAACGCGTTTTCCGCGGATATTGCGCTGGCGTACTGATAAAACTATTGAGGAAGCTAACACCATTGATGATTTGAAAGCATTGATACCTCGTTGATTTGGAAATGAGGAAAGTCTGATGAGGGAGGTAGGGTGTCCGATGTCGGGAGTTTTCAATTCCAAGCGATATCAAGGAATCTATTGGAGATTTCTCAACTCCGCGATGCTCCGTTCGAAATTGAAGGCTACATTTAGTTATCTGAGTTTTCCATTCCGAGCGTAGTCGAGGAATCTAATATATTAAGGCATAATAAAACAATATTAATTAAACACACCGGACTTCGGTCATCCGACCTCCGACAAAAAATCAACCTTAGCAAATTTATTTTGAACCGCGAACAGCTTTTTGATATTGCCACCGGATGGTTTGACAGTAAGGGATGGAAACCTTTTTCGTTCCAGACGCAAACCTGGACCGCTTTCCTGCAGGGAAAGAACGGACTATTGAACGCACCCACCGGCAGCGGTAAAACCTATGCCTTGTGGATGCCTGTTGTATTAAACTATATCAAAAATAATCCGGACTATAAAACCAAATACAAGCCCGGGCTAAAGGCAATATGGATAACGCCGCTGCGGGCGCTTTCGGTAGAAATAAAACAGGCCGCTGAGCGCGTGGCGGATGATTTGGGCACACAATTAACCGTCGGCATACGTACCGGCGATACTACCTCTGCCGAGCGCAGCAGGCAAAAAAACAAAATGCCCGACCTTTTGGTCACTACCCCGGAAAGCATGCAGCTAATGTTGGCAAGCAAAGATTACCCAAAAATCTTTAAAGGCTGTACCGCTATAATAATAGACGAGTGGCACGAACTCTTAGGCACCAAGCGCGGTGTGCAGACAGAGCTTGCCCTTTCCCGTTTAAAAACCGTTGCGCCCAAAATGCGTATTTGGGGTATATCGGCTACAATCGGTAACCTGCAACAGGCTATGGAGGTGCTGCTTGGCCCAGAGTCGGAAGCATTAAATAATGCCGTGATGATAAAAGCGCACATCAATAAAAAAATAAATGTGCTCTCGGTACTGCCCGAAAAAATGGATGCCTACCCCTGGCGCGGGCACATGGGGCTTCATTTGGTAGATGAGGTAGCTGCCATCATAAAAAAAAGCAGGACAACCCTGATTTTTACCAATGTGCGTAGTGCCTGCGAAATATGGTATCAGGCGCTTTTAGATAAATATCCTGAATTTGCAGGCGATATGGCGATGCACCACGGCAGCATTAGCCGCGAAATGCGGCAGTGGGTAGAACAGGCTATACGCGATGAGCAGTTAAGGGCGGTGGTATGCACCTCCAGCCTTGATTTGGGTGTAGACTTTGCCCCTGTAGAGACTGTAGTGCAGGTGGGCGGTCCTAAGGGTGTAGCCCGCTTTTTGCAGCGTGCCGGGCGCAGCGGGCACAGGCCGGGGCAGGAAAGTAATATCTACTTCCTTGCTACCCACGCTATAGAACTGGTGGAAGCTTCGGCGCTTAAAAGGGCTGTGGAAGAAACTGTTGTAGAAGACCGCGTTCCCTATCTTAATAGCTGGGATGTGCTGGTGCAGTACTTAGTCACGCTTGCAGTGTCGGACGGGTTTTATCCTGATGAAATATTTAAGGAAGTTAAAAGCACTTTTTGCTATCAGGCCATTACGGAAGACGACTGGCAGTTTTGCCTTAATTTTATTACGCGCGGCAGCCAGAGCCTGCAGGCCTATGACGAATTTAAAAAGGTAGAGATTGAAGCAGACGGCAGGTTTAAGGTAAACAGCAAAGCTGTTGCCCTGCGCCACCGCATGCAGATAGGTACTATTGTGGGCGATGCAAGTATCAATGTAAAATTTCTGGGAGGTGGCTATATTGGCAGTGTAGAGGAATGGTTTATATCCAAGCTAAGTCCCGGGGATGTATTCATTTTTGCAGGGCGCAAGCTCGAGCTGCACCGCATTAAAAATATGGAAGTACTGGTGAGGAAAGCCGACCCCGGTGCAAAGGCAAAACATGCCAGTTGGATGGGCGGGAGGCTTACCCTTTCGGCACAAATGAGCGAGCTGCTGCGCGAAGAGCTTTATGCAGCCAACACCAATTCGATGTCGCAGGAATTAAAAGCGCTTTCCCCGGTATTCGAACGGCAGCGAAAAGAATCGATTGTGCCGGATGAAAACCAGTTCCTCATCGAAACCTTTAAAACCCGGGAGGGTTATCATGCTATTTTTTATCCGTTTGAAGGGCGTTATGTGCATGAAGCGTTGGCAAGTTTAATGGCTTTCCGAATCAGCCTTTTGTCGCCCATTACATTCTCTCTTGCCTATAACGATTATGGTTTTGAGCTGCTATCCGACCAGGAGATAGATATGCAGCAGGTTTTGGATAACGACTTGTTTACGCCGCTTCACCTGCACAGTGATTTGCAACGCAGCCTTAACTCCACCGAAATGGCCCGGCGTAAGTTTCGCGATATAGCTGTAATTGCCGGGCTTGTGTTTACAGGCTATCCTGGTAAAGTGGTAAAAACAAAACACCTGCAAAGCAGCAGCCAGCTTATTTTTGAGGTATTCCGCGATTATGAGCCGGATAACCTTTTGTTTCAGCAGGCCTATCGAGAAACCTTTGAGCACCAGCTTGAAGAAGGCCGCCTGCTCCTGGCACTGGAGCGCATACAGCGTCAGGAAATAGTATGGAAGCAGTGCGAAAAGCCTACGCCATTCAGTTTCCCAATCATTACCGACAGGCTGCGCGAGCGTTTATCGAGCGAAAGCCTCGCCGACAGGATAAGGCGTATGACGGCAAGTTATATGAAGTAGGATGTCGGATGTCAGATGTTTGAAGATTTTGAGATTTCTCAGCTACGCTCCGCTTCGTTCGAAATAAAAGCAATATTGGATTTTCCATTCCGACCGCAGCGGAGGAATCTATAAAGGGTTTTGCTTGGTGTTGATGTCTTGAAGATTCTGAGATTTCTCAGCTACGCTTTGCTTCGTTCGAAATGGAAGGATATTGGTTTTCCCATTCCGACCAAAGTGGAGGAATCTATATAGAGTTTGCTTGGTGTTTGATGTCATGAAAATTTTGAGATTTCTCAGCTACGCCTTGCTTCGTTCGAAATGGGAAGATATGGTTTTCCATTCCGACCGCAGCGGAAGAATCTCTATAGCATCGGGGGCTTCAGTCACCTTACACCTCGCATCCATCTTCAACTTTAACTTTTGCCCGTTACTGCTAATCAGTATCTTTGCCACACTGCAATGACATTAGAAATTACCATTAATAATAATACATTTGTGCTGCACTGCACCGGGTCTTTGTACTGGGTAGAAAAGCGTATGCTCCTCATCAGCGATGTGCATTTGGGCAAGGTGTCGCACTTCCGCAAATATGGTGCTGCCATACCCGGGCAGGCCAAGTACAAGAATTTCCTGAAGCTGGATAGTGTAGTGTCTTTTTTCAGCCCGGAGCGGATTTGCTTTTTAGGCGACCTCTTCCACAGCACGCTCAATAACGAGTGGGATTTGTTTGCCGACTGGATTAACCATACCCAGATTCCTGTAATTTTGGTAGCGGGCAACCATGATATAATCAGCCCGCATAAATATGAATCATTAGGTGTAACCGTTTGCAGCGAATGGCAGCTAAATGGCTTTTTATTATCGCACCACCCTGAACAGCGGGAGGGGCTGTTTACCCTTTGCGGACATATACACCCCGCAGTATTGCTTGAGGGTATGGGCAGGCAATTTATAAAGCTGCCGTGTTTCTTCCGTAGTCAGCAACAAATGATACTTCCCGCCTTTGGCGAGTTTACGGGTACTTATGTAATGGAGCCTGCCGAGGGTGATATTATCTATGGCATAACAAAAGAAGATGTGATACAGGTAGAGGCAAAAGTTTAACTTAAGTAGTGTCGGACTAATATTGGAATATGATTCATATGAAGTCATTTGTCGTGACTGCAAAGTTGTGCTATCAAAACAAACAAAAATATTTAGATCTTCAAGTTTTGAGATGCTATAATAGTTCGTTTTCTTTCGCATTTTTAGCCTAAAAACTATTTTTCCTTTATTTTTACCGCGCAGAAATGCTTTTTCTGTAAAAACATTTAAAAATAACAGGCAAATTTATGTTTAAGTCCCGCTATATAGATTTTTTCGCGCTCATTATTATTACCCTTACCGCAATAGTATATCTTTTTGATTACATATTTGAAACCGTGCCTGACGGTGTTACCACATTTTTCAGGTGGGCATCAGTTTTCGGGCTAATTTTATACGGAATCAAGAAAAGAAGCCTTACCACCTGGATACTGGTGTGCCTTGTTATCGGCGCCTGTGTGGGGTATGAGTTTCCTGATGTAGCCGTAAACCTGCGGGTACTGAGCAAGATATTCCTTAAGCTGATTAAAACAATTGTAGGCCCGCTAATTTTCGGTACGCTGGTATATGGTATTGCCGGGCACAGCGATATTAAGCAGGTGGGGCGCATGGGCTGGAAATCATTACTGTATTTTGAAGTAGTAACAACTATTGCTCTGTTTATAGGTATTGCGGCCATAAACCTTTTCCCGGTAGGCGAGGGCATAGAAGCTCCTGCCGCCATGCATGATGATGTAGCAGCTGCTGAACCTCAAACCTGGCAGGATATTATACTGCACATTTTTCCTGAAAACATAGCAAGATCTATGGCAGATGGCGAAGTGCTGCAGATAGTTGTATTTAGCGTGCTGTTTGGGCTCGGGCTTATCATGGTGCCGCAAAAGCACCGCCAGCCAATGGTTGATTTTACCCATAGCCTTTCGGAAGTCATGTTTAAATTCACGAACATAGTAATGTACTTTGCCCCTATTGGCGTAGGTGCTGCAATGGCTTATACTGTGGGCCACATGGGGCTTAGCATACTGGGTAACCTGTTTGGGCTGCTGCTGCTGTTGTATGGAGCGCTTGCAGCATTTGTATTGCTTGTACTGCTGCCGGTGGCACTAATGGTACGGATACCTATAGGCTCTTTCCTGCGGGCTATAAAGCAACCGGTTTCTATTGCATTTGCGACCACCAGTAGCGAGGCTGCACTTCCGCGTGCTATGGAAGCTATGGAGAGCATAGGCGTTCCGCGTAAGGTGGTATCGTTTGTAATGCCAATGGGCTACAGCTTTAACCTTGACGGAACTACACTCTACCTGTCACTCGCCAGTGTGTTTGTGGCACAGGCTGCAGGTATAAATATGAGCTTTGGTGAGCAGTTGATCATGGTGTTCACACTTATGGTAACAAGTAAGGGCGTGGCGGGTATTCCGCGGGCATCATTGGTAATACTTATGGGTACTGCCGCATCATTTAACCTGCCGGTATGGCCTATAATGGCAATATTAGGTATAGATGAGCTTATGGATATGGCACGTACTTCGATTAACGTGGTGGGCAATTGCCTTGCCTCTGCATTTATTGCAAAATGGGAGGGTGAATTCGACCCGAACCGTGAAGGCGGCGATGAGGTTTTTGAAGCCGAACCACAGAAGTAGTATCATTATAATAAATTTCAAAAAAATTACATTTTTAAAATCCTGCTGACAAAGGGCTGTCACTACCTGTAAATAATTTTGGTGCAGATAATAACACTTAAATTATTTACAATATGGAAAACAATGCAGCAACAGTAGCACCGGCTACAGTATTTACCCCCGAAACAGTATTACATCACTGGCAGGGACACAGGAGTCTTACACGCAGGGTTATAGAGGCGTTTCCTGAACAGGACCTTTTTAATTACTCTGTTGGCGGTATGCGCACCTTTGCACAAATGGCAATGGAGATTATAGACCTTACCGGCCCCGGCATACAGGGTATTGTAACGAACGAATGGGACAATGCAGATGAGCTGCCCCACGCTACGGGCGAAGGAATGCCGCAAACCAAAGCAGAACTACTGGCCTTATGGAATGAAATAACCGATGTGCTGAACAGCCTGTGGCCTGAAATTACAGCAGGTCGTTTTGCAGAGACAGTAGTGGCATTCGGGCAGTATGAAAATACGGTTTACAAAACCATTTTATATTTTATTGATAACGAAATACACCACAGGGCACAGGGGTATGTTTACCTGAGAGCACTTGGCATTACACCGCCGCCTTTTTGGGACAGGCCATAATAAAAAACCACGCTTTATGCGTGGTTTTTTATTTAAGAAAACTTTCATATTTACGGCTTTGCAGGCTAAGGCAAACGCAGTAACTTAAACAGAATTAATATAGTAAGGTTACTTATGCAGGCAAAGCGGAAGCAGTATCGCATTTTCTATAAGCTTGAGCAGCACATGGAGGTTCCTATGTTTATCCTCTCTATGGTTTGGCTGTACCTTTTTATTGTTGAGCTTGTAACAGGACTTAGCCCTTTTCAGGAAACCTTTATTATAATTATCTGGATCCTGTTTATTGTAGAATTTGCACTTAAGCTTCTCCTTGCACCGCGAAAGGTCAGGTTTATAAAACAGAACTGGATAACCATTATAGCGCTTGTTATCCCCGCCTTTAGGGCGTTGCGCATCTTCAATGCTTTTAGGGTTTTGCGTTCTGTAAGGGTTATTAATTCTACAAAAGTTATAAGGGCATTTACATCCGGCAGCCGCTTTTTAGCAAATTTAAAAGAAGCGCAGGGCCCGCAGCCCGATCTTAAAATGCATGCGTGTATTATTGTAATGCCTGTACAGGCCGCTGGCGGGCAAAAACTTGTAAACCTTGCAAATGATATTACTGCCATTGTAAAGCCAATACTTGAGGAGGGGACAGGCATAAGCTGGGACTTTGATGTTTCAGCTGCTGCAGCAACGGGAAGTGATACAGCGCGAACGCCTTCGGAATTTTTAGATACTGCAAGTTTTAAAATGGCTGAAGGCCCTTATGATATGGTAACGGTACTGACAGACACTCCGTTGATATCCCGAAAAAACAGGGCAGAACCCGGGCTTGCTTCGCCTGTGGCACGTATTACGGTCATGTCGGTCAGGAGCCTCTATACAACTTCGCGCAAACAAGCGGCTATGTCGGATAAAAGCTATACAATTACCAGCAATGCAGCATTGCTTTACCTGCACCTTGCGGGGCATTTGCTCGGGCTTAAAGACACTACTACTGCACAAAGTAAAATCATGGGTGCATCATTTAAAGGTTTTACGGGGCATATTGATAAAGTACCTTCTTTCAGTACAAAAGAGAAAGCTTTTCTGCAGAAAAATGCCCAAAGGATACCCGACAGGGAGTTGCACGGCGGCAATGCAGTTGAATGGCTCATTTTTCATATACTGATGACCTTTCGCCACTTGAGGACGTTCTTTAGTCCGCTGCTAAGCAATAAGTCATTGCTGTTGCCGCTTTCGCTTCCGGGGCTTGCCACTGCTGCCATAGCGCCTGCTCTACTGTTGGTATTTACTGCGGAAATTTGGGATGTAGGGCTCGGAATGACAAACGGTACTGCCGCTTTTTTTGCAGCAGTAAGTATTATGTTTGCCAGTTTTTACCTGGTAAGGGTACAGTCGCTTTTCCTTCCAAGAAGAGAGAAAAGCACCATAACAGAGCACATGGCGGTTGCAAACAGTACTATATACTTTAGTATATTTTTGGCCTGTATAGGTTTGTTCCTGCTGCTTGGCGGACTTATGATGGTTATAGAGTTGTATATATTTCCGCCGGGGCTTATGCAGACATGGCCAACACTGGACAGGCCGGATATAACTCTTGCCGACAAGATAAGGCTTGCTACTTTTATAAGTACTGTTGGCGTTACAACAGGGGCGCTTGCAGGCGGGCTGGAAAGCCGTACCATAATACAACATCTTGCGCTTTTTAAAAGCAGGGTTTAGTAATTACGCCTGCCTTAAGCAAATCTTAAGTTTATTTAGCCTGATTGTTAAAATGCTTTCAATATATTGCCATGTTATAGTTGAAGGGAAACAGGAAATTAAGGAAAATGCTAAAAAAAATCAATAAGTTTCGCAAGAGCCTCATGCAGGGGCTCACTAAAAACGTTGGCAGCAACACAGGCAATAAGGCCGATTTTAAACAAGAAGAAATTAAGCGGATTCTGATATGCAGGCCCAACCACCGTTTGGGTAATATGCTGCTTATTACGCCTTTGGTGCAGGAAGCGGAGAAAACCTTTCCGGGTGCAACTATAGATTTGTTTGTTAAGGGTGGTGCTGCTTCTGTCATTTTTCAGAATTATGCCTCTGTGCGCAATATCATACAACTGCCTAAAAAACACTTTAAGCAATTAGGGCAGTACATAGGGGGCTGGTTTAGGCTTAAAACCAATAAATATGATTTGGTAATCAACATAAGCCCTAAATCATCTTCAGGCAGGCTTTCTACAAAGTCGGCACGTGGCAGGTTCAAAATATTCGGAGATATTGCTCCGGTTGATGCTTTAAATACTGAGATGCGCCATATTGCTAAATACCCCGTTTACAATTTGCGTAATTATATAAGCATGATGGGCGGTGAGCCGCAAGAGGGCGCCGTGCCGGGGCTTGACCTTAGGCTATCTGAAGCCGAGTTGCGCGCAGGTAAGGAAAAGTTGCAAAACCTTGCGCCCGAAGGCAAACCTGTTATCTGCATATTTACCTATGCTACAGGCACCAAGTGCTATGCGCAGGACTGGTGGGGCATTATTTATGACAAGCTGCTACAACGATATCCTGAGTATAACATAATAGAAATACTGCCTGTAGAAAATGTATCGCAGATAAATTTCAGGGCACCATCTTTTTACAGTAAAGATATACGCGAAATAGCAGCGGTTATTGCTAACGCTAAAGTATTTATTGGTGCGGATAGCGGTATGATGCATTTGGCGAGTGCCTCAAAAGCACCGGTTATAGGGCTTTTTGCAGTTACCAACAGTGCCATTTATACACCTTACAGTAACGGCAGTGTTGCTATTGATACCTCAAAATGCGGTGAAAATGATTTATTTGATGCTGTAGATAACATCTTAGGCAAGGCTGATTAAAAAGAGACGCAGGGAAACAAAAAACGCCACACATTGTGTGGCGTTTTTTGTAGCCTCGCCAGGAATCGAACCTGGATCAAAAGTTTAGGAAACTCCCATTCTATCCGTTGAACTACGAGGCTGTTATTTTCGAGTTGCAAATGTAAAACATTTTTGCGGTATGGCAAAAACTTTTTTTGCTTACTCTGCCATGCTGCTTAAATGCTCCAGCATATCGGTAGTCATAGCATCAAGGCCATACTGGTGCTGCCAGTTCCAGTCGTTGCGTGCGTGGCTGTCATCTATGCTTTGCGGCCAGCTGTCGGCAATTTTCTGTCGGAAATCAGGCTCATAGGCAATGGTAAAGTCTGGTATGTGCTGCTTTATAGTTTCAGCAATTTCTTTAGGGGTAAAGTCCATTGCCGAAAGGTTGTAAGACGAACGTATTTTTATATTTTCTGCCGGTGCCTGCATAATTTCTATTGTGGCGCGTATGGCATCATCCATATACATCATGGGCAGGCGGGTATCTTCGCTGAGAAAGCAAGTATAGCTGCCATCGCTTAATGCCTTGTGGTAGATATCTACAGCATAATCAGTTGTGCCACCACCCGGAAGTGTGCTCCAGCTTATTAAACCTGGATAACGGATGCTGCGCACATCTACGCCATAAATGTTATGGTAATATTCGCACCATCTTTCGCCTGACTGTTTTGAGATTCCGTAAACCGTGCTTGGCTCCATCACCGTATATTGTGGAGTGTTTTGTTTTGGCGTTGTAGGCCCGAAAACAGCAATGCTCGATGGCCAGAATATCTTCTTTATTTTTTCTGCTTTAGCTAAGTTAAGTACATGAAAAAGCGAGTTCATGTTCAGGTCCCATGCAAAAGCGGGGTTCTTTTCGGCAGTAGCCGAAAGCAGGGCTGCCATAAGGTAAACCTCTGCAACCTTATATTTTTCTATTACTTCTTCAACCTGGTTAAAATCGAGGGCATTAACTACTTCAAACGGGCCCGATGCCACAAACTCAGGGTCACCTTTACGAACGTCAGATGCTATTACATTGTCTTTTCCGTACAGTTCCCTAAGTTTTTTAGTAAGTTCCGTGCCAATCTGGCCACAAGCTCCAATAATTAAAATTGTCCCCATAGTTGTGTTTTTGTTTGCATGCAAATATACTGTTTTCCATTGTCAATTATATCGATGTAGTGCTGCGTGCTAACAATCTTTTAAGATATTGTGATTTTTTCATTTGCTAAAATGCAATATCCTTAAAATGAGGTATGGAAAAGTGAGAGGCACAAGGCAGGGAATTAAGATTATAATAAACTGGACATTGGCGTAACATTTGTAACTTTACAGACTGAATTATATGCAAATGAAATATAACTTTTATATACTTGCTGCCCTGTGTTTTTTAATGTTTTCCTGTAAGGATGATGAGGGCGCCCAACTGGCTGCCACTAAGCGCATAGAGATGAAGAACGACTCTATACTTAAAGTAGTAAGCAACAACTGGAATTTTGAAGTACCGCCGCTTAGCGCTAAAGTTAGCGAACGTATAAATAACTGGAACGAGTGGGCACAGCTAACCGCTGAAATGGAGCAACGCCCAACCGGTACTATTACCGCTTACAGGCAAAAAGCCGAGAATATAATCAATAAAATTCAGCAGGTTAAAACAACCATTCCGCCATTCTTCAATAAGCCACAGTTACGCAGCCGCATCAGTGTGCTCGATACAAAGGCAAAAGCACTACATACCTACATAGCGCTGGATGTGGTGCAGTGCGACAAGGTAATAGCACTTATTAAAGACATGGCTAAAGAAACAGCCGATATACAAAGGCAGATGGATGAAATGATACGCTTTAGCGAAGTGCCTAAAGAAGCCGGAGAGGCAGAAATGCTTCGGGCACGCGATACTACACGCCTTGCCAACCCCGAGATGATGGCGCAGCCTACTGTTGCACCGCCAAATCAGTCGGCGCCGCCTGTAAATACTAATATACCTAACAGGAACAGGCAGCCCTTTAACAATAATAAACTTAAACCTGCAAATTGAAACCTGAAGTTTTAGAAAAATACTCTCAATCGGTAAAAGTAAGCCAGATAGCTGCAGCACTGGCTAAGCGTGAAGCAAAACTGCATGTAAAAGGGCTTATAGGCTCGTCGCTTTCGTTTGTACTCGACCCGCTGTTCCGCCAGTCAGACCTGCCTTTTCTGCTTATATTAAAAGATAAGGAAGAAGCGGCATACTATCTAAACGACCTTGAAAAGCTGGTTGGTGATAAAGATGTTTTGTTTTACCCCGGTTCTTACCGCAGGCCCTACCAGATAGAGGAAACCGACAATGCAAATGTGCTTTTGCGTGCAGAGGTGCTTAACCGCATTAACTCACGCAAAAAGCCGGCTATAATAGTATCTTATCCGGAGGCGTTATTTGAGAAAGTTGTTACCAGAAAAGAACTGGATAAAAATACGCTTAAGATAGCGGCAGGAGACCAGGTTTCAATCGATTTTATTAATGAGGTATTGTTTGAATACGAATTTCGCAGGGTAGATTTTGTTACAGAGCCGGGCGAATTCAGCGTGCGTGGCGGTATAGTGGACGTATTCTCATTCAGTAACGACAATCCGTACCGTATTGAATTTTTCGGTAACGAAGTTGACAGTATCCGTACGTTTGATGTAGAGAGCCAGCTTTCGCTCGAAATAAAAAAGAAAATTACGGTTATACCCAATGTAGAAAATAAGTTTTTGAAGGAAAACCGCGAAAGCTTTTTAGAGTACATTAACGAAAAAACAGTACTTTTTATACAGAATACCGAAGGGCTTCTTGGCCAGCTCGACCTGCTTTTCAGCAAGGCTGGTGAAGCCTTTGAAAAACTATCTAAAGATATAAAGCATGCCTCGCCGGAGGAGCTTTTTGTAAACCAGCAGGCTTTTATAAAGAAGGCGCTCGACTTTACCATTGCAGAGTTGGATTCTACGGCTGTATTTAAAACCGAAAAAACTTTTGAGTTCCATATACAGCCGCAGCCATCGTTCAACAAGCAGTTCGACCTGCTGCTTAATAACCTTGCCGATAACCACAGCAACGGAATAAAAAATTACATCTTTTGCAGTAACGAAGCACAGGCCAACCGCTTTCATGACATTTTTGAAAGCCTGGACGAAGCGAATCATGAAAATATTCGTCAGCAGTATAAAACAATTGTTTTCCCCATATATGAAGGATTTATTGATGAGGAAAACCAGATAGCCTGCTACAGCGACCACCAGATATTTGAGCGTTACCACCGCTTTAATATTAAGAACGGTTACAGCAAAAAGCAGACAATTACCCTTAAAGAACTTAACTCGCTCTCGGTGGGTGATTATGTAACCCATATAGACCACGGTATAGGAAAGTTTGGCGGGCTGCAAAAAATAGAGGTAGAGGGCAAAAAGCAGGAAGCCATAAAGTTAGTATATGCCGATAATGACATTGTGTATGTAAGCATACATTCGCTGCACAAAATATCTAAATATAACGGTAAAGACGGTGCTCCGCCTAAAATATACAAGCTGGGCAGCAGCGCCTGGAAAGCCCTGAAGCAAAAAACAAAGGCGCGCGTTAAGCATATTGCCTTTAACCTTATACAATTGTATGCCAAGCGCAGGTTGGAAAAAGGCTTTCAGTATGCACCCGACAGTTATTTACAGGCAGAGTTGGAATCGTCTTTTATATATGAAGACACACCTGACCAGGTTACTGCAACCCGCGATGTAAAAGCCGACATGGAAAGCGAACGCCCTATGGACCGCCTGGTGTGCGGCGATGTGGGCTTCGGTAAAACAGAGGTGGCTATAAGGGCTGCATTTAAGGCGGTAGATAACGGCAAGCAGGTGGCTATCTTAGTGCCTACAACCATACTCGCGTTTCAGCATTATAAAACCTTTAGCGAGCGTTTAAAAGATATGCCGGTTACGATTGGGTACATAAACCGCTTCCGTACGGCAAAGCAAAAGTCGCAAACGCTTAAAGACCTTGAAGAAGGCAGGCTCGATATTATAATAGGTACACACCAACTTACCAATAAAAATGTTAAGTTTAAAAACCTGGGACTGCTAATAGTAGATGAAGAGCAGAAATTCGGTGTAAATGTAAAAGACAAGCTTAAAACCATTGCACAGAATGTAGACACACTTACGCTAACGGCAACGCCAATACCGCGCACACTGCAATTCTCGCTAATGGCGGCACGCGACCTTTCGGTTATTACCACACCGCCGCCAAACCGTTACCCTATAGAAACACAGGTTATAGGCTTTAATGAAGAAATTATCCGCGATGCCATTTCGTATGAAATACAACGTGGCGGACAGGTGTTTTTCATCAACAACCGTATAGAGAATATTAAAGAAGTTGCAGGAATGATTCAGCGCCTGGTGCCCGGTGCCAAAGTGGGTGTGGGCCACGGGCAGATGGAGGGCAAAAAGCTTGAAGAGCTTATGCTTGCCTTTATGGATGGTGATTTTGATGTTTTAGTGGCAACCACTATTATAGAGAGCGGGCTTGATGTGCCGAACGCCAATACTATCTTTATTAATAATGCGAATAACTTCGGGCTGTCTGACCTGCACCAGATGAGGGGGCGTGTGGGCCGGAGTAACAAAAAGGCGTTCTGCTACTTTATTGCGCCACCGTACAGCGCCATGACCGAAGATGCCCGTAAGCGCATACAGGCGCTGGAGCAGTTTAGTGAGCTGGGCAGCGGCTTCAACATTGCCATGAAAGACCTTGAGATACGCGGGGCAGGTGACCTGCTGGGCGGGGAGCAAAGCGGTTTCATAAACGAGATAGGCTTTGAGACCTACCAGAAGATCATGAACGAGGCCATAGAGGAACTTAAGGAAAACGAGTTCAAAGATCTGTATATGGACGAAGAGCAGCAGGAGAAGCGAGAGTTTGTCAAGGATATACAAATTGATACGGATTTCGAGTTGCTGTTCCCCGATGAGTATATTAACAGCATTACCGAAAGGCTGAACCTGTATAACGAGCTTAGCAGCGTTAAAACCGAGGAAGAACTAAAGCTGTTCGAGCAAAAGCTTACTGACCGTTTCGGGGCGCTGCCAAAGCCTGCACAGGCGTTGCTTACCAGTATGCGCATTAAGTGGCTTGCCACCAAAATGGGTATTGAAAAACTGATACTGAAGCAGGGTAAAATGGTAGGCTATTTTGTAAGCGACCAGCAAAGCGATTATTACCAAAGCAGTTCGTTCCACAGGGTGTTGCAGTTTGTGCAAAAGCACCCGAACCTTACGCGCATGAAAGAAAAACAAACCAAGAACGGCCTGCGCCTGCTGCTGACTTTCGAAAATGTAAAGTCGCTTAAAAAAGCACTGGAGTTATTGGGGATGGTTTTTGAGTAGAAGTTTAATTATTAGCCGAATTTAATGTTATACTGTTTAAGTATGAATTATAATGAGCATTACTATCGTATAAAATCTACTTTTCCTAACTTAGATTTGGTTAAAGAATCAGAGTTTGATTTATTTCATAATATTGAATCTGCTAGAGAAACAATTAAGTTTTGTATTGAGCTGTCTGAAAACGCATCAAAGAAGCTAAATATTGATTTATGTTTTGGAGTGGAATATTTACAATTGATTAATGCTTGTGCAAAAGTTAAATATAATTCTGCTGCAATAATATTCAATTCAGGTCTAATTGATAAATTAGATAAGATAGCTTTAATTTCTGTTGATATTTTCATGAAAGAAACTGTTGCATCACTCACAATTTCTGGTGAAACTAAAGATAAAATGAAAGAGATAGTAAAAAGTTGCTGCATCACATATCTTTTTTACCATGAACTTGCACATGTTCTTCAGCTATCACACATACATGTTAAAGCAGAAATTGAAAAAAAATTACAAGAAAAATATTCTGATATTAAATGCTTTGAAATAAAAAATCATATTTATGAAATAGATGCTGATAAATTTGGTGCAGGAATGAGTGCATATATGTTCCTTGAATATATTATGGATCAAGATTCTAAATTAGAAACTATATTACTATTTAATGGGCTAACATTGTTATTGTTCTCAATAGCAAATATAATTATTGAGTTTTCAGGAGATCTTTTTCAAAATATATATTACAAAGAATATAGTCATCCACATCCATACATAAGAATTATGAACTGTAAAGAACAGATTCTTTCTTTTATTTCTAAAAATTTAAATCTTTCAGCGCAATTTTCTAATGCTGTATTACAAAGATCAGGAGGTATGATTAGTCAGATTGGATATAGCGATGACCGAATAATAGATTACGGGATGCTATTCTTTGAAAGTCAGGAGCAAATACTAGATTATACTAAAGAGATTGAAGTTTTAGATAATAATTATAGTGAGCTTGTAAAGCATCGAGTTCAGCAAATTTTCAACAAGTTAACTATTCATAATTGATAGAATATATTATATAGCTTTATATAAACAAATCAACCAACCCATGCCACACTTAAACCCCTACATTCACTTTAACGGTAATGCCGAAGAAGCCTTTACTTTTTACAAATCGGTATTTGGTGGCGAGTTTGAAACCGTTTCCCGCTTTAAAGATTTCTCAAACCCTGAGCATCCGTTCCCTGAGCATGAGCTTAATAAGATAGCTCATATTTCCTTACCAATTGGTAACAATAGCTACCTCATGGGCAGTGATGTACCCGAAATGCTGGGGACTGTGAATGAGCAGGAAAACCGCAGCAAGATTTCTATAACTGCCGAAAGCAAGGAGGAGGCCGACAAGTTGTACAATGGGCTGTCTGCGGGTGGTGCTGTAGAAATGCCAATAGCCGATAGCCCCTGGGGTGCTTACTTCGGTATGTTCCGCGACAGGTATGGCATCGAGTGGATGGTAAGCTTTAATGAAAAGCACTAATATCCTTATAGCATATATCATAAAAAAGACGGCACTGTGCAGTACCGCCTTTGGCATTATTTAAGTAGTGGTTGGATTTTTAAAAGTTTTGTTTATGTTTTGTGAGTTTATAACAGCCTTAAAGCAAATTACCCTACCTCATACAATAAAAAAAGCGGCACTTTTGTGCCGCCTCATATAAAACCTTGTTTTTTACTGAAGGTTCTTCAGGTCTTTTATTACCTTGAAGGCAAGGTCAACTTCTTCTTCGCTTACCAGTATGGTAAACTCGTATGAAGTAGAGATAACTTCATTTATTATAATACCCTCCCAGGCAAGCCTCTGGAAAATGTAATAGTAAACCCCAGGGGTAGATATATTGTCTTTAGGCAATTTTACAGTGATAGATGCAAGGTTGTCAGTACGCTCTATCATTTTTTCATCTGCAAAAAGACGGTCCACAATATGGCTTATGGATGAGCTTACCACTATGTTGGCTTCGTTAACCCCCCGTGATGAAGTATAAAATATCTCCGGGTTGGCGTTAATAGTAGTTATCAGTTCGGCGTGTTTGTTTAATAAGGTGTCCGATACAGCAAAGGTATAATCAGTTAAAGAAGAGCGTACGGTTATTTCGCCTATTGCCTTTAGCACCTTTACGATTTTGTGGTTAAGCCTGAAATCAAGATCTTCAGATAACCTTTTGAGCGACATTACCACTGCGCCCTGCTTTATATCTTTACCCAGTTCCTGTTCCAGTTCCGGCATCATGTTACGGGCAAGCGATGTAAGGTTAATGATGCCCTGAGAGAGTGCGCTCAGCAAAAAGGGCTTCGTCTTAATGTAGTGTTCCACTACAGAAGATATTGTTTTCATAGTTAAGAAGTTGTAGTTGTAGTTGTTTAGCGAAACAAATATACAAACTAAAACATTCTGTTAAATATTTAACAATATAAAATTCATATTTAATATAGCTGAAGTGTCGCTTTTTCTATTATAGTGTCTTTTTTAATTATAATGCTGCTAAAAGGCCAACAGATTAACTTCTATGGATATATTATTTGCTTTTATATCAGGTTAAACAAAAAATATATTATTTGTAGTTTTGCTAATAATTAAACTTAAAAGATATAAAAAGCATTTTCAAGATGCTCGGTTTCAAAGCTGCCTTTGTTGTTGTGTATGGCAATAATATCAAACCTTGCCTCCACATCAAGGTCGTTGCGGATAATATATTCGTTAATTGCTTTTACCAGTAACTGTATCTTTTTAGGCTTTACAAAGTCCTGCGGCAGCCCATACTCTAAAGACGATCTTGTTTTTACTTCTACCACGGCCAGCACATCATCTTTACGGGCAATAATATCTATTTCTGCCTTAAGGTAAACCCAGTTGGTTTCCAGTATATCATAACCCTGCTTTTGCAGATAGGCAACTGCAAGTTCCTCGCCCAGTTTGCCCAGCTCGTTATGCCCCGCCATTAGTTGAATGTAACCTTTGTGCCGCTTTCGGTAACAGTAAGTGTAACCTCGCTGCCCAGTATTAATGCCCTGTTGTCCTGTATATGACCTGCGGGGAAGTTAAAGCATATCGGTATGTTGTATTCTTTCGTTATGTCCTCTATTATCTCAAGGGCATCATGCCCCCACGGGATGTCGTTATCGCGCATTTTGCTCATGCCGCCTATAATAATACCTTTTACATTGGCAAAATAACCGTTGCGCTTCAGGTTCATCATCATGCGGTCTATGTGGTACAGGTATTCGTCAAGGTCTTCTATAAACAGTATTTTTCCTTTATAGTCGGGTTCGCTTCTGGAGCCTAATATGCTGTAAAGTACCGAGAGGTTGCCCCCAATAAGCTCTGCAGTTACAGTGCCTTTTTTGTTAAACTGGTGGGCAGGTATGGTGTAGGCTAATGTTTCACCAAAAAGCGCTTTGCGTAAAGACTCTTTCGCCTCGTTAGTAGCATTAGCTACACTTATGCACATAATACCGTGTAGTGTAGCGATGTTCATGTTGTTGATGTGGCTGTGCAACACGGTAGCATCACTAAAACCGATTATCCATTTCGGATACTTTTTAAATTTTGTAAAATCTACTCTGTCTATCATGCGAACAGTGCCATAACCGCCTTTGGCGCACCACACCGCTTTTATGGCAGGGTCGTCTATCATCTTCTGAAAATCGGTGGCGCGTTGCCAGTCGGCTCCGGCAAGCTGGTTGTTTTCAAGCCCGACGGTTTTACCGGTAACTACATTTAGCCCCCAGCTTTTCAGTAATGCAATAGCGGGTTTAAGGGGTGCCATATCTATTTTGCGTGCAGTTGCCAGTATGGCAACGGTATCTCCTTTTTTCAGGTAAGGTGGTATTTTCATTTGGTCTTGTGCCTGTGCTGAGGTTATAAAAATAAGAGTTATAAATAGTGTCTTTAAAATCCGCTGCATTGTTTCCGTTTTGGCTCATAACAAACTTAATCAAAAATCAGGCTTATTGCAATGGCAGCACTACTGCAAACTTTCAGGCGGCAGCTTTTTAACTTTATAACTATGTTGTACATTTGCGTTTAAATTATTTCCTGATGATACAAGACCCGAAGAGATATACCGTTACGGCAGCATTGCCTTATACTAACGGCCCAATACATATAGGACACCTTGCCGGCGTATATGTGCCTGCCGATATTTACTCCCGTTTTTTAAGGCTACAGCAAAAAGATGTGGCATTTATCTGCGGAAGCGATGAGCACGGCGTGGCAATTTCTATGAAAGCCAAAAAGGAGGGTATTACTCCGCAGGAGGTTATAGACAAATACCACGGCATAATCAAACAATCCTTTGAAGATTTCGGGATATCTTTCGATAATTACTCGCGTACATCGGCTAAAGTGCACCACGATACTGCTTCGGCATTTTTCAGGAAGCTGTATGATGAAGGCAAGTTTATAGAAGAGGTTACAGAGCAGCTTTATGATGAAAAGGCGGAACAATTCCTTGCCGACCGTTTTGTTACCGGTACCTGCCCGCGCTGCGGCAATGAAGAGGCTTATGGCGACCAGTGCGAAAAATGCGGTTCATCGCTTAATGCTACCGACCTTATAAACCCAAAATCGACCATAACCGGAACAAAGCCCGTACTAAAAAGTACCAGGCACTGGTTCCTGCCGCTGGATCAATATGATGCGTTTTTACGCGAATGGGTACTGGAAGGCCATAAAAATGACTGGAAACCTAATGTGTACGGTCAGGTTAAATCTTGGCTTGAGGATGGCTTAAAGCCGCGCGCTGTTACGCGCGACCTTGACTGGGGTATACCCGTGCCCGTCGAAGGGGCAGAGGGTAAAGTGCTTTACGTGTGGTTTGACGCACCTATTGGTTACATAAGTTCAACCAAAGAGTGGGCAGAACGTGAAGGTAAAGACTGGGAACCGTACTGGAAAAGCAACGACACCAAGCTGGTGCACTTTATTGGGAAAGACAATATTGTTTTCCACTGTGTGATATTTCCTGCTATGTTAAAGGCAGAAGGCAGCTACATTATGCCTGATAACGTTCCGGCGAATGAATTCCTTAACCTTGAAGGTAATAAACTGTCAACCTCCAAAAACTGGGCGGTTTGGCTGCACGAGTACTTGCAGGATTTTCCGGGCAGGCAGGACGTATTGCGCTACGTGTTAACCTCTAATGCTCCCGAAACTAAGGATAATGACTTTACGTGGAAAGATTTTCAGGCGCGTAATAATAATGAGCTGGTAGCGATATTCGGTAATTTTATTAACAGGGTAGTGGTACTTAGCAATAAGTATTATGAAGGGGTAGTGCCGCAACCCAACGATTTTACAGATGTAGATGAAGCCACGCTTACCGAAATGCGCGCTTATCCCGCTGTTATTGCAAGCAGCATAGAGCGTTACCGTTTTAGGGAGGCACTAACAGAACTTATGAACCTTGCACGCCTGGGTAATAAATACCTTGCCGACGAAGAGCCGTGGAAGGTTATTAAGGATAACCCTGAAAGGGTGAAAACGCAAATGTATGTAGCGTTGCAAATAGCTACCGCGCTTGCGGTGCTAAGCGAGCCATTTCTGCCTTTTACGGCTGCTAAACTAAAAGAGATACTAAAGCTTGAGGATTATAGCCTTACATGGGATACTATTACCCTTGAAACAGCACTTATAAAGGCTGGGCATACCATTGGGCAGGCCGAACTCCTTTTTGCCAAGATAGAAGACGAGGAAATACAAAAACAGATAGATAAGCTGGAGGCAACCAAAACCGCTAATGCGGCAGAGAACCGTAAAGTGGAGCCACAGAAAGACCTGATAGCATTTGAAGATTTTGCCAAAATGGATATCCGTACCGGAACGATACTTGAAGCAGAGAAAATGCCGAAAGCTAACAAGCTGCTGGTACTTAAAGTAGATACCGGTATTGATGTTCGCACCATTGTCAGCGGTATCGCCGAAAGCTTTAAACCCGAAGATATCATAGGTAAGCGGGTAACAGTACTGGTTAACCTTGCGCCACGCGCACTACGCGGCGTAGAAAGCCAGGGCATGATATTGATGACGCAAAACAGCGAGGGCAAACTGGTTTTTGTAAACCCTGATGCTGAAGGGGTAGGCAATGGCGAGATGATAAGCTAATACCCGTACGTCTGATGACAGATGTCTGGGAATGAAACTTTAGATTAATGTAATATATAAAACAGCCACACTAAGCTTGGCAAAGTGAGGGCTGTTTTTTGTTTTAAATACTTTTGATATGTACACGAAATTGAATTTAGATAACTGGCCGCGCCGTGAGCATTTTGAATTTTTCCGCAAGTTTGATGAACCTTTTTTTGGGTTAGTGGTTAATGTAGATGCTACAACTGCTTATGCTGAAGCTAAAGCTCTCGGGGTGTCTTTTTTTCTGTATTATACCCACAGGATTGCTGCGGCTGTAAACGGGATAGAGGAGTTCAGGTATCGCATCAGTGGCGATGAGGTGCTCGTGTATGACAAGGTAGATGTATCGGCTACACTTACGAGAGAAGATAACACATTTGGTTTTTCACTTATTGAATATAATCCTGACTTTACTGCTTTTTATAAAGGTGCACAACAGGAAATAGAACGTGTAAGGCAAACGCCCGGCCTGTTTACACGCAGCTTTGAAGCAGATAACCTTATCCACTTTTCTGCGATACCGTGGGTTAATTTTACATCGCTGTCACATGCAAGAAGTTTTACTTTGCCGGATAGTTGCCCTAAAATATCAGTGGGGAAGATGACAGAAGTAAACGGCCGCAGAATGATGCCTGTTTCGCTGCATGTGCATCATGCACTTATGGACGGTTATCATACGGGCCTGTTTTTTGAATTGCTACAGCAAAAGCTTGATGAGAAAGTGTAAACCTCTATAAATGAAGAACCCCGGCTAATGCCGGGGATCCATCCAACTAAAAAATTACTAAACAATTACGATAGACTAATCCACCATAATTACTGTGCTAATTACCATCAGGAGTAAAGATTGCCTTTTGATAATTATCTGTTGTTCTGTATATAAATCAGTACTCGAGAAATCGTTTTTGTTAATATAATAATTACATTCTGTTATTTCGGATAAGACTAAATTTGTCTTTTTTACAGGATAATTAATTATGCCTGTCCTTGCAAAACAAGTCATGAACTAATGAGTCATTTTGTTTTTAAAGCCGATAAATGTAATTATTAAATGTTCCTTCTTCCAGTGCAAATATAGGGCTATTTATTTTATTCCAAGCATAAATTCAGAAAAAAATTATTCGTAAAATAACTTTTTTCATACCCGTTAATAAGGCTGTTTTAAAATAAAATTCCCCACGAGAGAAACCTGTGGGGAACCTTACATCCAACTAAAAAATTACTAAAACTTATAATGACCTGAATCATTACAATTATTGTGTGGTACGCTTATTACGTAACCCTGATTTTCTTTTGAAAAGCCCCGCTTTTGGCGGGACTTACATCCAACTAAAAAATTACTAATTATTATGCGAACCTTAGTTCATCATAATCTTTTTAGTGATCACCTGGCGGTTTTCCATAGTAATTACCACTATGGCTACCTGCTGTTTCATGGCGATTGCTGCAGCAAAATCTGTGCTGTCTATATTGTTTTGTGTATATACTGTTTTGCCTGTTAAGTCATATATGGTTACAGCCGCTATAGTTTCAGGAGCGTTTATTGTAACCTCTCCATTGTTTTGATATACTACAATGTCTTTATCAGCTATAACGTGTGTATCATTACCTAATGCCTGAGTTGAGTAAATAATCTCAAAACGGTCTTCAAAAGTACCTGCTTCAGAACTAAAGTTATAATCAGAATTACTCAGGTTGTGTGTTACATCCATAAGCTTATCCACCACAAATATTTCCTGGCCGTTAGCAAACAGGTTGTCCATGTGGTCTATTGTAAGTTTGAATGTTCCTGCTATATTGCTTATAAAACCTACTTTAATAGTATCTGTTACAGAGAATGCATCGCGAGATTGTATGCTTAGCTTATAAACATCTTCTTCGCCATTTGGTATAATTGTATAAAGGCTCACTGTACCATCAAGGAAAGAACGCCCGTCATAACCATTGTCATATACTTTTGTAGTGTAAGGAGAATAACCTACCAGTATCTGGCTGAACACTGTTTCGTCTTCAGTTACTACGTTTAACCAATAGCGGCTTGTAAGGCTTTCTTCTGCAGCTTCGTCAGCTTCCTGAGAGCGGAAGAAGTTATCATAGTTTACAACCTCACGCATGTTGTTTTTAAATACCACATCAACACCTGCAAGCGCATTTACGAAGAAACCTTGTCCTGTGTTTAGTACACCATCTTCTATAATGTCAAACGGGTTGCCGATTAAATCATTACCGTTGTTACCATTTATACCACCACCACCGGGAGCATTATTAGCCACATATCCTGATTTTGTTATAGTAGCATAAGTAGATTTGGTAGGGTTGTTTGTTTTCCTCCATACCCAAAGCGTACCCTCTATATTATCAAGGTTGGCATTTATAAATTTCCTTACGTTGATTGGAGACGCATAAGGGTTACCTATCATGTTAAAGCTGTACTGGCCTACATATTGCATTGGTACTCTTACATCACCGTTGTTTGGCGTACCGATAAACTCTCCCTCAAATATCTGTGGTACTGTTGCAGAGAAATTATTAGGTACACGTATCAGGTAACCATGTCCTTTTTCAAACAATACGCTGTCAGGGTCAGGGTAAGATGTGTATATGTTCAACTGTGTGTTAAGCGCATAGAAACGGTTAGGAACTGTCATTGGAGAGAAATCAAGTAGTGACTGTGTTCCTGTAACCGGAGAAGACCATACAGTATAGTCTAAGCGCTTAAGCCTTGAGCTGTTTCTTTTTATTGTTACAGTACCTGTGTTCTGTACATTTTCTATCTGTACAAGGTTACAACTGCTTTCAAATGTAAGCGTAGCATCATCTTCAACAGATACAGCGTGTGTAACAACAGCATTTGCATTTTCTTCAAACAATACATTTGCGCCTTCAAGAACAAATATAGAGCAGGCATAAAGCGTTTCGTTTGTAAAAGTATAATCTGCCGCAAAAATAACATCTGTAAGCGCTGTAGGCTCTCCGCCAACCCATGTTTCACCATCCCATGTTACAGAGTTGTCGCAGTAAATACCTGTTCCTGAACCGGCAACCGGCATTTGTGTCGCTCCAAATTCGTCTGCACCAATATCAGGTGTAGCAGTATTCCTTACCTGTCCGTCGATATCTTTGGTTACACCGGCAATTGGAGTACCTGCATTATCAAGTGCTGTATTGGCGTTAGCAAGGTGAAGGTCTGTGCCTGATATAAACTGTGGCAGCACGTTTAGCGAATGTGCATCTTTATTATTTGCGTTTGCGCTGTTGTTGGTATTGTTAAGCGCACTTTGCCATGCTGAGAAAAGTGTTACGTAATCAGGGTTTTGTGGCCACGTAGGGTTTACATCGTGCTGATTTGCAATATAGCCTATTTTGTCAGTCGAGAAATAGTTGTTGTAGTCAAGATGGGTAAACACGCTGTTAAGGTTATCAACATCGTTATTTACAAATATGGCAGACCTTACAGTAGCTGTATTTGTTTGTGTGTTTACAAAAATGTTGTTGCGAACATCAAGCCCGGTTACATTGCTGTTTACATAAAGTGCAGCAGAAAAGTTTACCTGTGTGCTTGGCTGGTTTACAGTAAGTACAACACTGTTGTTGTAAATTTTGTAGCCTGACCCCTGGTCTACTACTATACCATAGCCATTGCTGTATCCGCCGCCGTTACCGCTGGCTGTTACATCAAGTATAAAGTTATTGGCAACTGTTATATTGCTGTTGGCATAAGTAGAGCTTAGTACTATACCTGCAAATATCTGGGAATTGGTAATGTTCCTTACAAGATCTCTCAGGTTGTTCCTTACAATAGAACCGTTTCTTGAGTTACCTGTAATGTTTATACCCCCCGCAGCAAGATCTGCTGCCGGTGTGTTACGGTACAGTTTGTAGATATAGTTCTCAGAAATTGTAAAGTTGTTTACGTTATGTAGTTTTACAGGAAGTATTACAGATTCTGTATTGTTTTCGGCACCAAAATCATTTTTAGAGATGTTGATGTTTTGCGCTATGCTGCTGCTGCCGTTTACAAAAACCGCCTGCTTTACGTTCATAAAATCGTTACCGATAACATTCAGCGTATTGTTTTGTGCCTGTGCCTGCGCTACAGCTATTTCATTGCTGCCTGTTATTCCTGTATCGCCTGAGTATATACCAAGAGAGTAGTTATCTCCGCTGTTTTTGTAAGTCTGCTTTATCTGAACATACTTTACAGTAATATTGTCAGAACCGTTAGAGCTGCTTGCACTTGCAATCCATATAACAGACCTGTCGGTGTAATCATTGGTAAGGTCTGTTGGGCCTGCAAAGCTTGAGTTTACTATGAAAAGGTTTCTTGTCGTGCCGTTAGTTGTGTTGCTTCCGTCAAAAACGATGTTGTCTGCACCGTTAAGTTTAAATACTGCAGGTACTCCTGTATAGCTTCCGGTTACAGCATCACGAAACGCTTCTACACGCACGTTAATTCCTGATTGAGGCTTAAATGTTACCGTATTTACAGCAGAGCTTCCTGAAAAGTTGTTAATGGTTATAGGGAAAACCTCACCTGATGCATTATTATACAATACATCGCTAAGTATAAATGTTACAGGGCATGTTACACCATACTGGTTAAGATGGTTTACAGCTTCTGTAATCGTGTCAAAGTCATTTTGTGGGCCTGATCCTATTTTGTAAGTGCCGCAAAGCGAACCTGTGGCATTTGGCTGTAGTACCGACATGTTTACAGTAGCGGTAGAAACAGAGTTATAAGCTGTAGTTATGGTGTAGGTAAATGAATCATAACCTGTGTAGCCATTATCAGGGGCATAAGTAATGGTTTTGTCGCTGTTAACAATGGCAGTACCATGAGCAGGGTTACCTGAAACAACTACAGTAGTAATAGTACTGTTACCGGGGTTATCGTTAGCAAGTACGCTTAATGTAATAGGTGTGTTTTTTGCTGTAGCAGCAGTATCATTAGCAGCAACGGCAGGCTGTACCGCAACAACAGTTACAGTTAATGTAGCTGTAGCGGTTTTGTTATTGCTGTCGGTAATTTTATAGGTAATAGTATTTGTACCGGTAAAACTTGCGTTTGGCGTGTAAACAATGTTATTAGAGCCGTTTACGGTTGCAGTTCCGTTTGCAGGGCCTGATGTTATTTGTATGCTGTTTATAGTTCCGTCACCTGCTACATCATTACCAAGCACATTAACAGTAACCGGTATGTTTTGCCCGGTTGTAGCAGTATCGTTATTGGCGGTAGGTGCTACAAAAGGGTTAACGGTTACCGTAACAGTAGCTGTAGAGGAAGAGTTATCTGCTCCTGTTATTTTATACTGAAAGTTTGTAGTACCGGAGTAACCATTATTTGGTGTGAATGTAATGGTCTTGTTTGGTTGTACAGTAGCTGTACCATTAGCAGATTGCTGTTGTATAGTAACTGTTGAAACAGTCGTATTTGTAGCAGTGTCATTTGCTAAAACGTTGATATTAACTGCGCTATTCTCTGTTGTTGAAGCAGTATCCGGAGCAGCAGTTACACCACCTGCTAAAGAAACAGTTCCTTTAAAGGTTGGTCCTGCATTTGTATTATAGTTACCTTTGTGCTTTATAAATAAAGGTTGTGCACTCCAGTCGGTATTTGCCCTGTCATACCCATATATACGTATACGAAACGTTTCTCCCGGCTGTACCGTTACACCTGTTAATGATATTGTCCTTAGGGTGTTGCTACCTAAAGTTGTAGTGTGAGATGTTAGTGCATTAGTTAAAGCTGTAGAACCACTCGCAGATGTCTTTAAGTATTTAACATCCATTTTACGGATACCGTCAGTGTAGTATTCAAAATTAAATTCACTCAGATTTATTTTGTAGCCGTTTGCAGGAGTAATCGTAAATTCAAAATATTTTGAAAGATCTACTGTAGTACCTGTAGGCCAGTTTGAACCTTGAAAGCCTGCCCATGCTAAAGAATAGTTGATATTATATCCTGCGGCATCTCCTGCAGTAAAATTGGTTGGAGTAGTTACAAGATAAGTAGGCTGGTTACTTATTGATTCGTTGTAGGGGCCGTTAGGAATGAAGCCTCTCCATCTAACAAGGTCAGTCTGGCTAAAGCAAAATAGGGGCAATAGCATTAGCAAAAGTAATGTTCTTTTCATTTTAGTAATTAATTTTAAATTAGGTAGTTATGGGGGGCATAACTATTTTGGTTGCGGGTGCAAAATTATATTATATTTTTATTTTAACAAATATATGAAATGTTAAATTTTATACTTTTATTAAGAAATAATTAACAATTGCATAAACTTTATCAATCACGTTTATATATCTAAATTGTAAATAATTCATCTTCTAACACTCTCCAAAGAACCCCTGATACTGCCTTTATTCTTTTACAAAAATATTGTAGTGGCTGGCTCTCGATAAGAAATTGTTATTTTATTAAATTATCCTTAAATAGATTTTTATTATAGATTTGATGGTCAAATTTAAAGTTAAACAATAAAACATTAAAGTTTTGTTAATAGACAAAGTATAGACAAGTGCAATACTTACAATTTATGTAGTTTGAATATGAGTGAATTACGGAATTGAAACTATAAATTCAATAATAGCCTGTCGAATTCTTCGTCATCTGCAATTTCCATTTTCTTTTTAATGCGGTACTTTTTTGTAATTGCACTCTCGTGCGATATCTGAAGTAATGAGGCAATTTCTTTATTACTAAGATTTAATTTAAGCAGCGAGCAAAACTCCACATCATTCTTAGTCAGCCTGCCAAACCTGTCGGTAAGTTTCTTTTCAAAATCAGGATGCAGGCTATTGAAGCGGGTTTCAAACTGTTTCCAGTAATCCCTTTGCTTCAGCAGCAGTTGCAATTCCCTTTTCACATCGGTTAGCGCAATCTCATTGGTACTGCACTTTTTAATAATCGTGTTGATATGCGTTTGGTAATTGGCCATTTGCAGCGTAGTAGCAGTCAGCTCGCGTTGTTTTTCCTCTATTGTTTGCTTTTGGGCGCTAACAAGCTGTTGTTCATATTCGTGCTGCTGCTTAATAAGTTTGTTTTCAGCCTCGGTATTTTTAAGCTGCTCCTTTTGCAATTTTGTTTTGAGCCAGTAACTTCTTAATACAAATAAAATTATGCTTATCAGGGCAATGCTGCCTAATATATAGATAAGCATCAGCATCTGCTCATTGTCAATTTTTTGCTCCAGGGCTTTATTGTTTGCTTCAAGGGCAAGGTTTTTCTCCCTTTGCAGCTCTGTCTGGAATTTTGCCTGTATTTCCTGCACGGCAGCCTCTGCTTCAGATGCCGAAATGGAGTCTTTTATAGCAATAGTATTGCGGTATTCTGCAATAGCCTTTTCAGTATTGCCGGTATGGCTGTATGTATCGGCTATAGCTTTTACATATACCATCCTGTCATGTATATTGCTATAAACCGTTTTTCGGTAGGGCTCGGCTTCTGCAATTATACCAAGTGCTTTCCCGTAAATACCGTTTTCATTGAGCAGATCTATGTATTCTCCGCCAATGCGTAATATTCTTGTCGATTTCGTCTCTGTAAGGTAATCAAAAGCCTTTTGATAGGATGCTATAGCCTTAGCAGTTTGGCCTTCAACCTTTTCAATATTACCTATTTTAGAGTAGGTGATACCTATAAGCTCTTTGTCGCCAAACCTTTCCAGTCCTTCCGCGGCTTCCTGTAATGATTTTTTGGCTTCATCATACTGCTCCAGCCTTATGTGTGCTTCACCTAAGTTAATAAGCGTAAGATAGTAGTTCTTTTCCATTCCTATCTCCTTAAACCCTGCAAGCGTTTCTTTATAAAGGTCTATGGCAAATTTAAAGTTCTCCATCCCCAGGTAGGTATTAGCGAGCTTTTGCTTAATTGCCACCAATTGTTGGGTGTTGTTTTCCGCCTTTAGTATCTTAATGGCTTTGAGCAGGTAATCTACAGATTTGTCATACTCAACCATATAATTATAGTTAGATGCCAGTTCGCCGTAAGCCATTGCAATGCCAACCTTATTGTTGTCCTTGCGGCTTACTTTAAGCGCTTCATTAAGATACTTGATAGATGTTTTATAATCACCTTTGTTCCTGTAGCCTATAGAAAGGTTCATAAGGCTGCGTAACCTGTTTTTAGGATAATCATCTATATACGACAATGATTTCTTAAAATAATAGACAGATGAATCGGCATTGCCTGTCATCCCAAAGTACAAACCGTAAAGGTTATATGTGTTACCCAGTATGGTGTCGTGTAGTTTACCTTCCTGCGCAAGTGTAGTTTTAATTATGGCAAGTGCACTATCCGGCGAGGTATAGACCAGCTTGCGTGTTTTAGCCTCAGCTTCTTTAAAATCATATCCGTTTTTTTGCGCTGTTGCAATTATTGGTATAAAAAGCAGCAGTACGTATAAAAATTTTGCCATAGCGTTGCAGTAAGGTGAAAAGCTTTTGGAGGGTACTGCAATTTAACAAAATTTTATGAATCCATGCTAACTTTAATCGTCATTTGCAAGGTTTTGTACAGCTTCATAAATGAGGTTGCTTTCATAACCTTTACGCATCAGGAAATCAAAGAGTTTCTTTTTCTTTTTAAGGATGTTTTTCTCCCTTATAGTTTCCCACTGCTTAGCTGCAAGTGTATTGAAAGTTTTAAAATACGCTGCATCATCAATTTCTTTCAGGGCAATGTCTATATTGTAACGCGAGACATCACGGGCTTTCAGTTCTCTTACAATCCGTACCCTGCCCCAATGTTTAATGCGGAACTTACCGCGGGCAAAGCTTCGGGCAAAGCGTTCTTCGTTTAAAAAGTTATGCTCAAGCAGATGCCCCACAACAGCATCAACAGCCTGCGGAATCATATTCATGCTCCTCAGTTTCTTGATGACTTCTTCATGGCAGCGTTCCTGGTAAGCGCAAAACTGCTCCAGTTTACGTTTTGCTTCTTCAACAGTATAGGTTTTGTGTGTGCTGCCCTGCATTATTTGCTTATTAAAAATCCCAACTATAAGAGTGGGAGGTTAATTGTGTTATACCGGTATATTCAGCTTTTTGTGTGTGCGAACAACTGCCTGCTCATTCTTATAGTCTATCCAGGCCTGCCCTTTATATTTGCGCATAAAGTTATCGAAGTAGCGCATTACAAAAATGTTATAGGCTGCTTTAGAAAGGTTTGTCCATTTTCTGGGCAGTGAACGCAGGCTCATACTGAAACCCGGTGTTTCATATTTCATATAATGCCAGTAGCCTTCGGGCATATACAGCATTTCGCCATGCTCAAGGTTGGCAACAAGCCCCTGTGCATGTTTCAGTGCAGGCCATTTTTCAAAGTCGGGGTTGTCAAAATCAATATCTTCTCTCGAAATGAGTGCGTGAGGCACTTTATAGAGGTAGGGTGTCTGGTCGGGGTGAAACAATATGCACCGTTTTTTGCCATGAAAATGAAAATGCAGTATGTTGCTGTAATCTATATCATAATGGATGAATACCTTTGAATTTTCGCCACCGAAAAATAACATGGGTAACTGCTTAACCAGGTTCAAACCCAGATCAGGCCACCTGAAATCATTTTGCAGCATAGGTACTTTCTTCATCAGGTTATATAAAAAAATGCGGTAGTTGGTAGGTTCCTTCTGAAGCAGGTCTATATACTCCGACATTTTCATCTGCGCATGTGCATCGTTAAAGCCATCTTTATGCGAAACGGGCCTGTCGTCATAAAGCGGTACAACCTTATCGCCTGCTATTTCCTTAATATAGTTAAGGCTCCATTTCTCGTATGCAGGCCAGTCTTGTGTTAGCTTTTCAATTACTACCGGCTTTTGCGGACGGACATAGTTTTTAACAAAATCTTCCTTAGAGATTGTTTTTACCCTTTCTATCTCGATTAAGTGTAATGGCATAACGTGCGGGTTGTATTACAACAAAATTAATAAAGCATTATCTAAATGTAAAATAAGCTGCGATAAATTTAAAAATGCCATTTAAGCACAGGCATCCCTATGTTGCAAAAGTAAAAAAGCAGCCTTTATTAGCTGCTTTTTTAACAATATGTAAGTAATTTATTCTACAATTAAAAACTCTGTACGTCGGTTTATGGCGTGTTGCTCTTCGGTACAGTTGTCACCACAATTTACTTTCGGCTGGGTTTCGCCAAATCCTTTTCCGGTAATGCGCTCTTTGGCAATACCCTTAGATATAGCGTACTGCACTACAGCCCTTGCGCGCTGGTCAGAAAGATTGAGGTTATATTCGTCAGATCCCCTGCTGTCGGTATGGGCATTAACCGCAATCTTAATTTCAGGTTTCTGCTTCATTGCCTCTACAAGCTTGTCAAGCTCGAATGCCGCTTCGGGGGTTATATTACTTTTATTATATTCAAAATAGATAGTGTTAAGCTGTACTTTGCCATCAACAATAAGGTTGGTTATTGGCTTAAGCTTTGCCATAACATCTACTTTGCCGCCACGTGTTTTACTGATAGTAAATAGGCTGGTTTCATAACCGTCGGCACTCGCTTTTAGCGAATATGCCCTGTCGCAGTCAACACTATAAACCAGTTTTCCGTTTTCATCTGTTGTGCGCGTTTCTATAACATTCTGCTTATCATCCAATATGGCAACCTTTGCAGATGGTATTACCTTGCCTGTATTAACATCGGTAACGTTAACAAGCGCTTCTACACCGCAAACAGGTATGGCTAAATACATATTATCTTTATCTTTCCTGTTGCTGGAAAAGAAGCCTATGTTTTTCTCATAATTAAAGCTGAATGAAAAGTCATCCTGCGGTGAGTTTATCGGTGCACCCAGGTTAATAACTTCGCCATTATTGGCTACATCTACCATAAATATATCCAGGCCGCCAAAACCTTTATGCCCGTTAGAGGAAAAATAAAGCTTGCCGTCGTCAGTAATAAACGGAAAAGTTTCTTTTCCTTCAGTATTAATTTCTTTACCAAGATTTACAGGTTCGCCATACTTATTGCCTCCTTTTACTTCCACCTTCCATATATCGGTATCGCCTACAGAGCCTTTTCTGTTAGAGGTAAAGTAAAGTGTTTTACCATCTTTGCTCAGCGCCGGGTTGCCGGTACTCCAGCTTGTGCCGTTAAATGGTACCGGTTTTACGTTGCCCCATTTGCCGTCGGTTTTGGTAGCTACAAAAAGGTAAATAAGCCCGGTGCGCTGCTTTATATTGCTGTTATCTTTTTCAAATTCGCCGTTGGCGAAGCTCTCACTGGCAAAATACATTGTTTTACCGTCAGATGATATTGCTACAGGTCCGTCGTGCCACTTCGTGTTGATTTCAGATAATGCCTGCGGTTCGCTTATGCGGCCCGTCTGCTCA
>CEQG01076434.1_pt1 | contig 61829 bp, 60 predicted proteins | sample 350301 | NCBI WGS metagenome assembly CEQG01 (sample SAMEA2621242, study PRJEB7988) | marine metagenome | isolation source: saline water (ENVO:00002010), including | reverse complement strand
TGGCGGGAGGTTTGTATTACCAGCCGCCTTTTTACAGGGAGCTGCGCGATTCTTTAGGGGTTGTTAATCCTGATGTTAAGGCACAGCGTTCAATCCACGTGGTGCTTGGTAACGACTATAGCTTTAAAATGTGGGGCGGCAGGCCATTTAAGCTGGTTACTGAGGCCTATTATAAAAATATGGATGATGTAAACACTTACACTCTTGAAAACGTTCGCATCCGTTACCGCGCCAATAATGATGCGGTTGCCTATGCCTATGGTTTGGATATGCGCCTTAACGGAGAGTTTGTTCCCGGCACGCAGTCATGGCTTACTTTCGGTTATATGAAGACTGAAGAAAACTACAGGGACAGGGGCTATATTGCCCGACCAACCGACCAGAGGCTAAAATTCGGATTGCTTTTCCAGGATTATGTGCCTAATATACCAAGCCTGAGGATGTATCTTAACCTTGTTTATAATACCGGACTTCCGGGTGGCTCGCCATCGTATGCCGACCCTTATGTGTACCAGTCCAGGTTAAGGGATTACCGCCGTGCCGATGCCGGCTTTGCTTATGTGTTTACCGATGACAGTAAAAAGCCTGATGCTGACAGCTGGCTTGCTGCTTTTGATGAGCTTTCGCTGGGGCTTGAGATATTTAACCTGTTTGATAACCAGAATGCCATAACCAATACCTGGGTGCGCGACGTTTACACCAAAACCCAGTATGGCATACCTAACTATTTAACCAGCCGTGTTTTCAGCCTTAAGCTTACGGCACGTATCTGATAATTGAAACATTTTCCTTATTTTTGGGTTATATCCTTATTAAAAATGAAAAAGAGCACACTACTGGTTTTATGTTTTGCAGCACTTGCAGCAATTAGCTGCCGTAAAGAGGAAAAGCCAAAGCCAAAGGTTATATATGAGAACAAAGCAGATGAACAAAAGGATGTTAAGCCTGATTCTGCGCAAATAAAGGTAGCCGACCTTCCGGTGCACATGGAAGGCACAAAGTACCTTATACACCCCATTGGCGATATACGTGTGTATGATGACAAAGCCAGGAGTTATGGCAGCAGCCGAACCAATAACGTAAGCTATGCTATATCCAACTATAATCGCTATGAGCTTACAGGCTATTTTGAAAACCTTAAGTTTCAGCATATAGACAGCACTGCGCTATATCCGCTTACAGATAAGCATGTACAGATACAAACAGTAACATACCTTAATACCATCAGCAAAAGGCAGGTGCTTGTATATTCTATGGTAGATTCTGATACCAATAAAGACAAGAAGATAGACCTGAACGATATAAAATCGTTATATATAAGTGATGTAAGTGGCAGGAACTTCCATAAGCTTTCGCTTGATATGCAGGAACTTTTAGACTGGAATATTGTTGAGGCGCAAAACAGGCTTTACTTTCGTACCATTGAGGATATAAACCAAAACGGTGCGTTTGATGAAAAAGACAAGGTACACTACCACTTTGTAGATTTGCTTTCAGCAGATTGGGCTACTACTGATTATGAGCCGGTGCAGTAAGTATTAAATCAGTATTTCGCTTTCAAGGTCAGATTTTTCTATTGTAAAATTAAAGCCTAACTGCTCCATTAGCTGTATTACAAGATTTTTATACCAGTTCTCCGACTTTGGGTGGATGTATATCTTTTCAATCAGTTTATTAATATCTACATCTATCTTCAAACCATCATTAATAGTTTGGTTATACTTGGTAATATCCGATATTATGCGCACTTCACCTTCATACTGAAAACTCTTTCGTTTAAACAGGAACGGAAAGAATGTATCATCAAAAGGAATAAACTCTTTCTTGTAGTCAATATAATTAACAGCGCCGATGTGTTGCTCATATCTTCTTTCAGGCTCCATAGCCTGTTGCAGCCTGCCTATCGTGCTTTGTATGGCAAGACCTTCGTTATTCTGTGTAAAAATCTGCCACATGGCATACGATTCATATTCGTTTATGTGCCAACTGCTGATAACTACCTTTTCCCTGTGGGTTTTGTAATGGTCTAAAAACCGGGGATTGTTTTCAGCGATTTTTTTTATTTCGCCAAAGGTAGGCTCGCTGAAAGTTCCCTCATACTGGTCTTCAAACTTATCCGAACGTGCCATAAAGAGCTTTCTGCACAGCAGCAAGTCCAGGAACTTAGATAGGTCCAGGTACTTCCAAACCACTGTTTCGGGTTCGGGAACGGTTATGTTAGTGTGGGGTACATACATATACCAGTTTTTTTAATCTGTAAATTTAGTAATGTTAAGCTCACGCAGCGGTTAAAATACTGTTATCTGTTGCTGGCTTTCTGCCATATTGTTTTAAGGTCTTTAAAATGGTCAATTCGGTAATCGGCTTCTTCAGCCTGATGTAACCCGCTCTTATCATAAAGCACCGTAGCTATACCTAAAGCTTTTGCTGCCGCAATTTCAGATTCAGGGTCATCGCCCACTACCAGCACATCTTCAGGAGTATAGTTGTACCTTTTAAGTATATCAGCAAACACTTCTTTTTTGCTTGTTTTGGTAGGGTCAACAACATGCAGTTCCTTAAAGTCTGCTTCTATCCCCATCTGCTTTATCTTGCTCATCTGCATTTTACGGAAGCCGGTTGTAACTAAAAAGCGTTCGGCAGGAATGTTCTTTATTTCGGGATAATCTTCAAAGGTGTCTATTGCATCTTCATATTCCAGTTCTTCTTGTAGTGCAATACCTTTTTGGGTGAGTTCAGGGCTAAATTTATGCCTTTGTGCCACAATCCTGAACGGCGTCCGCATGATGGCAAATTTTATGGCGTCAAAATCTTCGGTGTGCTGCCCGCTCTCCTTAATCAGTTCAAACAGCGGCCCGAAAAGCTTTTCTCCAATAGCACTAACAGGGTAAACAGTATTGTCGAGATCGTAGATGATGGCTTTTATAGGCATATATAGTTTAGTATTAAACGTAAAAATACATCTAAAATGAAACAGCCGCAAAGACTGCGGCTGTTTTAAAATTTATTTAGCTATTCAAAGCTTTGCATGGTAACGAGTTTTTTATAAGTCCCGTCGAGTGCTATCAGTTCATCATGCGTGCCCTGTTCTACAATACGCCCTTTTTGCATTACCACAATTTTATCAGCTTTTTGGATGGTGCTCAGCCTGTGTGCAATTACTACCGATGTGCGGTTTTGCATCATGTTTTCCAGGGCTTCCTGTACCAGTCTTTCACTTTCAGTATCCAGTGCAGAGGTAGCTTCATCCAGTATCATTATCGGCGGGTTTTTAAGTACGGCCCTTGCAATGCTTAGACGTTGCTTTTGCCCCCCGCTCAATTTGTTGCCGCCATCGCCTATATTGGTATGTATGCCTTCCGGAAGGCCTTCAACAAACTCATAGGCATTGGCTACTTTCAGCGCAGCTATAATTTCTTCATCGGTTGCGTTTTCCTTGCCAAGTGCTACGTTGTTACGAACAGTATCATTAAACAATATACTGTCCTGCGTTACAAGCCCCATCATACCGCGAAGCGTTTTCAGCTTATAGTCCCTTATATCGGTGCCGCTTACTTTTATACTGCCTTGCTGCACATCATAAAAACGGGTAAGCAGGTTTGCAATGGTACTCTTGCCACTGCCTGACTGCCCCACCAAAGCAACGGTTTGCCCTTTTGGCACCGTAAGCGAAAAATCAGTAAGCACATTTTCCTCACCATAGCGGAATGTTATATTTTCTATACTGATGCCACTTTCGTATGCGGTTGTTTCTATAGCATCAGGCTTATCCGCAATATTAATATCTGTTTCCAGTAATTCCGTTATCCTTTCGGCAGAAGCATTACCACGCTTAAGGCTGTAGCTGGCTTTAGATATATCTTTTGCAGGGGTTAAAATATTATAGGCAAGTGTTATATAACCGAGAAAGAACCCGGCTTCCATTGTTTCATCTTCAAAAACAAGATACCCGCCATAGCAAAGCAACACGCCAATTACCACAATACCAAGCAGTTCACTTAAAGGTGAGGCAAGGTTCTGCCTGTTGGCTACCGAGTTTGAAGAACGGAAAAGCGCTTGGTTTATATTGGTAAACTTAGTGCTGAATATACCTTCGGCAGTAAATGATTTTATCACCTTTAGCCCGCCAACGGTTTCCTCGAGGATAGAGAGTACTTTGCCTTGCTGCTGCTGCACACGCATAGAACGCTTTTTAAGCGACTTGCCTACTTTAGATATAATAAAGCCTGCTATGGGTATAAATACCAGCACAAAAATAGTAAGCTTGGTGCTGAGGATAAACATAGATACCAGTGTAAACAAAATTGTAAGCGGTTGCTTTACTATCATTTCAAGATAGTTCATGAAAGAGTTGCTTATCTCGTTTACATCTGTGGTAAGGCGTGCTATAACATCGCCCTTTGTTGTGCCTGAATAGTAGGAAAAAGGCAGCTTTACTACTTTTTTATATAAATCTGTACGCAGGTCTTTTATAACACCATTTCTTAAATGGGTTACAAAATACATAGCCAGGTAGTTGGTGAAGTTTTTAAGAAGGAAAATAAATATAATGATGCCGATAATAAACATCAGTACATTAAACACCCCATGTTCTCCAATTTCTTTTGTCAGTACGTAGTTAAGGTAATTTTCAATGAAAGGTTTGAGTTCGCCGAGCCCCTGATACACAGGTTTTACAAATATTGGCTCTGTGTCATTAAAAATTACTTTTAAAACAGGTATTAACGCAACCAGTGAAAGCGTACTAAATAACGCATAAAGTACATTAAAGAAAATGTTGAGGTACATTTCCTTTCGGTAAGGTTTTGCGAACCTGAAGAATTTTTTATAGCTACTCATTAAATTAATTTAAGTTCATACCTTTTATAATGTTTTCAATCCTGTCGGCCAGCATGGCATCAGCTTTCTTGAAATCATTTATATCGTCAAGCGTATCATTTACGCTGAAGTAAAATTTAATCTTTGGTTCGGTACCGCTTGGGCGGGCGCATATCTTGCTGCCGTCTTCAAGATAATATATCAGCACATCCGATTTTGGAAGCAGTAACTCTTCCTCTTCATTGGTTAGCAGGTTGCGTGCCACAGATGTTTTATAATCTTCAACCATAACCACGCGTTGCCCGTTAATTTCTTCTACAGGGTTGTTACGCAGGTTGTTCATCATCTGCTTTATTTCTTCCGCACCTTCAATTCCTTTTTTGGTAAGCGATATAAGCGATTCCTTATAATACCCGAATTCGGCATAAAGCTTAAGCAGTTCCATATAAATCGAGCTTGCCTTTGCTTTTGCCTGTGCCGCCATTTCGCATATCAGCAGGGTAGAAGTTACCGCATCCTTATCACGAACGGCATCGCCAACCATATAACCAAAACTTTCTTCACCACCGCCAATGAACTCCTGCTCAGGGAAATCCTTAATCATTTTGGCAATCCATTTAAAGCCTGTAAGCCCTACTTTGCAGTCTATATTGTAAGCTGTGGCCAGTTCCATCATCATTGGGGTAGAAACTATGGTAGAACCTATAAACTGGTTGCCGTTAATCCTGCCCTGCTTTTTCCACTGCTCCAGTAAAAAGTGTGTCATCAGCACCATTGTCTGGTTGCCGTTAAGCAACGTCATAATGCCGTTGCCGTTGCGCACAGCTACGCCAAGCCTGTCACTGTCAGGGTCGGTGCCTATCACAATATCAGCATCCATCTGGTCGGCAAGGTCAACTGCCATTTGCAGCGCTTCCGGCTCCTCCGGGTTAGGCGATTTTACCGTTGGGAAATTTCCGTTAGGTACTGATTGTTCCGCTACCAGAAACACATTGTTGTAACCCGCATCTTCAAGTAAATCCGGTACCAGTTTTACAGATGTGCCGTGAAGCGGCGTGAATACTATTTTAAGCTGGTCTTTGGCTTCCTGTCTGGTATTAAAGGTGGCATTTTGTATAGAGGTCTGTATAAAAGCCCTGTCAAGGTCATTACCAATATATTCTATCAGGCTGTCATTAGCTTGAAAGTTAATCTGGCTATATTCAAGTGACTCAATAACATCTATAATTTCTTTATCCTGTGGCGGTACAAGCTGGCCGCCATCCTGCCAGTACACTTTATATCCGTTATATTCAGGCGGATTGTGCGATGCTGTTAGTACCACACCGGCATGGCAGTTTAAGTGTTTAACCGCAAAAGAAAGTTCAGGTGTGGGGCGAAGCTCTTCAAAGAGGTACACTTTTATTCCGTTAGCCGAAAATACATTGGCTACTGTTTTGGCAAGTGTGTCGCTGTTGTTACGGCAATCATAGGCAATTGCTACTTTTACCTGCTCGCCGGGAAACGATTTTTTAAGGTATTCTGATAATCCTTGTGTGGCTTTGCCCAGTGTATATTTATTGATGCGGTTGGTACCGGGACCCATAATGCCACGCATACCGCCGGTGCCAAACTCAAGGTTTTTATAAAAGCTTTCCTCCAGCTCTTTAGGAGATGAGGTCATCATCTCTTTTATGGCGTTTTGGGTATCCGCATCAAAATCCGGGGTTAGCCATATATTTACTTTATCTAATATTGATTGTGAAATTTCCATGGGGATTGGTTTAATTATAGTTTTGTAAGTAGGTTTTTTACCGGATGAAGTTACAAATATTTTATTATAAGGTTTCGCTAATCTTGTAGCGCTCTTCGTTATTTTTTGTGCGCAGTATTATTTCTCCTAAAAAGCCTGCAAGAAATAATTGTGTACCAATAATCATAGTTGTAAGGGCTATATAAAACCAGGGGTTATCTGTTACCAGTATAGCAGGCTCGTGGTTGTACAGCTTTATAAGTTTGATTAGGCCTATATAAAGTGCCGAAAGTAAGCCTATAATAAACATAAGCACCCCAAGCGCCCCGAAAAGGTGCATGGGCCTCTTGCCGAATTTACTGATGAACCATATAGTGATAAGGTCTAAAAAGCCGTTTATAAAACGCTCCATGCCAAATTTGGTATTGCCATATTTGCGTGCCTGGTGCTTAACCACCTTTTCGCCTATTTTCGGAAAACCTGCATTTTTTGCAAGCACAGGTATATAACGGTGCATTTCGCCTGAAACCTCTATGTTTTTTACCACGTCAAGCCTGTAGGCCTTAAGCCCACAGTTGAAGTCGTTGAGTTTTACACCGGATGTTTTTCTTGCAGCCCAGTTAAACAGCTTGGATGGCATATTTTTAGACAGTACTGAATCGTACCTTTTTTTCTTCCAGCCGGAAACAAGGTCATACCCTTGTTGGGTAATCATGTTATAGAGTTCCGGTATTTCTTGAGGGTTGTCCTGCAGGTCGGCATCCATGGTTATCACCACATCGCCCTGCGCACGTGCAAAGCCGGCATGCAGCGCCTGCGATTTGCCATAGTTACGCAAAAAGCGGATACCTTTTACATTAGGATCCGCTGCTGAGAGAGATTGTATTTTTTTCCACGAGCCATCAGTACTGCCATCATCAATGAATAGTATTTCGTAGCTGTAACTGTTGGCTGCCATAACGCCCGCTATCCAGCGGTGCAGTTCGGCAAGAGATTCCTCTTCGTTTAAAAGGGGTATTACTATAGATAGGTTCATGTATGGTATTAAAATGCGCCCGGGTTGTCTTTTTTAACAATTGCGCCTACAATTAGGGATATTATAAAACCGGTGAAGGCATATATAATCATAGTGACAGGTATTGATATATAAGGCCTCATCATAAGCTCTACACCTGTCATATATTGTTTTAGCATTTCAGATGTCATGTTTGGCTGTTGCGCCATTGCCGTTTTCATCTGGTCTAAAACCTGTTCTTTGGCTTCGGGTAAAATTACATAGAATATTGCGTTTAGTATAGCGAATAAAGTTCCTGCTAAAACAGTTACTGAAACACCACACTTTATAGATTGTCCGAAAGAGATATATCCACCATTCAACTTATTTTTAAAATGATTGCATGCAAGGGTTATAAACAAAACCGGAAGTATTAAAAAGTTTAATAGATTTATTATAACACCAACTGTAGGGTTTGATTGTGCATCCAGCTTTAAACTAAAAGCTATTACAAGTTCTACGAACATTACAATTCCGAATACAATACCGTAAGATAAAGCCGCTTTTGCAGGAGATATTTTTTGTTCCATGGTTATTGGTTTTAAAGTTTACAAATATACTAATTACTGCACAATCAGTCGCCATAAAACATGCTATGTTACACTGAAAAAAATATTTACAGCTATTTGATATTAAAAAAATAATTGTACTTTTGCACTCTGAAATTAAAATGTTTAAAAACAAAAAGTTGTAAAAACGTTTATACCTTTCTGTAAACAGGAAGCCGCAAAACGGGGTTGCAGCCATAACAAAATAACAATTTACAAAAATGAAAAAAGGTATTCACCCGGAAAATTACAGATTAGTAGCATTCAAAGACATGTCTAACGATGATGTGTTCCTTACTAAATCTACAGCAGATACAAAAGAAACAATTGAAGTGGACGGAGTTGAGTATCCGGTGGTAAAAATGGAAATTTCCAGGACGTCACACCCTTTCTATACAGGTAAGTCAAAACTTATCGATACTGCTGGACGTATCGACAAGTTCAAAAATAAATATGCAAAATTCAAAAAGTAATTTTTGCTTTTGCAACAATACTAAGCCTTCCGGTAACGGGAGGCTTTTTTTATGCCCTATTGCAAAGCATAACAAATAAACAATGTACAGGCTATTGCCGTGTTACAACATATTTAACTATTTTTGGGGCTTAAACTTAGCAACGCCATGAACTACATACTTTTTGACGGCCCTGTGCGCAACGCCCTGCTGCCGTTTACCTTTACAAGGCCCGTAGCCGATATTCGCATAGGCATACTTACCATACGCGAAAAATGGGAAAAGCATCTGGGTTATACCACAACAACCCTTACCGAAGAGTACCTGATGGAAAAATATCCGATGGTAGAAATGGAAGAGAACATTATGATAAATGCCTCTTTCCTGCCAACGGAAGATATGGCCGAAATGGTACAGTCTTTAGAAGAGAACCAGGCTTTGTTTTATGGTGAAGATGTTATTGCCTTCTTTACCAAAGACACGCAGGAAGAAGTAGATTTTGATACTTATGATATTATAGAGTACAGTGGTGATTGCCTTAGGGTAGAAAACCCATGGGATATTTTTGCAAAGAACGATGCCGCCATACGCGAAGATTTTGAGTTGCTCACCGAAGGGCGTGTATCGCAACCGATACCTGCCAGCGTAAACACCATAGCACCCCATAACATTTTTATAGAAGAAGGCGCAAAGCTTGAGTTTGTTACCCTTAATGCCTCTACAGGGCCAATATATATAGGCAAGGATACCGAAATTATGGAAAACTCTGTAATAAGAGGGCCGTTTGCACTTTGCGAAGGCGCCCAGGTAAAGCTGGCAACAAAAGTATATGGCGCTACAACCGTAGGGCCGCATTCGCGCATTGGCGGTGAGGTAAGTAACTCGGTGCTGTTTGGTTATTCCAATAAAGGGCACGACGGATTTTTAGGGAACTCGGTGTTAGGCGAATGGTGTAACCTGGGTGCCGATACCAACAACAGTAACCTTAAAAACAACTATGAAGAGGTAAAACTGTGGAGTTACGAAAAAGGCATTTTCGCCAAAACAGGGCTTCAGTTTTGCGGGCTTATGATGGGCGACCACAGCAAATGCGGTATCAACACCATGTTTAATACCGGTACTGTTGTAGGCGTTAGTGCCAATATTTTCGGGGCAGGCTTTCCGCGCAATTTTGTACCGAGCTTTTCATGGGGAGGGGCTTCCGGCTTTACGACCTACATCACCAAAAAAGCATTCGAAACTGCTAAAATAGTAATGTCGCGCCGTAATGTAGATTTTACAGAGCAGGATGCAGCCATACTGGAACACGTTTTTGAAGAAACCAAACAATGGCGTAAAGACGGTTAGCTGCTATGGCAAGACGAAAAACAAAAAAGAAATACAGTATAGGAAGCCTGCTCATTGTGCTGGCTTTCGCTGTTTTAGCACTATACCGAAATTACCAGAAACAGGAACCATCACGCGATGGCTTTCAGCCTGAAAAGCGTACTGAGCGCCCAAATCCGCGTGATAAGAAAGAGATACGCGCCCTTAAAACCTTTACAGGCAAAGTAGTGGGTATTAAAGACGGTGATACATTTGAAGTACTTTTCGAGGGACAAACAGAGCGCGTTCGGCTGGCAGAAATTGACTGCCCTGAAAGTGCACAGCCGTTCGGTAAGGTGGCTAAGAAGTTTGCGTCTGACCTGTGCTTTGGCAAAACGGTTACCGTTGAGGCAGGCGGCAAGCGCGACCGTTACGGCAGGGTAGTAGGCACTGTTTTTACAGATGATGGCATAAATGTTAACCAGGAACTTGTAAAGGCCGGACTTGCATGGCATTACAAAGATTATTCTGATAGTGATGAACTGGCAGCTATTGAAGAACAGGCACGTGCGGAGAATGTTGGCCTTTGGGCAGATAATAACCCTGTAGCGCCGTGGGACTGGCGCAAAAACAAACGCAAACGCCGCTAACCGTTTTTCTTTTTAACCTGTTTAAGCACCAAAAGGTTAAGCGGGTTTATACCCAAACCTGAAACATTTTTTCGGGTAAAGCGTGCTGCCTTGTCATAAAACAGGGGTACAACAGGTGCTTCTTCAATTACAATACTATCCATTTTTCGGTATAATGCAAAGCGTTCTTTATCATTTATAACTGTAAAGGCTTTTTCGTACAACCTGTCGAATTCAGCATTTTTAAAGTGAGTATAATTAGGCCCGCCGGGCGAAAAGTTTTTACTGTAAAATAAAGACAGATAATTTTCAGCGTCAGGGTAATCGGCTATCCAGCTTGCCTTAAAGAACGACACCTTGCCGTTGCTAATAGCCTGCGTTAGCGTAGAAGGCGGGTTAACATCTACCTCAACCTTAAGCCCCAGCTTTTGCCATTCGCGTTGCAGGTATTCGGCAATATCAAGATAAGATGCGCTGGTACTCATCCTTATCACAGGCTGCTCGTTGCCATTATCCATTTTGTAGGCAGCTATAAGCTCTCTTGCCTTTGCAGGGTTGTAATTATAACCTTTTGTGCCATATCCGCCAAGCCCGGTAGGTATCATGCCATGAGTGGCAGGTGTACCCATACCATTCCGCAGGTACATTATCATTTTAGCACGGTCAAATCCGTAATTCATTGCCCGGCGAATACGTTTGTCCTTAACCGCTTCATCTGCGCCATCCAGCCTGAAACCCATATATTCGGTATTTAGGTAAGGGCCGGTTATCATATCTACCGTTGAAGCATATTCGGGTTGTAGCCCACCCTTAGGGGTTAGTATTTCGTCTTTGTAAGACGGATCCAGCCCTGACACAAAATCCTGCCTGCCCTGAACAAATTGCAAAAAACCACTTTGCTTGTCAGGTAAAAAGGTTATTGCTACGGCCTCAAGATACGGCAGGCGGTTGCCTGCTTTGTCTTTTTCGTAGTAAAGAGGGTTTTTCCGTAATACCAGTTTTATGTTCTCTTCCCATATTTTGAACCGGAAAGGCCCTGTACCAACCGGATTAGAGCGGAAATCATATCCGGGTTTCTCAAACGCCTCATGTGGCACTACCGATGCATATTTCATGGTGAGCAAACCTAAAAACGCAGGAAAGGTTTTGTTTAGTTTTATCTCAAAAATACTATCGTTAACTGCGGTAAAGGTTTCCACATTCTGTAATATCCACCTGCCTGGTGCAGCAACGCTTTCATCCAGCAAACGGTTAAAGCTGTACTCAAAATCGGCGGCGGTAACGGTTCGGGTACTGTCGGCGCCAAACAACCCGCTTTTATGAAAGTAAACATCATTACGCAGTACAAATGTATAGGTTTTGCCATCTTCAGCTATCTGCCATCTTTTTGCAATATCGGGCTGCACACTAAGGCTGTCATCAAGCTGTACCAGCCCGTTAAACAACTGGTTGCAAACCCATATTGAAGGGCGCGTGCGCGAAAAAGCAGGGTCGAGCGAGTTAACGGCGGCATTTTCATTATACCGGAAAACCACATGGTCGCGGTTTTGTTTTTGTGAATCAGAGCAGGATACAAATAAAAGCGTTAAGCAACAAATTGATATATAGTATCTTAATGATTTCATCAAATCGAATTTTGTGTGTAAATTTGCAACCTCTTTTTATAAAGGGTAAATATAAATAAAACTTACTGCTTTGCAGCAGGCGGAGAGAATGGAAAACAGGAAGAAAGTCGCTTTTTATACACTCGGATGCAAACTGAATTTTTCAGAGACATCTACTATTGCGCGCAGTTTTCAGGATGAGGGTTTTGACCGTGTTGATTTTGAAGATGCAGCCGATATATATGTTATAAACACGTGTTCGGTTACCGAAAATGCCGACAAACAGTTTAAACAGATAGTAAAAAAAGCACTTAAAAAGAATGATAAAGCCTTTGTAGCCGCAGTGGGTTGCTATGCACAGCTAAAGCCCGAGGAACTTGCTGCAGTAGATGGGGTAGACCTTGTTTTAGGGGCTACCGAAAAGTTTAAGATTACCGATTATATAAACGACCTTTCTAAAAACGATATGGGAGAGGTGCACAGTTGTGAAATAGCAGAAGCCGATTTTTATGTGGGCAGCTATTCTATCGGCGACCGTACGCGCGCTTTCCTTAAAGTGCAGGATGGTTGCGATTATAAATGTACCTATTGTACCATACCATTGGCAAGGGGTATTTCACGTAGCGACACGTTAGAGAATGTACTTAAAAATGCTGCGGAGATTTCTGCGCAGAATATTAAGGAAATTGTACTTACAGGTGTAAATATTGGCGATTACGGTAAAGGCGAGTTCGGCAATAAAAAGCATGAGCATACTTTTTATGAGTTGGTGCAGGAACTGGACAAAGTAGCGGGTATAGAGCGCCTGCGTATTTCTTCTATAGAGCCTAACCTGCTTAAAAATGAAACGATAGATTTTGTAGCCCAAAGCCGGACGTTCGTTCCGCATTTCCATATACCACTGCAATCCGGCAGTAATGACATACTAAAGCTGATGCGCCGCCGCTATATGCGCGAAGTATATACCGAACGTGTGGAGCGCATCCGAAAGGTTATGCCGCACGCCTGTATTGGTGTAGATGTTATTGTAGGTTTTCCGGGTGAAACCGATGAGCATTTCCTTGAAACCTATAACTACCTTAACAGCCTTGATATATCCTATCTGCACGTGTTTACCTATAGTGAGCGTGACAACACCCCAGCCGCCGAAATGGATGGCGTGGTGCCTTTAAATGTGCGCAGCAAGCGCAGTAAAATGCTAAGGGGCTTATCAGTAAAAAAACGCAGGGCTTTTTATGAAAGCCAGTTGGGCAATACCCTTACCGTGCTTTTCGAAGGCGAAAACAAAGAAGGCTATATACACGGATTTACTGAAAATTATGTAAAGGTAAAAGCACCGTGGAACCCGGAGCTGGTAAACACACTGCACAAAGTTACACTGACTAAAATTGATGATGACGGACTGGTAAGGTTCAGTTTTGTAGAAGAGCCTGTATTTGCAGGCTAACTATAAACTCAGCACAACAAGCCGCTTTTCAATATATAAATCGTTATAGCCAAAGGCATCTTTTATCCATTCAAAAGCTTTTTTGTGGTAAAAGAAAACGTGTGTAGGGTCGTTTTTATAATACCATGAGCCAAAGTCTTTTTCGGCATCAAAAAACTCTGTCATTATATATAGCTTTCCTTTCGGGCGGAGTAGTTTGCGCAATAATTCAAATTCCTGGTAAGGATCTTTAAAATGCTCTGCAACCTCGGTACAGGTTATATAATCATATTTCTGCTCCAATACAGTTATATCCGCATGAAAAAAAGGATCATATTGCTTAATGCGATAATGATTGTCCTCAAGCACTTTTACAACAGCCGACCCGGTACCCGAACCAAAATCGAGCCCTGTATCTTCCTTTTTAAAATTCTGTAATATGCGTTTTGTTACAGGGCTGATAAACTTTTGGTAGTTAATATCAGATGCATTATTGTTGTGTTGGCGGTAGTGTGCCGCTTCGTCTTCCGCACTTAGGTAAAATTGCGGATGCAGCATTACAGAGCAGCAGTTGCTGCACTGCATGAAAACACGTTCCTTTTGTTTGTGGTATAAAATAGTGTTTGCCCTGCACAGCGGGCAGGGCGGTGTTTCCATTATATGCGTATTCCCGGAGGAAGCATTTCTTTATACTGTGGGTTTTTCCTGAAAAAAGCGGCAGCTTTCGGGTGAACGGGTACCACGCGCAGGCGCTTATCTTCAGCAATAGCAAGTATCTCTTTGATAAAATCTGTTATTGCCGTCTCGTCTTCAAAATTCTCGGGAGTATTTATCCTGGTAAGAAATAGCTTTCGTTCCTGGATAGAATATTCTACCGACAGCTGCTGCCCGTTTACAGCAGTTTCAAACTGCCTCTGAAATTCGTTGTCTTTTACTTCCATAGTTCTAATTGTGCTTCATTGGGACCTCGATAATCAATATTTTAGATGGTTGCTTTACTTCCGCATCAAAGCCTTCAAGCTCTATTGCGCCAAAAGCATCACGTTCCATAACCATTTGCCCGCCAATTTCCAACTCACCTTCAATAAGGAAAAGGTAAATGCCGTTGCCGGGTATTTTTACATCATAATGTGCTACCTGACCTGCATAAAACACCCCCAGGTGAAAGTACGCCTGCTGGTAAATCCATAATGCTTCACCCTCAGGCTTATTATGAGGGCAAACTACCGGAACAAAACTGTTTCGCTTATTTTGCAGGTCAAAACCCTTTTGGTCATACCGTGGGGTAACATTTTCCATTTCAGGAAAGAGCCATATCTGTAGTGTTTTAGCCCTTTCGGTCTGGCTGGCATTCATTTCGCTGTGCTGTATGCCTGTTCCGGCGCTCATAACCTGTACCTCGCCAAACCTCACCGTTGCCTGGTTGCCCATGCTGTCGCGGTGGGTTAGCCCGCCTTCCAGCGGTATGGTAACAATTTCCATATTATCATGCGGGTGTGTGCCAAAGCCCATGCCACCGGCTATGGTATCGTCATTCAGTACACGCAGCATCCCGAACTGAACCATTTCGGGGTTATAGTAATTACCGAAAGAAAACGAAAAATTGGCCTGTAGCCATCCGTAATCTGCCGTACCCCTTTCGCTTTTCGGAAACAATCGTGACTTCATAACTTATTGATAAATTAAATTTGCAATACCGCCAAAAGCGGATAAATATTTTAATTTTATACAAATTTCGTAATAATTTTCGATAAATGAGCCGCTTAAGCGTTAAAACCTAAGCCCTGATGGAAAAAACACCTGTTTACTTTATGCCCGGGCTTGCTGCCAGCCCGGTAATCTTTGAAAATATAAAACTGCCCCCTGATAAATATGAAATGTATTTTTTAGAGTGGCTGCTGCCCGAGGATAACGAGCCGCTTGCCGATTATGCCAAAAGGATTGCAGAGAACATAAAGCATAAAAACCCTGTGCTTGTGGGCGTATCTTTCGGGGGGGTGTTAGTACAGGAAATAGCTGATATTATTGCGGTAAAAAAAGTAATTATTATATCAAGTGTTAAGTGCAACCTTGAGTTTCCGCGGCGCATGCGCTTTGCAAAGCTGGTGCAGGCCTACAGGGTTTTCCCTACTGCGCTTATGGAACGTGTGCACTGGCTGGCACGTTTTGCGAGGGGCAACAGCTTTATTGCCAAAAGGCTGCGCCTGTATGAAAAATATCTTTCGGTAAGGGATAAGAAATACCTCGACTGGGCGTTTAAAACCGTAATAACATGGGACAGGGCAGAACCTAACCCGAAGATAGTGCACATACATGGTACTGCCGACGGCGTTTTTCCGTGTAAGTATCTTAAAGATTACATTCCAGTTAAGGGCGGTACACATATTATGATAATTAACAAGGCAAAATGGATGAATGAAAACCTGCCGGGCATTATAGAAAAATAACAGCAGTTTGGCTTCAATTTTGTAAGTTTACATTTAGCAGCAGTAGCTGTAACCTCATATATTTAAAATAACATAAAATTCACTTGACTATGGAATGGGTAAAGAAAACAGGTATTATAGCCTCGGTGGTATTGATGAGCGGGATGCTGATACACGCTGTTTCTGATGATGTAAGTAAAGAAAAAGAGCAACAGTCAACCGCGGGGAATTATTATTTTCCTGAAAAGATAGACTTTGCAGGCGAACCCGCACCGCTTAAGGTAGCTGATGTGCGTGAACGGCTGGACAGGGAACTGCTGGTTAACGCCAACCTGCATGCCACAACACAAATAATTATAAAAAGGGCCAACCGCGCCTTTACCGTTATAGAACCAATACTTAAAAAGAACGGTGTTCCTGACGATTTTAAATACCTTGCCGTGATAGAAAGCGGGCTTGTAAATGCCGTGTCGCCGGCAGGTGCGCGCGGGGTGTGGCAGTTTATGCCTGAAACCGGTAAAGAATATGGCATGGAGATTAACGATGAGGTGGATGAGCGTTATAACCTCGAAAAATCTACCGAGGCAGCATGTAAGTACCTTAAAAATGCCAAAGAAAAATTCGGATCATGGACGCTGGCTGCCGCTTCTTATAATGGGGGCGTTGCAGGCGTAAACAGGCAGATATCGTTTCAGGGGGTTGATAATTATTATGACCTGCTGCTTACTGAAGAAACATCGCGTTACGTGTTCCGTATCCTAGCGCTGAAGCAGATAATGGAAAATCCGCTAAAGTATGGCTTTAACCTGCTGCCTGCCGATTCTTACCCGGTGCTTCCGGCTAAAAAAGTGGTAACCAATACATCAGTGCCAGACCTTGCCGTGTTTGCCAAAGAACAGGGCATTAACTACAAAATTTTAAAGATACATAACCCGTGGCTGCGCGACAGGAAACTTACCAACAGCACAGGCAAAGAGTACGTTATAGAAATACCACTTTCGGGTTACTAAGCTAAAACCGGTTTACGGATGAAAAAATATATATCAGCCATACTGCTATGCCTATTGCCGTTTGTTTCCATAGCGCAGCAGGAGTTTTCGGTTTATTTTGACAGTAACAAGCACGAACTTGATAAAGCACAAACGCAAAGGCTGGCAGACTGGATGGTTGCCAATAAAAAATCGAAAGTACTTGCCATAAACGGCTATACCGATGAAGATGGTACATCTGCACACAATGATACACTGGCGCAGCGCAGGGTAATGCACGTATATAATGCTATAAAAAACTTTGTTGCTACCCGGGATGATTTTAAAACCCGAAGTTTTGGTGAGCAGCACAAAATGAGTGGCAACAAAGCTGAAAACCGCAGGGTAACTTTATATTTTTTGCCGGAGCAGGAGCTGCACCGCGAAAATGAAATTTTAGGCATAAAAGCAACCCCCAAGAAAAAAGCCCCAGTTAACTATCCGGATAAGGTTGTAGTTACCGACCCACGCCGCGGCAGGCAGGTTATTCCGCTTGACGTTGAATTTATGAAGCGGGTAGGCGAGGCAAAGGCAGGGGAGAAGCTGCAGATTAAAAACATGAATTTCCACCTTAACACCTTTGCCATTGTAGAGGAGTCGCGCCCAAGGCTGTATGAGCTGCTGGAAATAATGCGCGGCAACCCCGGGCTTAAAATAAAGCTGCTGGGGCACATTTGCTGCATAGAGGGCGACCCGCGCAAACTGTCTTATGACCGTGCCAAGGCGGTAGCCATGTTTTTAAGGCAAAACGGTATAGAGCGCGAACGTGTTACTTTTGACGGTTTAGGCACTACCGAGCCGCTTTACCCCCTACCCGAAAAAACCGAAGAGGAGCGTGCCGCCAATCGCAGGGTTGAGGTGTTGGTTTTGGAAAATCCGTAATTTAATTTGAAGATTTCCCAATTTGAAAATTTGAAGATGATTTAATATTGCTAAAGCGGTAGTACGTTATCTGTGAGTAATTTCCAATTTTTCAAATCATCACATTTTCAAATTGGCTCATTAACTGTATCTTTGTGCCACAACACAAACTACACTACATGAGTTCTGATACCAGCAAACGCTACAGCCAAAGGGGAGTTTCTGCCTCTAAAGAGGATGTACACAATGCCATTAAAAATATAGATAAAGGTCTGTTCCCTAAAGCTTTCTGTAAAATAGTGCCTGATTACCTTACGGGGGATGACGAGTACTGCCTTATTATGCATGCCGACGGTGCAGGCACAAAGTCGTCGCTTGCCTATATGTACTGGAGAGAAACCGGTGATATATCGGTATGGAAAGGTATTGCACAGGATGCCCTTATCATGAACATAGACGATTTACTGTGTGTTGGCGCTGTTGATAACATCATGTTGTCCTCAACTATAGGGCGTAACAAGAACCTGGTGCCGGGCGAAGTTATCTCTGCCATAATAAATGGTACCGAAGAACTGATAGAAGAACTTAAAAATTTCGGTGTAACCATACACTCAACCGGCGGCGAAACAGCCGATGTGGGCGACCTTGTGCGCACTATAATTGTAGACTCTACCGTTACCGCCCGCATAAAGCGCAGCGATGTAATAGATAATGCCAATATTCAAGCAGGCGATGTTATTGTAGGTTTGGCCTCTTTCGGGCAGGCTGCCTACGAAAAAGAATATAATGGCGGCATGGGCAGCAACGGCCTTACCAGTGCCCGACATGATGTTTTTAGTAAATACCTTGCAGAAAAATACCCTGAAAGCTTTGATGCTGCCGTACCGCAGGAACTGGTGTACAGCGGCGGCGTAAAGCTGACTGATGCTGTAGAAGGCGCACCGCTTGATGCCGGTAAGCTGGTACTATCGCCAACGCGTACGTATGCGCCTGTTATAAAAAAGATACTTGAAAAATATACTCCAAAGGATATCCACGGTATGGTACATTGCAGCGGAGGTGCACAAACCAAAGTGCTGCACTTTGTAGATAATGTACACGTAATAAAAGATAATCTGTTCCCTGTTCCGCCATTGTTCAAACTAATACAGGAGCAAAGCGGTACCGACTGGAAAGAAATGTACCAGGTGTTTAACTGCGGGCACAGAATGGAATTGTATGTGCCTGAAAATATAGCACAGGATATTATTGCTATATCCAAATCATTTGATATTGATGCACAAATTGTGGGCAGGGTAAGCCCTATAACCCCTCAAGAGGGAATATCAAAAAAGCTTACCATAAAAAGCGAATATGGCACTTTTGAGTATTAATTTTAAATGTAGTAAGAGTTCTGAAACTTAGGCAAGAGCTTAAGTTTCGTTTTTATATTTGAAGCTAAAATATATACTTTTATTAATATAGTTTGCTTGAAACTACGATAGCTAATACCGGTAATAAGTAAAGTGGTAGTAGAAGAGTTTAATACCAATAAAGGAATTTATATTTTCGAATTTGATGAACTCGATACAGAATTTCATAGCCATCCTGCAATAGAAATTATTATCGCAAAAAATGGATGCTTTACTTTATGGACTGATTCAAACATTCACAAAAATCTGAAGTTTGCAATTATATCAGCAAATCAAAAGCATAAACTTTATTCTATAAATTGTAAGCTTAAAGTTATTATGATTGAGCACCACAGCAGGCTTGTTGTGGATAAATTGAGATTTATAAACATCAATTTAAATAATGTATTTTTTTCTGAAGCCGAAATTGAAAGTGTACTCAATCAGATTGATATACTTAAGAAGGTCATTAACGACGATGAGGTAGAACCTGACTATGATTACCGCATTACCAAAACGATTGCGTATTTAAATGAAACGAACCTTGATTATCATTTAATGATAAGCACCTTAAAAGCAATTACTCACCTTTCTGAAAGCAGGCTTTCGCATCTTTTCAAAATAAATGTGGGTATATCTTTAAAAAAATATTTAATCTGGACGAAATTAAAATTCACAATTAAAGATCATCTGCATAGTGGGAATGATCTGTTGTCGGCATTATTAGAAAGCGGATTTTACGACCAACCGCATTTTAGCAATAGTTTTAAAAATATGCTTGGTGTTAAGCCCTCAAAAGTTTACAATAGCAGAAACCTACAAGTTTAAGAGAATCATGGCCAATATATTTGCAGTTATTGTTAAATAAAAAAGAGTAATGATTGAAAAAATAAGGCCCGTAGTACATTCAGATCTAAATGATTTAAAGAATGTTGTTGATTCCAGTGAACTCTTTCCAGCAGAATATTTAGACGGTATGATTTCTGAATACTTCAATAATCCCCAAGCTAATGATATTTGGTTCACCTATGTCGAAGACAATAAACCCGTTGCTATTGGGTATTGTGTGCCGGAAAAACTAACCGACGGGACTTATAATTTATTGGCGATTGGAGTTGCAAAAGATTTTCAGAGAAAGGGAATTGCAACTGCAATGATGAGCTATATTGAAAAAACTATTGAAAAATTACATGGTAGGATACTTATTGTTGAAACGTCAACTAATGATGCACAAGCAGGAGCTATAAGTTTGTATAAAAATATCGGTTACACACACATGGCAACTATAAAGGACTTTTGGAGTGATGGGGAAGACAAATTAGTTTTTTGGAAAAAAGTCTGATAATTGCATTAGAGTCTTATTATAGATTAATTTCGGAAATAAATGCAAATATGATTGAAAAAGCAATAAGCCGGCTAAACTATATTGTTGAGAAAGTTCCCGGTGTATTATTAAAAATTGGTGATGAAGAAATGTCTTTAAAACCATTTCCTGATAAGTGGAGTAAAAAAGAGATTATCGGGCATTTAATAGATAGTGCAACAAATAATCACCAAAGATTTGTTCGTGCACAATTTGAAATGATCCCTGAGATAGTTTATGATCAAGTTAAATGGAATAAATACAACTTTTATCAACAAATCGACTTATCGCAGATTGTTTCATTTTGGACTATTTATAACAAACAAATTGTAGAGATTTTAAAACACATTCCGCAGGAAAATTTAGAAAAACAAGTAAGAGTAGGCGAAGACATACTGACTATTAAATATTTAATTCTCGATTATATTGAACATTTAGAACATCATTTAAAACAGGTAGCAGACTATTAAACTGAAATAAACTTTACTGGCTTAAAAAATGTATATAGACACTTGCATGCTGAGGTAATACTAAAATAATAAGAATGATAAAGTTTTATTCAATGACAAAGGCTTCCGGTAACGGAAGCCTCGACTTAAAATAAATACACACAAAAACAAAAATTACTATTTTGCGATCACAACTTTATGTGTTTCAGTAGCCTTATCAGATACAATCTGAACAATGTAGGTACCTGAAGCATAACCATTCATCGTAATATCCATATTCATATTTTCGGCTTTTAGCTGTTTTACCAGTTTACCTGTACCAATTTCATAAATCATAATATCAGCACCTGTGTTGTGGTTTGCAGCAAGGTCAAGCGTAAATATCCCGTTAACCGATGGGTTAGGGTAAATAACACTTACCACAGCATTAGCAGTAAAGTCTTCGTTATTAAGTACACAAACCTCCTGTGCTTCATAAGCTCCTATATCGCGCCTGCCGTTAAATACTGCTGCTCCTGTCTGGTCATTAAAGTCATCGTCAGGGTCTCCCATATCAGCAGCTATATTAGGGCAGTTAAGCATGTGTGTAAATGTTGCCCCGCCATTATCTGCCAAAGGCATAAGCCCGGCATCAACAGGGTTTTCTAAAGTACCCACTATGTCATTATCGTTGGCATCAAAAGCGTTTGAACCATCTATACCTATCAAGTTATAGCCGTTTGAAGAAATCATGCCTTCATCACTAAACACATCAGCTCCTGATACCACAGCAAGGTTACCTGCTATAATAGTGTTCTTAATCATTGGCGTCATTTCAGAGCTGTTTGATACACCGCCCCCGCTTATAGTAGCACTGTTAAGTGTAATAGTATTAGCATTTAAAGTAAGCTCTGCATTATTAAAAATACCACCGCCATTGGTTAATGCGGTATTGCCTGAAATTGTAGTAAGCATCACATTAGCTGTACCCATGTGAACGTGGATACCACCACCTCTGCCCAGTAATCCTGTAGCAGCGTTGTTAGACAGGGTAGAGCCGTTTACATTTAATGTCCCTCCATTGTTGAATATAGCACCGCCGCCATCATCTGTAGCCCCGCCTGCTGCGGTATTACCATCAATTGTCACATTATTTACTGTCATAACACTACCTGTCTGGTTCCACAGGCCACCGCCTTCGCGTGCTGCCATATTGTTGTTTACCATACCGCCGTTAAATACTATAGTTGCAGTGCCACTAACGTGCAATGCACCTCCGTTACCGGGATTTGGCATACCTGCACCTCCGTTAACATCGTTACCTGAAAGCTCAGAATCATTAACTGTAAGCGTACCTGCTATAATTTCTATAGCCCCGCCTGCACGGTTGGCACTGTTTGTCATAATATCGGTATCTGAAATAGTTACATCGCCTGCCGCGCTGAATATACCGCCACCGTTGCCCGATGTGCCGTTTGCAATATTATTGGTTATAGTACTGTTTTCTACAATCAGCGTACCGTTTGTATTAAAGATACCGCCACCGCCATCAGCAGCCGATGCGCCTAATGCCATATTGCCATCTATCATTACATTGCTTACCGTCATTGTGCCTGTACCGTTCCACAATCCGCCGCCCTGCAATGCTGCGGTATTATTGGTTACACTACCACCGCTTATCATGGCGCTGCCGCCACCTGTTATGTGAAGCCCGCCACCGTTACCGGGAGCTGCTGCAGTAGTGTTTTCATTAAGTATTACATTGGTAAGCATTATAGTGCTTGTACCGGAATTATCTTCTATACCGCCACCGGCTCTCATAGCCATATTACCTGATATTTCCGTATCAGTAATGGTAAGCATAGAGCCTACATCATTTAATATTCCTCCTCCGCTTCCCGCAGCGCCGTCCGCTACGTTATCGCTAATTGTTGCATTCATTATGGTCAGAGTGCCTCCGTTAAGGTTATATATACCTCCGCCACCTTGGTCTGCACCATTACCGCTTGCTGTGTTGCCTGATATTACAGTACCATCTATCATCATTGTTCCGGTACCGTTCCAAAGTCCCCCGCCTTCAGCTCCGGCAGTGTTACCGTTTACCGTACCACCGGTTATGGTAATATTGCCCATTCCTGTAATGTGCACACCACCTCCGTTACCCGGAGCATTGTTAGTTACGTTATCGTTTATAATTACATTTGTCAGGGTAACGCTTCCCATCATACCTGAATTATCCTCGATACCACCACCGGCACGGTTAGATGTGTTTTCTGTAATCTCTGCTCCGGTTATGGTAAGCATTCCACCAACATCATTAAGGATACCACCGCCACTGCCCGATGTACCATTGGCAACATTATTCATTATCATAGTTTCGGCATTTATCTGTAGTGTACCGCTAAGGTTATAAATACCACCACCGCCTTGGTCTGCAGCGTTACCGCTCGCTGTGTTCATGCTTATTACAGTTCCTGTAATTGTCATAGTTCCCGAGCCATTCCATAATCCGCCACCTTCGGCAGCAGCCACGTTGTTATTTACCGTACCGCCGCTTATTACTGCATTACCCGCACCTGTTATGTGCAGTCCGCCACCATTACCGGGGTTAGGTCCTGTTTCATTTGCATCAAGGTTTACGTTAGTTAAGGTTACAGTGCCCATAGCTCCGGAGTTACTCTCTATACCACCACCTGCACGGTTTGCCATGTTATCTGAAATAGTACCGCCTGAAACCGAAAGGTTGCTGCCCATGCTGGTAAAGATAGCGCCACCGCTACCCGATGTACCCGATGCCATATTATTGGTAAAACTACAGTTGTTAGCCGTTACAGAACCACCTGAACTGAATATCGCTCCACCGCCTTCACCAACGTTGTTTCCTGCGGCTTCGCTTGCAGTTATGGTAACATCATTTAGGGTTAACATACTGTTGGAAGATAAAATTGCACCGCCGTTATCAACTGCATAGCCATTGGTAAGGGCTAGGTTATTTATCGTAAGGTTATCAGTATCAGTAACAGATAATATCCTTGTGGCATCGTCACCGCTTATCATGGTCTGGCCTTCCCCGTTTCCGCTTATGGTCAGGTTCTTGTTTATCATTACCTGAGAAGTAAGTACTATGGTATTGCCATTGGTAGCGGCATCAAAAACAATTGTGCCTCCTGCAACTGCATCCAAAACAGCCTGCCTGAACGAACCGGCCCCGCTGTCGTTACTGTTTGTTACGGTTATTGTTTGTGCATTTGCTATAATAGCAAATCCTGACAGAAACAACAGAACCATAATTTTGTTTAGAAAAGTAAATTTTTGATTCATAAGATAATAATTTTGATTGTTTATTATTGTTACGCACTTTTCTGTAGTGTGGTTTTGTGCTGAGGTGTTAAATAATTCATAAACAAACCTGTATGCCTATATGGCGTTGCTGCCAAATGTTTCTGAAAAGATGTACTTTTGCCATAAACCAGAAACGGATATGGAAATAAAGCTTAAAGAAGGAATTGGTGAACTGAAGTTCGGGATGAAGCAGAAGGATGTTGAGGCTGTTTTAGGCGCACCCGACAGGCAATACAAAGATGATGACAAGAACATCATTTACCTGTACAATTCAGCTAAGCTAAGGCTGACTTTTTATGCTGATGAAGACTTTAGGTTTGGCTACCTGATAGTTTCGCACCCTGAAACTAAACTGCTTTCTGGAAAAATAATAGGAGCAGAGTGGGCGGAAACTGAGAAGGCTCTGAAAGAGAAAGGTATTAAAGAATTTGAAAAAGAAACCTTTGACTCCCTCGAGAATTACTTTAATGAAGCCAACTGGATTATTATCCAGACGGAGTTTAATGAAGTAGTTCGTGTAGAGCTTGGCGCTATTATAAATGCCAAAGATGAATTTGACTGGAAGTTTAAAGCATAGTTATACAACACAAAAGCGGGCAAATGCCCGCTTTTGTGTTGTAATTCCACACCTTATTAATTAAGTGCAGGTGCGGCAGGAAAATCTACCGGAAGCTTTGTAGCGCCGTGTATAAAGTTGCTTATCATTTTATCTCCTATAAGGATGATGATGTCTATAAGCCCTGCTTCTGTATAACCGGCTTCAAATAAAGCTGTAAGTGCATCTGCTGCAGGGGTGCCCCTGTTAATGGTAATATCTTTGGTAAACTTGGCAAGCGCATCAAGTTTGCTGTCAAATCCGGCTTTGCCAGAACGTATTTCTAAGATTTGCTCATCAGTAAAACCATTCATTTTGCCAATTGCGGTATGTGCTGCAAGGCAATACTCACAATTATTTACCTGGCTTACTACAAGGTTAATCACTTCTTTTTCTTTTGGCCTTAAAGAGGTTTTCCTGTTTTGCAGTGTAAGATAGTCACCTAAAGCAGTTTCACTTTTACTGAAATAGGCATACAGGTTAGGCACCATGCCCAGGCCTTTGTTCAGTTTATCAAAAATAGCCTGGTTGTTTTCAGAAACTTCTTCTCTTGTCGGAATTGCGAAATTTTTCATATTGCTTGTTTAATTTGTTGTATGTCATTATTGACAGTACAAAGTTGCGGCTAAAAGCAATGCTGAAAAATGGAGGTACTTCCCGACGTGCGGTCAATTTTTCCTTAAGCTGTATTTTTGAGTATGTTTTTAAACTCGGTTGCGGTGTATGACGTTTGCTTTTTAAAGAACCTGCTAAAGTGTGAGGTATCTTCAAAACCTATTTCGGCGGCAATCTCTTTAACTGATTTATCTGTATAATACATCAAGCGTTTTGCTTCGGTAACAAGGCGTTCCTGTATTATCTGTAAAGGCGTTTTTTTGCCGTAAAGTGCAAATACATTAGATAGTGTTTTTGGCGATTTATTAAGTGCCGAGGCATAAAACTGTACTTCGTGCTGTGTTTTATAATGGTTTTCAACCATAATATTATAGCGGCGGTACAAATCGAACCGGGTGTCATCATCTGCACCGTTAGGTACATACTGCTGCTTGCCCATGCGGGTGATATTAATGATAAGCCTTACCAAAAGCAGCCGCAGCATCTCGCCCTGAATACTGTCAGGGTTCTTAAATTCAGCTGTAAAAGTTTCGAGCAGCCGGGTTATGGTTGCTTTTTCTTCTTCATTAAGTAAAACAAACATTACCTGAGACGAACCATAAAAAAGGAACCCCACACAGCTTACCTCTTCGTCATGATCTACAATACAATAAAAGTCACGGTTAAACTGCCATGCGGTAATATCTTCAGGCCTTTCAAACCTGAAACTCTGGTTTACCACAAGTGGTAAAATTGCATCTTCAGGAAATTCATATTCCACCTCGTCAATTACAGCTTTCTGACTTTTGCCCCTGTTCCAGGCAATTGTCAGGAGTTTATCAGCACGGTCACGCACAAAAAATAAACGGTCAAACCCGCTGTTGCCGGAAGTAAGGCGCAGTTCGCCACCAGATTTTTTATCTTTATAAGTATAGTTCATAAAATGCATAAACAAAAAACGCCCTGCATTGCAGGGCGCTTAAATTTATTCTGTAGGCATACTGCCCATCATTTCAATTTCGAAAATAAGGTTGGCATTGGCAGGTATGCCGGCGCGGGCAACGCCCCTTTCGCCATAGCCTAAATGTGCAGGGATAAATATTATAATCTTATCGCCCACATTCATTTGCTCTATACCCTCTATAAAGCCCGGTATCATGCCTGATTTTGTTCCGGCCCTGAAAGGTATCGGCTTGTAAGCGCCTGCAGCATCTTTTTGCGGAATGTAATTACCGAAAGCTTTTGCAATTTCAGGTTCACTTGAGTCGAATAATGTACCGTTTTCAAGGTAGCCCGAATATTCAAGATAAACGGTAGCACCGTCAATTGGCTTCTGTCCGCCGCCTTTTTGTATAATGTTATAGGTAAGCCCTGAGGTTGTAGTTTTACCGGCAGCTTTCATCTGTGCAAAATAAGCAACTTTATCAGTCTTGGTTTTGGCAAGCTGCTCTTCTTTTTTCTTTTGCTCTTCAAGCGCTTTTTCAAAAGACTGCTTAAATACCTTTTCGGCATTAAACTTTTTGGCGTCGCGGCCAACGCGAATTATTTTAACCGATTTCATCTCATCTCCCTGCTCAATCTGGTTTACTACATCCATACCGTTGCCCATTACATGGCCAAAAACAGTATGCAGCCCGTTAAGGTGCGGTGTAGCTTTGTGGGTAATAAAAAACTGGCTCCCGTTAGTACCCGGGCCTGCATTTGCCATGCTTAGAACGCCGGGGCCGTCATGCTTCATGTCGGTAATTTCGTCGGCGAACTTATAACCCGGCCCTCCTGAGCCATCTCCGTTAGGGTCGCCCGTTTGTATCATAAAATCCTTTATAACCCTGTGAAATTTTAGGCCGTTATAGTAAGGCTTGCCTTTACGGTCGTTGGTTACCATATCATTTGTGCCTTCGGCAAGGCTGACAAAGTTGGCAACTGTCATTGGGGTTTTCTGGTATTCAAGTTGAAGCAGTATAGTACCTTTATTTGTTTCTATCTCTGCATAAAGGCCATCGCCAAGCTTAGTATCAGGCGGTGGTGTGTTTGTGTTTTTGCAAGAAAATAAAACTGCAACTAAACTTAAAAACAAACTTGTCATTGGTTTCATTTATATTAAATTATTATCTTTCTTCTACTTCTGTTTCGTGCTTTATGTCGTTAAGGGTAACGGTGCATATAAGAGGTTCGTTTGTACCTATCTTGTTGTTATCGCCATGATAACCGTAGCCCATATTGCTGGGGAATAGAAAAGTAACCTTTTCGCCTTCGTTCATCAGCTTTATGCCGCTGCGCAGCCCCATCATAATATTTTGCTTATCTACATAATATACCTGCGGGCGAAGCTCTACCTCGCTATATATAACATTCCCTTTAAGGTCTTTCACTTCATAGTTAAAAAAGGCAACATCACCACGTTTAGGGGTAATGGTGTCCTGCTTGTTTTCTATTTCGTAGTGGTACCAGTAGCCTTTATCAGAAGCTATATATTTTATGGCAGGGTTACTTTTTATTATAGAGTCAATCTGTGCCTCTTCATAAGCTATCAGCTTCCTGTTGCGCTCTACAGACTCATTTATAAATGCCGAACCCGATGTGCGCGATACGGGTTTGCGTGCCTGCTGTTGCGAGCAGCCTGTAAGTACAGCCCCTGCAGCCAGGGCAATAGTTAATAACATCTTCTTCATTATCAGTCAATTTTAGTGTGCGCTAATGTAGCAATAAATTTTTTTATCGTAGCCTCCAGCGTATCGGCAGATTTTCCGCCGGCAGCATTTTTATGCCCTCCGCCGTTAAAATGTTCCCTCGCATATTGGTTTACATCAAAATCACCTTTAGAACGGAAAGATATCTTTATTATTCCCTCATCCTTATTTTCGGTGAAAAATGCTGTAAACACAATATCTTTCATGCTAAGCCCATAGTTAACAATACCCTCTGTATCACCTTTGCTGTTGCCAAAGCCTGTAAGCTCTTCATGGCTCATATAGGTATAAGAGGTTTTGTTAGCGGGTATTACCTGCATGTTCTGCAAAGCCCTTGCCAAAATTTGAATGCGGTTGTGGCTGTGGTTATCATAAAGCAGGCTGTGTATAGCGCTGTTATCTATGCCCAGGTCTATAAATTCGGCTGCAATGCGGTGTGTAGTGCCTGTGGTTGAAGGATAACGGAATGAACCAGAATCAGTAACAATGCCCGTATATAAGCAGGTAGCCATTGTTGTATCTATCAGGTTTTTCTCGGACATACTGTCTATAAAATTGTATATCATTTCGCAGGTAGAGCCATATGCAGTGTCCGAAAACATATATTGTGCATAATTATCCGGTGCCTGGTGGTGGTCTATCATTATAAATGTTTTACCTTCCTGTTGCTGCAATGCCTGCTGCATTTTATCTCCTGTACGGCTAAGCGCGTTATAATCGAGTGTAAATATAATATCGGCCTCCTCAAGGATTTTTGTAGCGGGGCCGGTTTCATTTTCAAAAACCATAACTTTTTCTGTGGCAGGCAGCCATGACAGGAAATCAGGGAAATCATTCGGGACAATAACAGTAGGGTAGTGCCCTTTTTTTATAAGGTAATGGTAAAGCCCTAATGAAGAGCCCATAGCATCTCCATCGGGGTTTCGGTGTGTTGTAATTGCAATTTTTTTAGGAGAAGCCAGCAACTCTTTAACGGCTTCTGTATCTCGGGTTGTCATCATGTTGCGAATTTACAGCTTTTTCCGTTATCAGGTACAGGCCGTAAAAAGACAAAAATGTAACGAATGAATATCAGAATTTCATGGAATCAAGGCAGCGGGAAACATCAAAATAAAATCCTTTAATCTGGTAAGGGTTATCGGCAAGGGCAAGGTAATCGTAGCGGCCATCTATTAACGACTGGCTTCCGCCAAACTCAAACCCCAGCAGGCTTAGCACCTCATATTCGTTAGAAGTATTTATCACATAAAAACAGGTTTCTTTATCAGTGCCGTTGCCGGTGCTCAGTATCGCATCTATTATAATCTCTCCCTGCACGCTTTCCTTTTCCGCTTCTGCAATCATGCCTAACTCCCTGAAAGAATAAATGCGGTATTCTTTTATCCTTATGCTGAAAGGGTAAGTCTTAAGGATTTCATCAGTATATTCAATAATCTTTTTAAGGTCATCTTTAGTTCCGTCATCTTTTTGCAGGAGCTCCCGCAGCTTTTTTTCGGCTTCAGAACGTGAGTAAGGAGAATATTCATCCTGAAAAGAATAGCCATAGTACAAATGCCGCTTTTCCTCTAACGTCATTGTAGTGTCAGATTTAGCATAACGGTCAAAAAGCTTATCAAAATAAAGTGCTGAATTTTTATCAGCTACATTCTTTTCTATTGTTTTATAATCAGGTGCAGTAAACTCTTCTGTTTGGGCATTTATATTGATGAAAGCAAAAAACAGTACTGTAAATAAAATTATTTTTCTCATATGCGTTCCAGGCTTATACTGTTGATAATAAAGGTAATGATTTGTTATTATATCTAACTAATGTTACTGTAATTTTATTTTTTCTTACACCGTAAAAATTTTGGCACATCAATTGTAATCCTGTTTTAAAATATTGTTAAATTTGACCAAAAACTTAGAGTATTATGAAAAAAACTACAATTATTTTGCTGACTGTCCTGATGATGAGCAGTTTTGCAGCTTTTGCACAGTTCCAGCCTGTAGGGCATCTTACTATTTTTTCTGACGATGGAGCCAAATTTTTCCTTGTGCTTAACGGCGAACGCTATAATGATGTAGCCGAAACGAACCTGAGAATAGAAGACCTTCCTAACCCGTACTACGACTGTAAGATTATATTTGAAGATAAAAGCATACCTGTAATATCTAAAAATGCACTTATGCTTGCCGATGTTGATGATATTATGCAGGATGTAACTTACCGCATCAAAAGAGATAAAAAAGGGCGTTATAACCTGAAGTTTTATTCATCTGTACCGGCACAGCAAAATGTAATACGCCCCACTAACTGCGCTGTTTACCAATACGGGCACCCGAGGGAAGTATTTATAGACCGCAACGGGCACCAGATGCAGCAGACAGTGGTAATACAGGAAACCGCTACAGGCGATAGTTTTGGTATGAACGTAAATATGGGAGGCATAGGTATGAGTGTAAATATGCCTGCTACAGGTACAGTAACCACCACCACTACAACTACTACCACTACAACTGGCGGTGGCTACGGTTACACCGAGTACAGGGACCGTGATCGTGACAGGGACGATAACAGGGGATGCAGGAGGCCTATGCCGGCAGCAGATTTTGAGCAGGCAAGAAAAGCAATAGCTGATACAAGCTTTGATGATACCAAACTTTCTACAGCTAAGCAGATAGTTTCTTCAAACTGTATGGATGCCAACCAAATAAGTATTATAGCCAAGCTGTTTAGTTTTGAAGATTCTAAGCTTGACTTTGCAAAGCATGCCTATGATTTTTGTACCGATAAAAACAATTATTACAAAGTGGTAAGCGTTTTTACATACTCTGACAGTAAAGAAGAACTGAATCAATATATAGGGCAGAGGAGGTAAAACTGTTTTAATATAATTACTGTTTATAATAGATAAAGCCGCCTGATAAGCGGCTTTTACTTTTTATTTGCATTTAAAGCGTTATTTCTTAAACCTCGGTTAATTAGCAAAGCCTTAATAAATAGGTGTTTAAATGCAGGCTAACTTTGTGGTACTAACGTTTAAAAAGAGATACCATGAAAAAGATTGTACTATCGCTGTCAGCGCTTTTTGCAGTAAGCATAGCCGCAGCACAGAGCTACCCAAAGCAACCCGACCCAAAAGTATATAACGTAGTAAAGCAGGTACCGGCTACAAAGGCTGCCGAGACAGATGAAACTGCCGACCGGCAGGAAGTGAATACCGAAGCACGCAGCAAAGATGAAACTATTGCCACAGAAGGGCAACCGGCAAAAAAACCTGAAAAAGTAGAAACTTCTCCTGCAACGGCGGTAGCAGAGAACGAAGCACAATAACACAAGCCACCCATTTGGGTGGTTTTTTTATTAAAATAAGTTTCCTGTTGAGGAGTATTATTGCTTTTTTAGTAGGTTTGCTATTATGGAAACCAACAAAAGTTACGGAGACAAGGGTATTAAGGCTGTAGGCTTGATAAGTCTGTTTTGCATACCCTTTATGAATTTTTGGGAAAAAATGCTGATACACTACTTACTTATAGTAATAGGGGCAGCATATTGTTATTTTGCTTACCACAAATTCAATACTGACAGGAAAAAGGGTAAAGGCACAGACCGTGCATTGGGTTTTATTATTATGGGTTCGTTTATCTTTATATGCGGTGTTATAATGTTTGTATTACAATATATGTATAAAGATGTGTTTGTCTAATCATAGTCATCTGTCCTCACTATGTCTGCAACTAAATAAAAATCCTTACTTTTAAGGCTCAAAATTTAGGCATGGAACAACCAATAATCAATATAAAAGGAATTACAAGAGATTTTCCGCTGGGCAGCGAGATAGTAAAAGTGCTTAAAGGCATAGACCTTACCATAAATAAAGGTGAATATGTAGCCCTGATGGGGCCTTCCGGTTCCGGAAAAAGTACGCTGATGAACATCTTAGGCTGCCTTGATACCCCTACCGGAGGCAGTTATGTACTTAACGGCAAGGATGTAAGCCAGATGAGCGATGATGAGCTCGCCGGAATTCGTAATAAAGAAATTGGTTTTGTTTTCCAGACGTTTAACCTGTTGCCGCGCACAACAGCACTTGATAATGTTGCCTTGCCCATGGTATATGCAGGTTATAAAAAGCCCGAGCGCAACGAACGTGCCACAGAAGTACTTACACAGGTGGGCCTTGCCGACAGGATGGATCATAAGCCCAACCAGCTATCGGGTGGGCAGCGCCAAAGGGTAGCTGTAGCCAGGGCGCTGGTAAATCATCCTTCTATTATACTAGCCGATGAGCCTACCGGTAACCTTGACAGTAAAACATCTGTTGAGATTATGAACCTTTTTGACCAGATACACGCCAACGGCAACACCGTAATACTGGTAACCCACGAAGAAGATATTGCCGAGCATGCGCACCGCATTATAAGGCTTCGTGACGGTATTATAGAAAGCGATAGCCCTAACAGGAGATAGCTTAATACTGCTGCTTGTTATCTTAAATTTGAAAATCTTCAATCTTAAATATAGTGAAAGTATATACCAAAACAGGAGATAAAGGAACTACGGCCTTATTTGGCGGTACAAGGGTACCCAAGCACCACATACGTATTGAAAGCTACGGCACGGTAGATGAACTCAATTCACATATAGGGCTTATACGCGACCAGGATATTAACCCTCATTATAAGCAAATATTGCAGCGCATACAGGAAAAACTGTTTACTGTTGGTGCCATTTTGGCAACAGATCCCGAAAAATCAGTATTAAAAAATGGAAAGGAACGCCTTAACATACCTAAAATTTCTGAATCGGACATTGAACTGCTTGAAAATGAGATTGACGCTATGGATGCAGCCCTGCCGCCTATGACGCATTTTGTATTGCCGGGCGGGCATACTACGGTGTCATATTGTCATATAGCCCGTTGTGTTTGCCGCCGTGCAGAGCGCCTTTCGGTACATTTGCATGAACTTGAACCTACTGATGAGATGGTTTTAAGCTACCTGAACCGACTTTCTGACTACTTGTTTGTGCTGGCACGGAAGTTGTCGTACGACCTGAAGGCTGACGAGGTAAAATGGATACCCAAAAAGCTGTAGCAGGCAGGCAGTTTTCGCCCATAACCACAGGGTTTGCGGGGCATGTTTTTAAAACTGTTTTGCTGCTACAAAACGTTCTTAATTTTTTTTAGAAAATAAACAAATTTTTACTTGACTATTTCAGTAGAAAATTTATTTTTGCATAAACTTAAATCGTTTATAAAATGTATTGGACATTAGAACTGGCGTCCTATTTAAGTGATGCCCCTTGGCCGGCTACAAAAGATGAGCTTATTGATTATGCCATCAGGACAGGAGCACCGCTTGAGGTGGTGGAAAACCTTCAGTCGATAGAAGATGAAGGCGAGATATATGAATCGATGGAAGAAATATGGCCGGATTATCCTACCGACGAAGATTACCTTTGGAACGAGGATGAATACTAGCAGAAAATAAACAATCAATTGAAAAGTCTCTTTCAGGAGGCTTTTTTTTTGGTTAAATTTGTACCCATTCGCAAAACACAGTAATTATATAATAATGAGTTTAATAAATAGCATTCTTAAAGCTTTTGTTGGCGATAAGTCTGAAAAAGATATCAAGGGCATACAGCCCCTTATCAAGAAGATTCATTCGTTTGAACAAGCTTTAGCGGGCCTTTCGCATGATGAGTTAAGGGCTAAGACAATTACCTTTAAAGAAAAAATTAAAGAAGCAAGGGCAGAAAAAGACGCCAAAATAGCCTCTTACCTTGAAGAAATAGAAAAAACCGAAGACATTGACAGGAGAGAAGATATCTATGCTTCTATCGATGCGCTTGAAAAAGAGGCTTATGATATTTCTGAAAAGGTGCTTATGGATATTTTACCCGAAGCTTTTGCAGTGGTTAAGGAAACCGCCCGCCGCTTTAAGGAAAATACTACCATTACTGTAACCGCTACTCCTTATGACAGGGAACTTTCAGCTACAAAATCATACGTAACGCTGGAGGATGATAAAGCCGTTTGGGCTAACTCATGGAATGCCGCAGGTAAAGAAATTACCTGGGACATGATACACTATGATGTGCAGCTTATAGGCGGGGTTGTACTGCACCAGGGTAAAATTGCCGAGATGCAGACGGGTGAAGGTAAAACGCTAGTAGCTACGCTGCCGCTTTATCTTAACGCGCTTACCGGTAACGGTGTGCACCTTGTAACGGTGAACGACTATCTTGCCAAAAGGGACAGCACTTGGAAAGCCCCATTGTTCGAGTTCCACGGTATGTCGGTAGATTGTATAGATAACCACCAGCCCAACTCACCGGGCAGGAGGAAAGCCTATGCTGCCGATATTACGTATGGTACCAATAACGAATTTGGTTTTGACTACCTGAGGGATAACATGGCACACTCACCGGGCGATTTAGTACAGCGTAAGCATAATTTTGCTATTGTGGATGAGGTTGACTCAGTATTAATTGACGATGCGCGTACACCGCTTATCATCTCAGGCCCTGTGCCTCAGGGAGACCGCCACGAGTTTAATGAGCTTAAACCAAAAGTAGAAAACTTATATACCCTGCAGCGCACCCTTATAAACGGTGTACTTGCAGAGGCTAAAAAACTGATAAAAGAGGGTAATACCAAAGATGGTGGCTTTATGCTGTTAAGGGCGCACAGGGGATTACCTAAAAACAAGGCGCTCATCAAGTTTTTAAGTGAGGAAGGCGTAAAGCAGATACTCCAGAAAACAGAGAATCAATATATGCAGGACAACAACCGTGACATGCATAAAATTGATGAGGCACTGTATTTTGTGATAGAAGAAAAAAACAATCAGGTAGAGCTTACTGATAACGGAATCAAGTTCCTGTCGCAGGATACCGATAATGACTTTTTCGTATTACCGGATATTGGTACCGAAATAGCCAGTATTGAAAAGCAGAACCTTGATAAAGAACAGGAAGCAGAACGCAAAGAAGAGCTTTTCAGGGATTTTTCTGTAAAGAGCGAGCGTATCCATACCCTTACTCAATTGCTTAAGGCATATACATTATTCGAAAAGGATGTAGAGTATGTTATCATGGATAATAAAATCATGATAGTAGACGAGCAGACAGGACGTATAATGGAAGGCCGCCGTTATTCTGACGGTTTGCACCAGGCAATAGAGGCTAAGGAAAATGTAAAGATTGAAGCTGCTACACAAACTTTTGCAACTATTACGCTGCAAAACTACTTCAGGATGTATAACAAGCTGGGCGGTATGACCGGTACGGCTGTAACCGAAGCAGGTGAGTTTTGGGAAATATATAAGCTTGATGTAGTAGAAATTCCTACCAACAGGCCAATAGCGCGTAAGGATGAGCATGACCTTATCTATAAAACCATGCGCGAAAAATTCAATGCGGTAATAGAAGACGTTTCTAAACTCTCTGCTGCCGGAAGGCCGGTGCTTATCGGTACCACATCGGTAGAGATATCAGAGCTTTTAAGCCGTATGCTTAAAATGAGGAATGTGCCGCACAACGTGCTTAACGCCAAGCTCCATAAAAAAGAAGCCGACATTGTTGCCGAAGCAGGTAAGCCGGGTGTTGTAACCATTGCCACCAACATGGCGGGCCGTGGTACCGACATTAAGCTTACACCGGAAGTTAAGGCAAAAGGCGGGCTTGCCATTATAGGTACAGAGCGCCACGATTCTCGTAGGGTTGACAGGCAGCTGCGAGGCCGTGCAGGCCGTCAGGGCGACCCGGGAAGCTCACAGTTCTATGTGTCGCTTGAGGATAACCTGATGCGTTTATTCGGTTCTGAAAGGGTAGCTAAGGTTATGGACCGTATGGGCCTTAAAGAGGGAGAAGTGATACAGCATAGCATGATGACAAAGTCTATAGAGCGTGCACAGAAAAAAGTTGAAGAAAACAACTTTGGTGTGCGTAAAAGGCTTTTGGAGTATGATGATGTAATGAACGCGCAGCGTGAGGTAATATACAAGCGCAGGAAACACGCATTGCATGGCGACCGCCTGAAGGTGGATATTGCCAACATGATGTATGATACTGTCGAACTTATTACAGAAACCAACAAGGCAGCTTCTGATTATAAGAACTTTGAGTTTGAACTGATACGTTATTTCTCTATAAGCGCCCCTGTTACCGATGCTGAATTCGGCAGGATGTCTGACAGGGAAATAACTTCTAAAGTTTACAAGCAGGTAATGGAGGCATACCATGAAAAGAACCTTCGTGATGCCTCGGAAGCTTTCCCGGTTATCAAAAACGTATATGAAAATAATACAGGGCAGTATGAGCGTATAGTAGTTCCGTTTACCGATGGCATAAAAACGCTTAATGTGGTTACCAACCTTGAAAAAGCTTACCAGACCGAAGGTAAATCGTTGGTTGATGATTTCGAGAAAAACATAACGCTTGCCATTATAGACGAAGCCTGGAAAAAGCACCTTCGTAAAATGGACGAACTGAAGCAATCGGTTCAGCTTGCCGTTCACGAGCAGAAAGACCCGCTGCTCATCTATAAGTTTGAAGCTTTTAACCTGTTCAAGAAAACGGTTGACAACATTAATAAGGAAGTAATATCATTCCTGTTTAAAGGAGATTTGCCAACCCACAACCCTAATAACATCCAGGAAGCAAGGCAGCCGGCCCAGCAGAAGGAAGAATACAGGGAAAGTAAGGAAGAGGTTTTAAATACCGATGAAATGGCTGCACAGGCACGCCAGGCAGGGCAAACACAAAGCCGACCACAGGTAACTGAAACAGTGGTAAGGGATGCCCCGAAAATTAACCGTAACGACACTGTTACCGTTAAGCATGTTATGAGCGGAAAAACCGAAACCATGAAGTTTAAAAAGGCAGAAGGCCTTTTAGCTTCAGGGGAGTGGATAATAGCAAATGATTAATTACATTAATTAAATACAACTAATCCCTCCGCAGTGCGGAGGGATTTTTATTTTTGTAAACTCTTACTCTCTGCCTATGGAACTATATTACTCATTATCCGTATTTATTGTTATCGCTTCTTTTTTCGCCTATTTTAATGTAAGGTTTTTAAAACTGCCTTCTACTATCGGCATAATGGTAATAGCAATGGTGGCTTCTATAGTGTTGGTAACGTTTGGTAATGCAATACCTACGGTGAATGAGCGTATATCTTCATTACTTGAAAGATTTGATTTTACAGAAGTGCTTATGGGGGCCATGCTTAACTTTATGTTATTTGCAGGGGCTATACATGTAAGTCTTCGTGATTTACGGGAGCAGAGCAGGCCTATACTTACTTTTTCAACAATTACAGTAGTTATCTCTACACTTGCTGTAGGCACGCTGGTGTACTTTATTCCCATTGACGGACTAGAGATACCCTTTTTATACTGCCTGCTGTTTGGCGCGCTTATATCGCCTACAGACCCTGTTGCGGTACTGAGTATATTAAAGGAAGCCAAAGTGCGTAAATCTTTGGAAACAAAAATTGCAGGAGAATCGTTGTTTAATGATGGTATGGCGGTAGTACTTTTTGCAGTACTCCTGCAACTGGCACAGGGCCGGACAGAAGAGTTTACCGTGCTTAATGTTTTGTGGCTATTGATACGGGAAGCCGGAGGCGGTTTGCTGTTAGGAGTTGCACTGGGTGTTGGTGCATCTAAGGCTATACGTAAAATAGATGATTATAAAGTTACCATACTCATTACACTTTCGGTGGTTATGGGTGGCTACCTCATTGCCCGCGCATTGCACGTTTCGGGCCCGCTTACAATGGTTTTCGCAGGATTGATAATTGGTAACTTCAGGAAACGTTGGGCTATGTCGGCCACCACAAAGGATTACCTTGACAAATTTTGGGAGCTTAATGATGAAATACTTAATGCCATACTGTTCTTATTTATAGGCTTTAACCTTTTGCTGATACCCGATCTTACACAATACTGGCTTCCGGGGCTTGCGTGCGTAATAATTGTTTTGCTTTCGAGGCTTATATCAATATGGCTGCCCACAAGAGTTATCACATTTAAAGAGAAGATAACCCGAGGCACAATTAATGTATTGGTTTGGGGCGGGCTAAGAGGCGGTGTCTCCATAGCGCTTGCACTTTCGATAGATGACAACCCTTATAAAAAGACCATAATTGCCATTACTTATTTTGTAGTGGTCTTCTCTATAATTGTGCAGGGGCTTACTATTGGCAAAGTAGCCAACCGCGTGCTGGCAAAATCTTAAAGGTTGTCGGGAAATATCTTTCCGGGGTTTAATATGTTATTCGGGTCAAACAAATGCTTTATACTTTTCATGAGCTGTAAATGCTGATTGGAAAATGCGATATCCATAAAGTTCTTTTGCACAAAGCCGATACCGTGCTCACCCGAAAGGGTACCTTTTAAAGAAACGGTAAGCTCAAATATTTCGCGAATGCCTTTCGGTATTTCGGTTTGCCATTTTTCATCTGTCATATCGCCCTTCACAATATTTACATGCAGGTTACCGTCTCCCGCATGCCCGTAACAAACAGAACTGAAACCATATTTATTTCCTATCTCTTTAATGCCTTTTAATAGTGCAGGCAATTCATAGCGGGGTACAACAGTATCCTCTTCTTTATAAACAGAATTTGATTTTACTGCTTCACCAACCGCGCGGCGAATTTTCCATAATGCATTTTTTTGTTCTTCAGTATCGGCAAAAAGTATCTCATCAATATCAAAACTTTCCAGTACTTCGGTAATTTTTTCCGCTTCACTAAACAGCACATCCGGATAATTACCATCAACCTCAATAAGCAGGTGTGCCTGTACAGCATCGCCTATTGGTATGTTTACACCATCAATATACCGCAATGTCCAGTCAATAGCATCACGCTCCATAAACTCCAGAGCACTTGGTACAATGCCTGCACGAAAAATAGCAGCTACGGCTTCACAGGCCTGCTCTGCTTTAAAGAAAGGTACAAGCATTAGCATATTATGATTGTTTTTGGGTAGCAGCTTCATTACAATTTTGGTAATTATACCCAATGTGCCTTCACTACCCACCATAAGCTGGGTAAGGTTATAGCCTGTAGCGTTTTTTAGGGTATTGGCACCTGTCCATATAACTTCACCTGTGGGCAAAACGACTTCAAGGTTAAGCACATAATCTTTAGTAACACCATATTTTACAGCTCTTGCGCCACCTGCATTTTCGGCAACGTTACCACCTATAGTGCAACTGCCGCGGCTGCTTGGGTCGGGCGGATAAAATAACCCTTTTTCAAGTACAGCTTCCTGAAATACCTGCGTTACCACAGCAGGTTCTACAATAGCCTGAAGGTTGCGTTCGTCTATCTCTATCTTAGTAAAACGCTCCATAGAAAGGCCTATACCACCATGAATACTTAAAGCGCCACCGCTAAGCCCGGTGCGGCCACCTATAGGCACAACAGGAATATTATATTGGTTCGCAAGCTTCATAATTGATGAAACTTCTTCGGTTGTGCCAGGTTTTACTACTACGGTAGGCGGAAAATTATAGTCTTCGGTTTCATCGTGTCCGTAATGGAGGCGGGTTTCCTCGTCGGTAAACACAAAGTTTTTTCCTGTAATGTTAACCAAACTTTCTATTAAAGCATCAGATAGTATAACTTGCATAACCAATTTAATTAATGCCTCAAAAATAAAGATATGTTGCTAAACTTTCTCAACATATCAATTAATACTCTAACCATTTTAGGTAATTATTATATTTGCCTAATGCAACTATCGGTAATCATCCTTAATTATAACGTACGCTATTTTTTACAACTATGTCTGCAGAGTGTGCAAAATGCACTTGAAGGTATAGAAAGCGAAATTATTGTTGTGGACAATAACTCGCCTGATGACAGTTGTAAGATGGTTGCTGATTTATTTCCGCAGGTAAAGTTAATTGCTTTGCAGGAAAATTTTGGTTTTCCTAAAGGTAATAATATAGGTGTGCAGGAGGCTAAGGGTAAATATATTTGTATACTTAACCCCGACACAGTTGTCGCCGAGGACACTTTTACCAAAATGCTCACTTTTGCAGAAGGCAAGGACAACTTTGGCATTGCCGGGGCTAAAATGATTGATGGTACTGGGCGGTTTCTACCCGAAAGTAAAAGGGGGATACCTACCCCGTGGGTAGCTGTTACAAAAATTACGGGCTTCTATAAGCTGTTTCCTAAGGTTAAATTTTTCAATAGGTATTATGCCATGCATCTGGGAAAAGATGAGGTTGGTGAAACCCAGATACTAACTGGTGCATTTATGTTTATGCATCGCGAAACCTACTTAAATGCAGGCGGGTTTGACGAAAGCTATTTTATGTATAGCGAAGACATGGATTTATCATATACCATTCTAAAAGCAGGGAAAAAAAACTGGTATTATCCGGGTACTGCCATAATTCATTATAAGGGGGAGAGCACAGTGCGCGATACTGCCTATATGAAACGTTTTAATGATGCTACCAAGGCATTTTACAGAAAGCATTTTAACGGCTCATTATTCTTTGATCTTTTTATGCGTGCCGGAACGTTGTTTTTTGTGTTTAGTAAAAAAAATAAAAAGGTAGCACGTCGCCAACCTGAAGAATATTATTTATTTTCTAAGAATGAAGAATTAAAGCTGGCGCTTGAAGAGCAACTTACCACAAAAGTGATAAGAATAGGTGAATATAAAGAGAACATGCTTTATCCCGCTACAGGTATCAACCCGAAACAGACGGAAATTATTTTTGATAACGACCTGCTTACTTATGGCGATATGATAGCAATCATGCAACGCCACTGCACAGGGTGTTACACCTTTAAGATAAAGCCACAGCACTATAATTTTATTATTGGCAGCAATAGTAGTAATGATAGGGGAACTATAATACACCTTTAAAAAACGTTGTAGTTTACTTAATAATTATTGACAGAAAAGTATTAAGTCAAAATTTTTATTAATTTCGCAAGCATAAACATTAAATCTACCATTAGGTTAACGATATGGCAAAGTTTGAACTTAAATTACCCAAAATGGGTGAGAGTGTTGCAGAAGCAACCATTACAAACTGGTTAAAAAATGTGGGCGACCATATTGATGCAGATGAGGCAGTACTGGAAATAGCCACAGATAAAGTAGATTCTGAAGTGCCTTCTGAAGTTTCAGGAGTACTTTCAGAAATACTTTTCCAGGTTAATGATGTAGTTCAGGTAGGCCAGACAATTGCCTATATAGAAACCGAAGGTGGTGTAAGTGTTGATGCGCCTTCAGAAAAAACTACTGATGCAAATGTAGAAGCAGTTGCGAAAACAATAGAAACCGCAAAAGAAACAGTAGCTGCTTCGCTTGATTTTGCTGATTCTGATAAGTTCTTCTCTCCTTTGGTTAAAAATATAGCCAAAGAAGAAGGTATAAGCCTTCAGGAGCTTGATGCTATTAAAGGAACCGGCAAAGACGGCAGGGTAACCAAAAGTGATATATTAGCTTATATTAAAGACAGGCAATCTAAACCAGCACCGGCACAACAACCTGCTAAGCCTGTAGCGCCTGTACAGCAACAGCCTGCTGCTGCAAAAGCGGCCCCGGTATCGGTTAACGGACAGGATGAAATTATAGAGATGGACCGTATGCGCAAAATGATATCGCACCATATGGTACAGTCGGTTCAGACATCTGCACACGTACAATCGTTCATAGAAGTAGATGTGACGAATATTGTTAAATGGAGAGATAAGTTTAAAGGAACTTTCGAAAAAAGGGAAGGCGAAAAACTTACTTTTACTCCTATCTTTATGGAAGCTGTTGCCCGTGCACTAAAAGATTTCCCTATGATGAATATATCTGTAGATGGAGAGTATATCATCAAAAAGAAAAATATAAACCTGGGTATGGCGGCTGCATTACCAAACGGTAACCTTATTGTACCGGTTATAAAAAATGCCGACCAACTTAACCTAGTGGGTATGGCTAAAGCGGTAAATGACCTTGCAAATCGTGCAAAGGCAGGAAAACTAAAACCGGATGACACACAGGGCGGAACTTATACAGTAACAAACGTTGGTACTTTTGGCAGTGTGTTTGGTACGCCAATTATTAACCAGCCACAGGTAGGTATTCTTGCTTTAGGCGCAATAAGAAAAGTGCCTGCTGTTATAGAAACACCCGAAGGAGATTTTATAGGTATTCGCCAAAAAATGTTCCTTTCGCATAGTTATGACCACCGCGTTGTAGATGGTGCCCTTGGAGGCTCATTTGTTAAACGTGTCGCTGAATATCTTGAAGCTTGGGATTTGAATCGCGATGTATAGAAGTGAGCATAAAAAAAAGGGAGATATTAATATCTCCCTTTTTTATTAAATTAATATAAAATATTATTTTGATAGTTCTTTGTTTTGACTGAGTTGCTTATAGTAATAAAAAGCAAAGGCAACAGCAGTTATTGCAAGAATGATAAGTTTACCATTTACAGGGACATCATCACCTTCGTTATTTCCGGAACCGTCATCAGACCCAGTGCCTTCACCTGATCCACCTGTTCCGGGAGATTGTGCAAACATTATAAAGTCACCTGCTAATAGAAAAACAATAACGTAAATCTTAAGAAATAATTTTTTCATTTTACTAGGGGGTTTAAATCTTTGCCAAAAATATAATATTTTTTTTAATTTTAAAAACTATAATGTTACGTTTTTAACTGATTATCAATTTGTAATAATTATTTATCTTTAACTTTATAATTATTTAATTTGATGTTATTGCATTTTCATTGTTTGGTAAATTACTAAACGCTGAAGCCAAATAATTCTCTAAGCAATATATATCGGGATTATATTTGTCACTATTTCTGATAACACTTCCTTCCACAAAATATTTTTCGCAGGGATTTGCAATAGTACGTGCCTGCATAGGGCCATATTTTTCAAGGATTTTAATATTCTTTACTTTTACGGTGTAGCCATCCGGATTTACAATGATAAGAAAATCAAATTTGCAGTCATTTTTCATTAATCCTGAGCCGCTATCACAATCACTTTTTAAATCGCTACAGCTTCCTTTATAAACATTGTCCATAAAAGATGACACTTTTAATTTAGGCTCTTTCTCTAACACAGCTACTACGTCAGGATTAACTGCAGAAAAAGTTTTTTCCCAAACTAATATTCCGTTTTCAACTTTAAAGTTGCTTTGTGCAATTCCTTTAAAGCCGATTAACAATAAGAGTATAAATATCTTTTTCATGTCTTTTGGTATTAGGGTTTATTTCATTTATTATACATCATAAAATTACGTATTCAAAAAGACATTCGTTTTCCTGAGAATCTACTTTAAATTATATTTAGCATTCATTCTTAATGCTTAGTTAAAGATGGGATTTCTGTATTTTATAATCTCATTAAGAATACTTTATAAGATTGTTGACGCTGAACATTGGCTATGTTAGTTACTTTTATAGTATTCTAACCCATAATAAAATTAAATATGGAAGCTAAAGCCACACTAACAGACAAAAAGAACTTTTCGAAGTATGATCCATCGGGAACCGACCCTAACAGGTACGCATCTGTATCTAATAAAACAGAGGCTGATAACTACCTGCATAATAATAAAAAAAGCATTATACCCGGTCTGAGGGTAAATGTAAGCACTACTGAACGTGTGCTTATGGTTGCTGCAGGGGCATACCTGCTTTACCGTGCATTCAAGAAGAATGACAACAAAAAGATGATGGAAGGCATTACAGGCGGTACAATGCTTTTTCGTGGTGTAACAGGATACTGTCCTGCTTATGATGCTATAGAGCGCTCTAAGATGCTGAAAGGCTCTAACGTGGTTATTACAACTGCAATGACAGTTGATAAGCCTGTAAGGGAAGTTTATGATGCATGGAGAAATCTTGAAAACCTGCCGCTTTTCATGGATCACCTGCATAGTGTTACCGAAATAGACCAGTACAAATCTGAATGGAAAGCAAAAGTGCCGGGCGGACTTGGTACCATAAGCTGGGATGCCGAGATTTTAATGGATGAACCTAACAAGCTTTTAAGCTGGCATTCTTTACCGGGTGCTACTGTACATAACTCGGGTAAGGTAAAATTTGTTGACAGGGGTACAGCTACTGATATTGAAGTAACCATTTCATACCATGCCCCGCTTGGCAAAGCAGGAGAGGCGGCAGCCAAATTGTTTAATCCTGTTTTTGAAGGAATAGTAACAAAGGATATTGAAGGATTTAAAGAATTTATCGAAGCGGGTACCGCACCCGCACATTAATATTAAGGCTGCCGCTTGGGCAGCCTTTTTTTATTTGTAGTACTTACAAGTGTCAATTTATCTTTTACGGTAACACCCTTACAAATAAAAAATTGCTTAATTTTGCACCTCTTAAACGGAGATATAAAATATGTTAGACAGGCTACAGTATATAAAGCAGCGTTTTGATGAAATTTCAGATTTAATTATCCAGCCGGATATTATATCCGACCAGAAACGCTATGTACAGCTAAACAAAGAATATAAAGACCTTAAAGCACTGGTAGAGAAGCGTGATGAATATGTAAAGCTTACCAACGATATTAAGGAAGCCAAAGAAATTATTTCGGATGGCAGCGATGCGGAGATGACAGAAATGGCCAAAATGCAGCTTGATGAAGCAAACGACAGGCTGCCGCAACTTGAAGAAGAGATAAAGTTCATGCTGATACCAAAAGACCCTGAAGACGCTAAAAACGTAATGGTGGAAATTCGTGCCGGTACCGGTGGCGACGAAGCCAGTATTTTTGCGGGCGACCTTTTCAGGATGTACACCAAATACTGCGAAAACAAAGGTTGGAGAACCAGCGTTGTAGATGTTAACGAAGGTACATCAGGCGGATTTAAAGAGGTTATATTTGAGGTAACGGGTGAAGATGTTTACGGAACCCTGAAGTTCGAGGCAGGCGTACACCGCGTGCAGCGTGTACCGCAAACCGAAACACAGGGGCGCATTCACACCTCGGCGGCAACGGTTATGGTACTGCCCGAAGCGGAGGAATTTGATGTACAGATAGACATGAACGATGTGCGTATCGACCTGTTCTGTTCGTCAGGGCCGGGCGGGCAGTCGGTTAACACAACCAAATCAGCCGTTCGTATGACGCACATCCCTACAGGGCTTGTAGCACAGTGCCAGGACGAAAAGTCGCAGCACAAGAACAAAGACAAAGCGCTACAGGTACTGCGTTCCCGTTTATATGAAATGGAGCTTGCAAAGAAACAGGAAGAAGATGCTGCCAAGCGTAACAGCCAGGTAAGCAGCGGAGACCGTTCGGCGAAGATACGTACCTACAATTATCCTCAGGGCCGTGTTACCGACCACCGTATAGGCCTTACCCTGTATGACCTTGACGGTATCATGAATGGCAGCATCCAAAAAATTATCGACGAACTACAGCTGGTTAACAATACCGAGAAACTTAAAGAAAGTGAAGTTTTCTAAGAAGAATATAAAAACATAGAAAACCCGCCAATCGGCGGGTTTTTTCTGAAATGATAATTGCTTTCGTTCGGATTTAAATTCGTTTTTATTTGAAAAAATCAATAACCAATTTAAATATATCTGGTGTGTCATGTTTGACGCTAGTGGTAAGTTCTGCATATTTTTTAGACAACTCCACTTTAAACTCATTTGTTTTTAGAAAATCAATCAACACTTTTTTATTTTCTAAAGCTTCAATTGTTTTAGGTTTTAATATTGAGTTTTCTGTGTCAATCCTACTTAAAGTTGCGCTTGCATCGTATTTAAATTCCTTGAACAGATTAGACATTTCATCATTATCAAAACTTTGTAAAGTTTTATGAATTGCGGTGTAGAGTAATCTTGGATCTAAGCAATCTTCCACAACAGTATTTACGTACTCTCCTATATTATGTAAACTTTTTAATACTGCCCCATTTTCAGAGACTTGCAGCCTACTAATTTTTAAAAATTTTTCAACATCTGGATTGTTAAGTTTTGTGGTTTTCTGCTCTCGGTCAGAGTCAATCAAACAAAGTACTTTTGAATTTTTTAAGATACCTTTTTCAACTTTTTCACTGAAAGGTACAAATAAATATTCAAAAATTTTTATAACGTTACCTGCTCCGCCTACAGGTAATATCACTAGGTTTTTGATATTTTCTTGTAAATATACTTCAAAATAACATTTATCATCTGAGCCTTCTATTATCAACCAATTAGTTTTATCAGACTTAATTGATGAAATTATTGTAGAGACGAGTTCGAAAAAGCTTTTAAGATCAATATCATCCGGAAAATTTCGTCGATCCTCTAAGTAATTATTAAAATCAAATGTTCTGATTGAAGGTTTGTTACTAAACTCAATATGATTTAAATTGCCTTTTTGTATGGTTGGTATTGATCCATACCAATGCGTTGTTAACAAAACTTGGGCATCTTGATGCAGCGAAAGCTTTTCAAGCCGTTTAAACTGTTGATAGCATTTTGATATATGTAGAGATGCCTCTGGCTCATCAATTGCTAAAATAATTTGTCCTAAACTTTCTTTGCTGTTATTTAAGAATGCAGTCGCAATATCAATCAACGCAATTCGTTGCTCACCAGAACTTAATTCGTAAATTTCTTTATTATCTTTTTTTAAAGTTCTAATTGAAAAGTATGCTTTTAGTATTTGATTTCTTAAATCTGATGCCGTAAGATTTTTTTTATAACCATCTTCAACCTTGAAAGAGTAATTACTGTCTATTTTCTTTATCTGCGTGTTGATTTCATCCATAAATTGGTTAAGTTTATTATTGATATAATCAACTAAACTTATAAGTCTTGTACGGTCTTTAACTTTAAAGTTGTTACCCTTTAAAACATTTTCAATCGCTTCTAAAATATTTTCGTTCATTAGCTTCTGCATTTCCATGGTTTCTAATTTTAGAAAATCAGTCATTTTAGATTCAATCGGTATATAAATAAATGCGTAGAATTTTTTTAAAATATTTAATATATTGTCAATTTTATATTCGGGAATACTTTCTTGAATTTGTTTTACAATTTCAGTATGTAATCCACTTGAAAAATAAGCCTTGTTCCTATCCTTATATGTAATTCCACAAATGATTAAAAAATATTCATTAGGGTTTACATTCATCTGATTTTTAATTGTTATGAAATCATTAATTTCCTTAGAGGTTGTAGTTTCAAGATTTATCAAATAATTTGAAATTACCTCGAGTGCACTAATGTCGTCTTGGCTTAGATTAACTTTCTTTGAAATATCTTTTTTCTTGATTAAAAAAATTGGGCAAATGAAGGTTTGATCTTGTTTTTCGCCTTTTGTTCTATTCCAGTACGCGTTGTTAAAAAAGGTGTTTAACGCTTCTAAAACTGAAGATTTGCCGACACCGTTATTTCCTATGAACAACGTAAACGAATTACCACTTTTTGATAATATTGGAATATAATTTACATTATTATATATTTTGTAGTGTCTTATTAAAATTCCTGCAATCATTTTGTAATTTTTAACAAATATAAATTTATTTTTTAACTTTTATCAAGTGACTAATGGTTTATAAAATTCTTTACAGAAATCTGATAATATAAAATCAGTATTTTTGCACCAAACAACAACTGCATGACAACACAACAACTACACGAGCAAATAATACAAAAGCAATCCTTCCTTTGCATAGGGCTTGATGTTGACCTCGACAAGATTCCGCCACACCTCCTGCAAACCGAAGACCCTATATTTGAGTTCAACAAAGCAATTATAGATGCCACACATGATTTGGCTGTAGCCTACAAACCCAACACAGCCTTTTATGAGGCGCACGGGCTTAAGGGCTGGCATTCGCTGGAAAAGACCATTGCGTACCTAAACAACATGCACCCGGAGGTGTTTACCATTGCCGATGCCAAGCGCGGCGATATAGGCAATACCTCGGCTATGTATGCAAAGGCATTCCTGCAGGATATGGCGTTTGATTCGGTTACTGTGGCGCCCTATATGGGTAAGGATAGCGTGGAGCCGTTCCTTGCCGTTAAAAATAAGTTTGCCATATTGCTGGCACTAACCTCTAACGAAGGCGCATTCGACTTCCAGACGCAAAAGGCAGGCAATGAAGAGTTGTATAAAACCGTTATTAAAACCTCTAAAACCTGGCAGGGCAGCGAAAACCTGATGTATGTGGTTGGGGCTACCAAAGCAGAATATTTTAAAGAAATAAGAGAGATTGCCCCTGATGATTTTCTACTCGTTCCCGGGGTTGGTGCACAGGGCGGCAGCCTTGAAGAAGTGTGCAAGTATGGGATGAATAAACAGGTTGGGCTTTTAGTTAATTCCTCACGTGGTATTATATATGCTTCTAAAGGAGAAGATTTTGCCGAAAAAGCAAGAGAAGAAGCCCTGAAGATACAGCAACAGATGGCAGTCATACTGAATAAATAGTTAACTGTTTCGGGTTGCGGGTTACGAGTGACAGGAGAATTGAAAAACATTTCATCACGCAACCCGTAACCCGTAACTCACAACCCTTAACCCGCAACATGAAGACTTTCAACGACCAACTGGGCAATACCATAACACTTGCTACGCCTCCGCAGCGTATTATATCGCTTGTGCCTTCGCAAACAGAGCTGTTATTTGATTTGGGGCTGGAAGAAAGGATTGTAGGGATAACAAAGTTTTGTGTTCACCCGTACCATCTTAAGTCGACCAAGAAGATTATTGGCGGTACAAAAAAAGTACACCTCGAAAAAATAAAGCTGCTAAAGCCCGATATCATCATAGCCAACAAAGAAGAAAATACAGAGGAGATAGTAGCGTCGTTACAGGAAATTGCCCCGGTATGGGTTAGCGATATCGCTACGATTGAAGACAGCCTGCACATGATTGCCGAATTTGGTAAGATGTTCTCAGTGCGTACTAAAGCCCAACAATGGATAGATAAGATAAACTACGGGCACGCCGACTTCATTAAATTTATGGAGGGGAGGGAGCCGCTTAAAGCTGCCTATTTTATTTGGAAAAACCCGTATATGGCAGCAGGGGGCGGCACGTTTATCAATGAAATGCTCAGGCTGAATAAGTTCGTGAATATTTATGAAAACAGGGGGCGATACCCCGAAATCATAATCCAGAAAATGCGCATACAAGGCGACCCAGATGTGGTTTTCCTGTCTTCAGAACCCTATCCGTTTAAAGAGGAAGATGCTTTTGAGGTGGGGCGTTTCACCCATCATGCAAAAACCGTTTTTGTAGATGGCGAAATGTTTTCCTGGTATGGCAGCAGGCTTGTAAAAGCTTTCGATTATTTTAAGCAACTGCACAACAGGCTGGCTTAAGGTTTCATGTTCCGTAACAGGAAAAGGTATTCTTTAACCGTGTCAAACTCTTCATAACCGGTGCGGCCTAAAACCCTTCCGTATTTATCCAGCAAAACGATGTAAGGGAAAAAGCCGTTACGGTTATAGCGCTCGGTAAGTATCATGTTCATGGCGTTAACATCTACAGGTTCCGGCATGCCACCTTTCTGTGGAAAGTCAGCTTTCAGCAATACCCATTTTTCTTTAGCCTCAGCTTTAAATTCAGGCGTTTGCCATAATTTCTCTTCCAGTTCCTGGCAGCGCGGGCACCAGTCAGAACCTGTAAATACAAGTAGTATCTGTTTCTTTTCTGCTGTCGCCTTTCGTTTGGCGGCATCAAAATCGGTAAGCCATTCCTGAGAATGGCAGGCTGCGCCCAGCATTATGCATAATAAAAATATGCTCGTTTTCACGCCTGTTCTATTTTTCGCAAAATTAGGAAAGTAAGCTGTGCCTGCAATAGGCTCGTAATTAATTTTGGGAGTAATTTAATAGAGTTTAGGCAAACAAAAATGCCGATATTGTACAATACCGGCATTTTTCTAACTAACCCTAACCAAATGTGAGAAAACCATTTATTTTGAACTGCAAATTACTTAATAATTAAGCAGTTTATTGTTAAGGCTATGTTATTTATATGTTATTGATAATTAAAGTGATATGCTATTTATCCTGTAGTGCGAAAACCCTTTTAAGCAATACAGAGGTGCGTTCGTTTATATTATTGCGTATCTCTTTTTCCTCTACTGCTATCATGGTAAAAACACCATCAAGCGCTTTGTTGGTAACATAGTCGGTAAGGTCAGGGTTTACTTTATCTACCAATGGCACCGAGTTATATTTGCTAATTATTGTATTCCATATTTTGTTGGCACCCACCTTATCAAAAGAAGATTTTATTACCGGGTTAAACTTTGCATACAGCTGCGTGGTTGTGGTGCGCTCCAGGTAACTTGTTGCCGCTGTATCATTACCCATTAATATGTTTTTGGCATCGTTAAAGGTCATCTGCTTAACTGCCGAAACAAATATTGGTGTTGCTTCTTTAACAGCATCTTCGGCTGCGCGGTTCATCAGTTTAATACCTTCATCGGCAAGGCTTGCAAGCCCTATTTTTCGAAGCGTGGCATCTACTTTTTGCAGTTCCTGCGGCATCAGTATCTTTACAAGCTGGTTTTTATAGAAACCATCGGTTTGAGTAAGCTTGGTAACCTGCTGGTCTATACCTTTATCCAGTGCTTCTTTAAGTCCGGCGGCAATATCTGCATTACTAAGTACGCCTGCGTTGGGCAGTTGTGATGCTACCTGTTGCAGCTCGGCACAACCTGACAATAAAAATGAAACAGTAAGCAGGAGTGCAAAAACCTTCTTCATAAAATTAAAACGTTACAATTAATCCTGTAAAGCAAATACTTTTTTCAGTAAATCGGAAGAACGTGACGATAAATTTGTCCTAATATTTTTCTCCTCTACCGCTATCATGGTAAATACCCCATCAAGCGCTTTGTTGGTAACATAATCGGTAAGGTTTGGGTTTACTTTGCTAACCAGTGGCAGGCTGTTGTATTTGTCAATAATTTTTGCCCACACTTCATTTGCACCTACTTTGTCGAGCGACTGGCTCACCACAGGGCTGAACCTAGAATACAACGGGCTGGTGGTGGTACGTTGCAGGTACTGCGTAGCCGAATTATCAGCGCCCATCAAAATATTTTTAGCATCAGTGAAGCTCATATTCATAATAGCATTGGTAAATATGGGGGGAGCCTCTTTAACCGCATCTTCGGCTGCACGGTTAAGTACCTTAATGCCTTCATCGGCAAGGTTAGCCATTCCCATTTTGCGTAGGGTTTTATCTACCTTTTGCAGTTCTTCAGGCAATAGTATTTTCACCGCCTTATTTTTATAAAACCCGTCAACTGCGGTTAATTTTTGTACTTGGTCATCAACGCCTTTTTTAAGCGCTTTTTTAAGTCCTGAGCCTATTTCTGCATTGCTGAGAGCAGAAGTTCCGGTAGAGGTATTCAGTTTTTCTTTTGACTTGTTCAGTACATTCTTAAACTGGGCATTTGCACTTACAGCAAGCAATATGGTGAGGGCTAATATTAATGATCTTCTCATAGTTTTTTTTATTTTTCTTAACAGAAACAAAAACTGTTCCAATAAGCTTTATCAATGTATGTATAAGAACAAGTGATTAATAAGTTTAATATAGCTGGTTTAGCTACACTACATTTGCTGTAGAAATCAGGATGGACAGCATAATAAGATAAGAATTTCATGTGTAAGTAAGGTTGGATTGTTTGGCTCCCGTATGGGGGCCTTTTTTATTTGTACACTATTTGACTAATTATAGTTTTATTTTGTTAATTAACACATAAACTTTTTATAAACATTCTATAGAGGTTATGTTTGCATTTATATAAATATGTCGACAATTTTTATATGTTAAATAAAAGTTTAATTAAAAAAATACTAAAATGTTTAAAAAGATTAATTGTCTTTCATTGTTTCTATTAGCAACTATAACTTTAATAGGTTGTTCAAAAGATGAAACAGCTCATCAAAATAAACTATCGCTCAACCCGAAAAATAGTTCCGTTATAGATTATGAAAATATTGGTATTCAACATAATATTGGTCTTTCAAAAATTTATGAAAGTCTGCGTTTACAAAATGATTTATCAAAATTTGAGTTAGATTATTTAGAAGCTTTTGCTGCGGATCAATCAGCAAAATATATAACTGATCATAAAGATTATGGTGGTATTGCAATTGATGTTAATAATTTAATAAATGAAAATTCTTTTCTGTTTACTACTGATGAGCAAAGCGAAATGACAGAAAAGTTAAGACGAAAAATATTAGATAACTTAAGTGACGTGAATTCAATAACTTATTTTAATGATTTTGAACTAAAAATGAAAGAATTGCAAGGAGTTGAAAGAGAGAATGTTGCGGTTATTGTCAATGATTTAAGGATACTAGAAGCAGAAATCGATAGAAATGTGATTGAGCAGGATTTACCAATACTTAAATCTATGGTTGTGACAGCAAGATATTCAATTGACTATTGGGATAAAAATTTTGAGCAATGGATTCAATTAGGCAATCCTAATTATGAATATCAGACTAGTGATTGGGATTGGTTCTCTGACACGATTGGAGATATGGCTGTTGCTGATGCTTGGGGTGCAGGTGTTGGTGCTCTTGTTGCTTTGCCTTCATTAGCCGCAGGTCCTGCCGGATTGGTCGCAGTGGCAGCTAGTGCTGTAGCCGGAGGTTGTAGAGGTTCCGCTGTACAAGGTATTCGCGCTCTATATAATCGTATTAGTTCATAAGGTTATGCCATGAAAATTTTAAAAATTGTCTTTTTTTCTATAATTATTACGTTAGTATTCATATTGTTGCTAATAAAATTCTCCAGATTTAACATCAATGATTCTATTTTTTTGGGGGTTGGTACTGTTTTATTAACTTATTTGGTACCTGAAATTTATAAAATTTTTAGACAAAAAAAGGATAAATGATTTGAGCCTTCGCTATAAGCGAGGGCTTTTTTATGCGTTCTTTAACGGTTAAGATAAGTAAGCAATACATAAATAAACTAACTTATTAATAGCCATTTACAAATCAGGCCCGTATGAAAATACTTGAACTTGAACTGCTGAGCGACAACCTTATCCAAACAGAAGCTTTCTACAAAAGGGTACTGCGGCTGCAACCTTACCTTAAGCAGGATAACAAGAGGCTTTACTACCAAGTTGGTTATACCAAGCTTATCTTCAGTAATTCAGATAATGTTCAGCCTGTTTACCACTTTGCTATAGATGTCCCTAACAACCGGTTTACAGAAGCACTACAGGCAGTTAAGCAATTGGTGAACATATTACCGGTTCAGGGTAATGATGTGGCCGATTTTACCAATTGGGATGCCCACTCTTTTTATTTTTATGATAACAATGGGAACATAGTAGAGCTGATAACCCGATATGCCAACCGTAGTTATGATAATGCCGCTTTTAGTGCAGCTTCTTATATATCTATAAGCGAGATTGGACTTGTAGCTCCTAAAGTGCCTACCTTTGCTGATTTGCTTATCCTTAAGTTTGGCGTTCCTGATTTTCACCGCCAGCCACGCGGCGAAAAATTTACAGTTTTAGGCGATGATGACGGTTTATTTATAATAGCCGAAAGCGGCAGGGAATGGTTTCCGGTACATGATAAGGCTCATACATTCCGGATACGAGTAGTGTTTATGCAAGATGGTGCAGTGCATCATTTTGTTAAATAAGATTTGTTTATTATGTTTGTTTCTGATGAAAATCTTTAAGCTCATAGTGATATTTATAGTTATTGCTGCAGCACTAACTGCTGTGCTGTATTATGCTGCCGGTTTTAATATAAGCGACTCTCTATTCATAGGTATATTTACCACATTGCTGTCTCAGGCAATACCCGATGTGCTAAAGTTAACAAAGCAAAATAACAGTGAAAAGAATAGGCAATAAACACTTGCCATATATATTTTTATCTGCTCCATCTGCTTTGAAATTTTTAATAATTCCGTAAATTGCGTGCTTAAAATTGAATATTATTCATAATGGAACAAGCACAGCCCTATACTCCTAAAAATAAAGTAAGAATAGTAACAGCCGCATCATTGTTTGACGGACACGATGCCGCCATAAACATAATGCGCCGTATTATACAGGCAACCGGTGTAGAGGTTATTCACCTGGGGCATGACCGTAGCGTGGAAGAAGTGGTAAACACGGCCATTCAGGAAGATGCCAATGCTATTGCCATGACATCTTACCAGGGTGGGCACAATGAGTACTTCAAGTATATGTATGACCTGCTTAAAGAAAAAGGGGCAGGGCATATAAAAATATTCGGCGGTGGTGGCGGTGTTATCCTTCCGGATGAAATAAAGGAACTTCATGACTACGGCATCACGCGCATATATTCGCCTGACGACGGGCGCGAGCTTGGCCTTCAGGGCATGATAAACGACCTTGTACAAAAGGCAGACTACCCTGTAGGTGACAAACTTAACGGAGAAGTTAACCACCTTGAGGAAAAGAACCCAACTGCTATTGCAAGGGTTATTTCGGCTGCCGAGAACTTCCCGGAAGTGGCAAAAGAAACACTTGATACTATACATAAAAAAAATGAAACCACACATATTCCTGTATTAGGTATAACTGGTACAGGCGGTGCGGGTAAATCGTCTTTAGTAGATGAGCTTGTGCGCCGTTTCCTTATCGATTTCCCTGAAAAAACCATCGGCCTTATCTCGGTTGACCCGTCTAAACGCAAGACAGGTGGGGCACTGCTGGGCGACCGTATCAGGATGAATGCCATAAACAACCCGAGGGTATATATGCGTTCGCTGGCCACAAGGCAAAGCAACCTTGCCCTTAGTAAGTATGTTGCGGAAGCCATACAGGTGCTTAAGGCAGCAAAGTATGATTTGATAATATTAGAAACTTCGGGTATCGGGCAGAGCGATACTGAGATATTAGACCATAGTGACGTATCGCTATATGTAATGACACCGGAGTTTGGTGCTGCCACACAGTTGGAGAAAATTGATATGCTTGATTTTGCTGACCTTGTGGCAATTAATAAATTTGATAAGCGCGGCTCGCTTGATGCACTTCGCGATGTTAAGAAACAATACCAGCGTAACCACAACCTTTGGGATGCCAACCCGGATGACCTTCCTGTGTTTGGTACTATTGCCTCCCAGTTTAACGACCCGGGCATGAACACGCTATACAAGCGTATAATGGACAAAATAGTAGAAAAAACAGGCGCAGAACTAAAATCTACTTTTGAGATTACACGCGAAATGAGCGAGAAGATATTTGTGATACCGCCAAACCGCACACGTTACCTTAGCGAAATTGCAGAGAACAACCGCAAGTATGATGAGGTGGCTGCCACGCAGCAGGAAGTAGCGCAAAAACTGTATGGTATTTACAAAACTATAGAAACCGTATCGGGTAAAAAGCCTGAAATAACCAAAGCCGGTATAGAGGAAACTTCTGTTAGCCTTACTGCTTCTGAAGGTACAGACGGCAGGCAGGAATTGCTGTCGCTTTTACTGAAAGAGTTTGACCGTGTAAAGATGGATCTCGACCCGTATAACTGGGAAGTGATACTTACATGGGATGATAAAGTAAACAAATACAAGAATCCGGTATATTCGTTTAAAGTACGCGATAAGGAAATAAAAATACAAACGCATACCGAGTCACTTTCGCACACACAAATACCAAAAGTGGCATTGCCAAAATACCAGGCGTGGGGCGATATATTACGCTGGTGCCTTCAGGAAAATGTGCCGGGCGAGTTTCCATACACATCAGGGCTTTACCCTTTTAAAAGGGAAGGCGAAGACCCAACCCGTATGTTTGCCGGAGAAGGCGGCCCTGAACGTACCAACAGGCGTTTCCATTATGTTAGTTTGGGTATGCCTGCAAAGCGTTTATCTACCGCATTTGACAGTGTTACGCTATACGGTAACGACCCTGATTACAGGCCGGATATTTATGGTAAAATAGGTAATGCGGGTGTATCTATCTGCTGCCTTGACGATGCCAAGAAGCTGTATTCAGGCTTTAACCTAGCACACCCGATGACCTCGGTGAGTATGACTATTAACGGGCCTGCGCCTATGCTGCTTGGCTTCTTTATGAATGCGGCTATAGACCAGCAGTGTGAATTATACATCAAAGAAAACGGCCTCGAAAAAGAGGTTGAAGAAAAAATAAACAAAATATATGCCGCTAAAGGCATGGAGCGCCCTAAGTACAACGGGCCGCTGCCGCAAGGCAACGACGGGCTTGGGCTTATGCTGCTTGGCGTAACCGGAGACCAGGTATTGCCTGCAGATGTATATAATGAAATAAAAGTCCGCACGCTTAGCCAGGTACGGGGTACCGTTCAGGCGGATATACTTAAAGAAGACCAGGCACAAAATACCTGTATCTTCTCTACAGAGTTTGCACTAAGGCTAATGGGCGACGTGCAGGAGTACTTCATACAAAAAAATGTAAGGAACTTCTATTCGGTTTCTATATCAGGTTATCACATTGCCGAGGCGGGTGCCAACCCTATTACACAACTTGCCTTTACACTGGCTAATGGCTTCACTTACGTTGAATATTACCTGAGCCGTGGCATGAATATTAACGACTTTGGGCCTAACCTGTCGTTCTTCTTTAGTAACGGTATAGACCCTGAATATGCGGTAATAGGCCGTGTGGCAAGGAGGATATGGGCCAAGGCGCTTAAAAACAAGTATGGAGCTAACGAGCGTGCGCAGATGCTTAAATACCACATACAAACATCAGGGCGTTCGCTGCATGCGCAGGAAATCGACTTTAACGACATACGCACCACATTACAGGCATTGTATGCTATTTATGATAACTGTAACTCACTTCATACCAATGCCTATGATGAAGCCATTACTACGCCAACTGAAGAAAGCGTGCGCAGGGCAATGGCAATACAGCTAATCATCAATAAAGAGCTTGGGCTTGCCAAGAATGAAAACCCGATACAGGGCTCGTTTATAATTGAAGAGTTAACCGACCTTGTAGAAGAAGCCGTGCTTACTGAATTTGACCGCCTTACAGAGCGTGGGGGCGTGCTGGGCGCTATGGAAACGATGTACCAGCGCAGCAAGATACAGGAAGAAAGCCTGTATTATGAAACACTGAAACACACAGGTGAGTTCCCGATTATTGGTGTAAATACCTTCCTGAGCAGTAAAGGTTCGCCAACGGTTATCCCGGCAGAGGTTATACGTGCTACCGAAGAGGAAAAACAGTTCCAGATAAAAACGCTCGAAAACCTGCAAAAAGCTTATGCGGATGCGGTTAAAAACCAACTGGCTAAAATTCAGGATGCTGCTATACAAAACCAAAACATCTTTGAGCAGCTGATGGAGGCCACCAAAGTTTGCTCATTAGGGCAGATTACTTCGGCGTTGTTTGAGGTAGGGGGACAGTACAGGAGGAATATGTAGTTAAAATTGAAGATTGAAAGATTTAAAATTGTTCAATAATTACAGATAAAACTATGGGTACTGAAAAAATTACGATCAAGGCTAATGTAAATGCTGATGCCGATAAAGCATGGCAATACTATACACACCCGGAGCACATTACCAAATGGAATTTTGCTTCTGACGACTGGCAGTGCCCATGGGCGGAAAATGATATGAAACCGGGTGGCAAATATATTGCCCGCATGGAAGCCAAAGACGGCAGCATGGGTTTTGATTTTGAAGCGGTTTATGACGAGGTTAATCCGGGTAAGTCGTTTACCTACACTATGCCTGATGGCAGGAGGGTAGATGTAACTTTTACTGAAAACAATGATAGCACTGATGTAAGGGTAGTTTTTGACCCTGAAAATATACATCCTGTAGAATTCCAGAAAGCAGGCTGGCAGGCGATACTCGATAATTATAAAAAGTACACTGAGAATAATTAATCAAAAAGCCTTTCCAAATCAGGAAAGGCTTTTTTGTTAAAAAATAGTATATATTAGCTATACAACTGAAAATTTATTTATGAGTGCTTCACATTTAATTTTTGAAAAGGACAATTCATTTAAAGACTATTACTTAAATGACGAAACTAAGTCAATAAAACACTTACCGAAATTCAATAAAATAAATATCATTGTTGGAGCTAATAATAGTGGTAAAAGTAGGTTTATTAGAGAGCTAATGGTGTCCGGGAATTTTACATTGATTGATGCAGAAAATTTTAATAAATATAATGAGGTAGTACAAGTTTTAATACAAGAGCAGGTACACTAAAATATATATATAGACCAGAATATGCTTTAGAGTTATTAAAGCTGACTAAAAATATAAAAACGCAATATGCAGAAAATCGTAACAAATTAGGAATTGTAAGATTTGATTTTGAATCACTTTACAGGGAATATTTTAGCGAGATAAAGAATTTAATAACTACTGTAGAAAATATAAAATCTATTTATATTCCTACTCTTAGAACAGCTCATTCCCTGTTTCAAAATAATCAAAAGATAGAAGATGATATCTTTAAACAAACATTACTGAATTATTATTCAGTTTTTAACCTAGTTCAAAAATCAAATTCGATTGATATATTTACGGGTCTCCATTTACATAGAGAGATTTTAAATACAAGGAATTCCAAGAGAGTAATAAGAGCGTCTTTTGAAAAATTTGAAGAATTTATAAGCAATAATTTTTTTGAGGGTAAACAGATTGATATAGTTGCAGAGTTTAATAAAGATCAGAGTCTTGCTGGGAAAAATAATTCCGAAATAATTAGTGTACATATAGAGGGAGAAAGTGAAACAAGAGAATTGTATAAATTAGGAGATGGTATTCAAGCTCTGATTATTCTTATGTATAAAATTTTTATGGCTGCACCTGATTCTTTCATATATATTGATGAACCTGAATTAAACCTGCACCCAGGTATGCAACGGCTATTTTTAGAGCAAATAAGTTCAAATAAGACTCTGACGGACAAAAATCTTACTTATATAATTACTACTCATTCCAATCATTTCCTGGACTTAACTATAGAGCAGGATAATGTAAGTATTTACGCCTTTTCACCAAAAGAGAACGAAGGTGGTGATAAACAATTTACTATCCGTAATGTAAACAGAGGAGACAATCAATTACTTAAACATTTGGGTGTAAATAACTCTTCGGTTTTTATGGCTAATTGCAGTATTTGGGTTGAAGGTATTTCTGACAGGAATTATATTAAAGCTTTTTTAATTTCATTTCTAAAAGATATTGGTAAAGAAAAAAGTTTAAAAGAAGATATCGATTTTGCATTTTTCGAATACGCAGGCTCAAATATTGAACACTATATATTTGATGGAAATATCAGTACTGAGGAGAAAGAAATAGTGTTGAAAGATATCAACGCATTGGCACTTAGTAACAGGATATTTTTGCTTGCTGATTCTGATAATGCCACAGGTGAATCTGCGAAAGCTGACAGGATTAGAAAATTAGAAAGTATAGATAATCAAAATTTTATATTTAAAGTTTTAGAGAATGCAAGGGAAATAGAAAATATTTTGCCTAACGGGGTCTGGAAAGAGCTATTAATTAATTTCTGTAATAAACATTCTATTAAGGGTAGAGAGGAAGAAGTTCAGGAAGAAATTGAGAGGGTACTGCAAAAGATAAATGCTTTAGACTACTCAGAAAAATATATTGGCAAATTTTTAAGTGAGGTAAATAAAAAATTAAAATTAGACGGGAAATCAATTCTTAATTCAATTTATAAGAATAAACCATCTATAGGAACTTTTATACCAAAGAGAGAATTAAGTGAGTTACTACTCAAAGCTGATTTACCTTGGGCAGTATATAAAGAAAGTAGTGAGATTGTAAGTCTCACTACTCAAATCTATAACTTTATTATTGATAGCAAGTCTTAAAACACATACCCTAACAGGTAGTATAATATTATAAATGCTATGATGGTGCCAACACACCCCAGGCCCAGTTTGCGGGCGCCCCAGCCGGCAAGTAATGCTTTTAATAAACTTTTCATGGTAGGTTTAGTTTTTTATTAAAAGTAGCAACAACCCGCCATAGTGCATACAACATTAACTTTTAATAAACAAAGCCTTCCGTTAAGAAGGCTTTGTTGTAAATAATCTTGTTTGGCTATAAAAACCTGTACCCCAGGATAAGCCCGAATGTTTCATATTCTGAAGCCCAGTACTGGTACCTGTTCAGTAGGCCCCTGCTGAAATCGTAACGTATCTCAGCGCTCAGGTTACCTGTTGCATAGCCTGCGCCTGCGGCAAAGTGGCTTGTCTTTTCAATGTCAAGTTTGTTGAGGTTGTATTTAATTGCGGCATCGCCTACCACAAAATCAAAGGACATCATGGCGTTTACAAATATCTTCGAGTCATTGGTTATGTAAAAGTAGTGGCGTGCACCAACGGGCAATGATACAGAGTTATACTCTGCGGAATAGGTGGTAGCACCATTATTACCGTCAGCCGAGTAAGTACTGTAGTATGGGTCTATAAACAAGGACCATTTGTTGTTGTTAAAAGGAAGAATATACTCCATTTCAGCGCCTATCCTGAATACGGCTTTACTGTCAAAATCCATAGCATAATTATTTACAACATTTTCTGTAGTTAACATAGCAAGGCCGGCTCCGGCTTTTATCTTCAGGTTTATGCTGCCCCTGTTTTGCCTCGCAGTCAGGTTGCTGTCGGCATCGCCGTTATATTCTACAAAAAGATTTACAAGCGGCGCTTTTTTATATTGCAGTCTCTCAAACGTATTGGTAGAAGTTATTTTATCTTTCATCAGGTTGTAAAGTTGCTGCTTGTAAGTACTGTTCTTCATTATTACACCATTTACAACATATTCTTTGTGCAGCAGTTGTTCGGCGGCGGTTTCATGGTTCCCTGTGCTGAAGAAGTATTTAATCATGTTGCCGTCTTCATACTTATACAGGGTTGCATTACCTTCAACCAGCACATTCAGGAAAATAGTTTCCTCTTTCCATTGTGCTTCCGCTGTGCGGTCGAGCTTATTCACATCGCTTGCAGAACGTTCCATTTTGGTTGTAAACCTCCTGAATTTGTATGCATTATCTACACTAAACTCTTTCACGGTCTTTATATCGGCAGTAACAGGCTGGTCTCCCTCATTCATCTTGAACTGAAATTCGGTTGGAGAATTTTTCCAGGCAATATTCAGTATATGGCAATCTATGCGGTTACCGCCGTTAGTAATGTAGTAGCCAGGCTGGTAAGTGTTTTGTGCAGTGGCAATAGCGGCAATGCTGACTGTAAATAGCAGCATGATGAGTTTTTTCATTGGTTGGTTTTAATGGTTTGTCGGCTAAAATAGCCATTTTCTTCAATATAACAGTTCATCCCTTTCATTTAACAGTTCGGTACTATTTATTATTAAAGCTGTATCTGCCTGTGCAAATTTGCAGTATCAAAACCAACCGACAGAATGAAAACTTTATTTACAATTTTACTGGCATTAACGGCAACATTAGCAGGTGCTCAAACAACAATAAGCGGTAGCGTAACTGATGAAAAAGGCAATCCTGTAATTGCTGCAAACATTTACCTGCAGGGTACGTATGACGGTGCCCTTACAGCAG
>CEQG01153743.1_pt1 | contig 62405 bp, 60 predicted proteins | sample 350301 | NCBI WGS metagenome assembly CEQG01 (sample SAMEA2621242, study PRJEB7988) | marine metagenome | isolation source: saline water (ENVO:00002010), including | reverse complement strand
ACCCCTACGCCCGCCCGCAGGCCGGTGTGGTTATTCAAGGGCCCACCAGCCGCAGCATCGTGGATATCATAAGACGGGACAGTGCAAAAATCGTGAGCGCCTTTAAAAATGAGGATGTGCAAGAAAAAATAAGGAGAATCAACCTTTCCTTAAAAGATGATGAGCCTATTCAAAAAGCATTTGGTATTTCATTGAAGTTTCCATCAGCTTACCGCTATGCAAAGCAAGAAGATGGTTTTTTCTGGATACGCAAGGATATACCCCATGGGGACATGAACATCACGATTTATGAAGTTCCGCTAGAGCGAATAACCGATACAAACACCATAGGAGCAATTATAGGGATGCGCAACCAGATAAGTGGCGATAACATCACGGTGGATGAAGGTGCCCGTTTTGCTACCGAAGCCGCCTATGCACCCTATCTGTACACCACGACCATTGATGGCAAGCCTGCCTATGAGACCAAGGGCACCTGGGAAGTGCGTGGCAAGTTCATGGCGGGACCCTTTATTAATTATGCCATTAAGGACGAGAAGAATAACAGGTATCTTGTACTAGAGGGATTTATCTTTAAACCCTCTGCAAGTCAAAGGGACAATATGTTTGAGCTGGAATCCATACTTAAGTCGGTAAAATTTCTGGACAAAAAATAAAAAAGTTTACCCCGCTTACGGCAACTTAACAAAAAAAGCCCGTTTCATATGAAACGGGCTATCTATTTTTAAGGCCTTGCTTAATCTTATTAAGATTTTTTAGGCTCCTCTATTTTTTCATCTTTATGGGCGGGAGTATCATCTTCCTTGGAAGCATCTTTAAATTCCTTGATGCCACTTCCCAGTCCCCTCATAAGTTCAGGGATTTTCCTTCCTCCAAACAGCAATAATACGATCACGACAATAAGGGCAATTTGCCAAGGACCGATCATTCCCAAAAATATAGCTAATGCGTTCATGTGATAAATTTTAGATGGTAAAGATAATAAGAATATACCTTTTATAACGTTACTTATGAAACTTTAGCATATAGCTACCCCAAATTACCTTTATATTTGCTGAATAGTAAAAAATTATGGCCAAAACAAAAGAAAAAAAGCGGCTCAAGAAAAAGCTGTTACATAAATACAGGCTAGTAATTTTAAATGAAGATACCTTTGAGGAACGTGTATCCTTCAAGCTTAACAGGTTGAATGTCTTTATCCTCTTTGGGTTTTCTGCAATAGCCCTGATAGCACTCACCACGGTACTTATCGCGTACACCCCCCTGCGGGAATACATCCCCGGATATTCATCTACAAAACTGCAAAAACAGGCCACGGAGCTCATAGAAGATACAGATTCGCTTAAGCGAAAACTGGATATCAACGAGCAGTACTATGCCAGCATACGCATGGTATTGACGGGAGATGTCAAGGATGTTGACTTTAATAGGGATTCAATCCTGGAAACCCTTCCCACCGAGACCGGTGAGGTGACCATCCCCGTTTCCCGCGAAGATTCAATCTTAAGGGCGCAGGTGGACCGCGAGGACAGGTACAATGTCTTTCAAGCAGCGTCGCCCACGGCATCCATAGCACTTTTTCCACCCGTGAAGGGCAACATCACCCAGGGGTATGACCGTGATGAAAAACACTATGCCATAGACGTTGTCGTCCCTAAAGATTCACCCATCAAGGCCGTTGCAGATGGCACCGTCATCTTTGCAGAGTGGACGGCAGAGACCGGTTACGTCATGATCGTGGAGCATGGCAACAACATGATAAGCGTCTATAAGCACAACGCCTCGTTGAACAAGTCACAGGGTGACCTTGTTAAGGCTGGCGAGGTTATCGCCACGGCCGGCAATACCGGTGAACTCACCACAGGTCCACACCTCCATTTTGAACTTTGGAGCGCAGGCTATCCCGTTGACCCCACAAATTATATTGATTTTGAATAAAAAACTATGTACTTAAAGTCTGTTGCCGCAAAGATTTTTGCCCGTTCCATTGTCAAGCGGGACTTGAAATGGATCAAAAATCCAGTGGAAACCCAGCAAAAGGTCTTTGAAGATTTAATCGCTTCCGCGAAAAATACTGCTTTTGGAAAAGACCATGGTTTTGAAAACATACGCTCCTTCACGGACTATGCCTCAAAAGTACCCATCCGGGATTACGAAGCCCTAAAACCCTATGTGGATAAGGTCGTGGCAGGGAAAGAAGACATCCTCTGGCCGGGTAAACCACTTTATTTTGCAAAAACATCTGGTACCACATCTGGTGCCAAATACATACCCATTACCCGCGATTCCATGCCCAGCCATGTCAATGCAGCAAGAAACGCCATCCTGCACTACATCTATGAGACGGGCAATGCCCGGTTTGTGGATGGCAAGATGATCTTCTTGCAGGGAAGCCCTGAAATGAGCGAAAAAAACGGCATAAAGACCGGAAGGCTATCTGGTATCGTGGCGCATTATGTGCCGGGCTATCTGCAAAAAAACCGTATGCCCACCTGGGAAACAAACTGTATCGATGACTGGGAAAAAAAGGTTGATGCCATTGTAGCAGAGACAAGGTCAAAAAACATGAGCGTGATAAGTGGTATACCACCATGGGTACAGATGTATTTTGAAAGACTGCTCCAGGCCACTGGTAAAAAGACCGTCAAGGAAATATTCAAGCACTTTGACCTCTTTATCTATGGCGGTGTAAACTTTGAACCGTATAAAAACACCTTTAAAAAACTCATAGGCCACGATATAGACAGTATTGAACTCTACCCGGCGAGTGAGGGCTTTTTTGCCTTTCAGGACAAGCAACATGAAAAGGGGATGTTGCTCCTGCTCAACTCTGGGATCTTCTATGAATTTGTAAAAGCTGATGAGTTCTTTGATGAAGACCCAAAAAGATACACGATAGGTGAAGTGGCCAAGAATGTAAATTATGTCATGCTCGTGAGCACAAATGCCGGCCTATGGTCCTACAATGTGGGCGATACCGTACAATTTACCTGCACCCAACCCTACCGCGTGGTGGTAACGGGCAGGATCAAGCATTTTATCTCTGCATTTGGCGAGCACGTCATAGGCAAGGAGGTAGATGAGGCCATGGCCCTCGCACTGTCACAATGTGATGCCAAGGTAAATGAATTTACAGTTGCCCCACAAATCAACCCTACCAGTGGCCTGCCATTTCATGAATGGTTCATTGAGTTCGGCCAGTTGCCAGAGAACAATATGGCTTTCGCCGAAAGGCTAGACAGCGCACTACAAGAGCAAAACAGTTATTATATGGACCTTATTACCGGCAAGGTACTGTCACCGCTCAAGATCACCGTGGTGCCTCCAGGGGGCTTCAATGAGTATATGAGGTCACAGGGCAAACTGGGGGGGCAGAACAAGTTGCCACGCTTATCAAACGACAGGAAAATTGCAGATGCCCTTACGGGGACATATGTTTAAATTGGGGTATATTTGGGCGATATGAGCATGAATAAAGATACCGGAAGGACGCGCGCGCAAGAAAGTTCGGCCGCGATAGAAAGGATGTACATCACCATGCGCCACCTCTTTAACCGGGGTTTTTACAAACCCATGGGCGTAAGTGGAGAAACGCTGCGTGAAGCACTCTTGATCCTTAGGCCAGAGATCTATGGCACCATTGCTGATGAAAAAGTTGAGCTTTATGGCCTACATTATGTCATAGACAGGTTACCACAGGGTATAGAAGAGTGTAAGTTTATTAACCTTACCAGCGATGAAGGATATAAGGACTCTCATTTTACACCCATCGTGCCACCAAAGAGGAGGAGGAACTGCTACCGTATTGATGATGAACAGATGAATATAGAAATCACCAGGGGCCGGAGCGAGATCTATGACATCCTCACCCACCTTACCTTTTTGTTCATAGAATCGCACAAGATTTCGCGGCGGGTAATCATCAATGAAGATGGCAGCACCACCCGTGACTGGCAAAAACTGGAGGTGGCCGTACTCCAGGAAGAAGAACTCACGCAGAACGCGCGTGAGATTGCATTGACACATACGGCCAATATATTGGGCAGGACCTTTCGGGAGGTGAATGAGATGCTGGGCAAATTTGCACAGGCAAACAACCCAAAGAGGTTCCTGGAGGTCATCTACTGGCTGGGCAAAAGGGCCATTGAGGAGGTCGCGGAAAACGATAAGCGCATTGTCACGTTTTCGCCCGTGCTCAGGGAAAGACTGGGGCACCACATACATGGTGAGGTATGGGCAGATACCATCAAGTCTATTTTGAAAAAAAACGGCCTGCTAGAAAGGCCCCTGCACATCATAAGCGCAAACATGCACAGCGTGATGAACACGCTTTATGCGCCAGTGGCCCTGCAAAAAGAACTTGAAAAAAAGTCAAACCTGGAGATATATGAGCTGTTGAGCGACTCCAGTAGCGGTAAAATGAGGTCGCGGGTAGAGAAAATTGCCGTTAAGCATGGCATGACCTTCATACCAGATCAAAGTGGCACAAACATCGATGTCCAGGTCTTTGACACGGCACAACTGGATGTATCCCAAAACAGCTTTTGCACAAAAACCTTTGAAAAAGGGAAAGAACCCGTAATCATCGTGATGGATTACGCCTTTGGGGAACAGGCGTATGAAACCATGGAAGAATTATTAAAACCCTACCTTTCCGGAAGAAAAACATTCTATCTTGATGTTAAGAGTATATCGATAATGGGAAAAGCGGGTATTCTAGAAGGCGGCAAAGGAGATATCATGATCCCCAAGGCGCACCTCTTTGAGGGCACGGCTGACAATTACCCCTTTGACAATGAACTTTCAAAAAAAGACCTTGAGGGCAATGGCATAGAGGTGTATGAGGGGGCCATGATAACGGTATTGGGGACATCGCTTCAAAACCGTGATATCTTAAAATTCTTCCATGAAAGTACGTGGGACGTAATCGGTCTTGAGATGGAGGGCGCGCATTATCAAAAAGCTATTCAGGCTTCCGCCAAATTAAGGGGCAGCATAAGCAGTGATGTAAAGGTAAGGTATGCGTACTATGCCTCAGACAACCCACTGGAAACCGGAAGCACTCTAGCTTCTGGCGGTCTGGGAACCACGGGTGTTAAACCCACATATTTGATTACAGAGAAAATCTTAGAACAAATATTTGAAGCTTAGTATGGAGCAAAAAGAAAATCAGGAGGTTGATTTATTTGTAATTTTCAATAGAATCGGCAACGGTATTAAATATGTGCTTGGATTATTATATAGACTCATTTATTTTTTTCTTCAAAGGATAAAAATAATTGCCTTGTTATTAATTGTAGGATTGATAATTGGTTTTGTCATTGACTTACTTTCTAGTCCAAAATATAAGACGGTTTATATTATTCGTTCGACGAATGCAACAACCTCTTATCTTTATGAGGCAATATCCAACTTGAATCAAAAGATAGAAAATAATGACACCTTGTTTCTCAAGAGCATTGAACTTGATGGAGATTTTAGTTTAAAGGAAGTTGAAATAAAACCAATTGTCAACGTCTCAGATGTCCTAGAAAAATATAAGGAGTATGATGATAATCAGGTGCTAAGCCTAATTGAAAGAATCGATACAAAAAATGATTTTCTTGAAGCCGAAAGCTTTCTTTTGTCATATCAATATCATTACCTAACAATTTATACAGGAACAAATAACAGAACCCTTGCTACTAATAAAGTACTTGATCATCTAGAACAAAACAACTATCTAAAAGCTATTAATGAAAATACACTTACAAGATATAAAAATAGGATAGAGGAAAATATTTACTCAATCAAGCAGATAGATAGTTTTTTAAGTAATACGAATAAAGCATTGACAAGCAATTCCCCCAGCAGCAGTCAATTAATGCTAATTAATAGTATTGACATAGGGGGAATACTGCAAAAGAAAACAGATTTATTAAGGGAAAATGAAGGTACTTCTAATGAAATCCTTAGAATGCAAAATCTTTTTCAGATTACAAATAATCCTTATTCAGTAAAAGATTCAACTTTATTAAGTCATAAAGTCTTGCTACTTCCTTTTGTAATCCTGTTTTGCTATGTTTCATATCAGTTGGCAAAAAAACTATATCTTAAGGCAAAAAAATATTCCGCTGACAACTAAAATGAAAATCCCTGCTATGAAAAATAAAACTAAAGTTGTTGCATTACTTCCCATGAAGGGAAATTCTGAACGGATTCCAAACAAAAATCTCAAGATTTTCAGTGGTAAGCCGCTTTATCATCATATTTTGACAGAGCTTCTACAATCCAAATTTATCGATGAGGTTATTATCAATACGGATAGTGCTAAAATAGCGGAAAATGTGAACTGCCATTTTTCTAACCAAAACATTAGGATTGTAAAACGCCTCCCATCAATATGCGGGGATTATGTCTCCATGAATAAAATTATTGAGCAGGATATCAATAATTCCGATGGGGACATTTACATCCAAACTCACAGTACAAACCCCAACCTTAGACAAGAAACGATTGATGAGGCTCTGGATTTTTTTATGGGGTGTTCTAAATATGACTCTGTATTTTCTGTTAATCGGCTTCAGTCTAGATTCTACAACTCTGATGGTAAAGCCATGAACCACAATCCTTCAAACCTCTTACGAACACAGGACCTAGATCCAATTTTTGAAGAAAATTCTAACTTTTATGTATTTACTCGAGAATCATTTCACAATGCTGGCAACAGAAGAATAGGTCTAAACCCTTATTTATTTGAAATAGGAAAGTTAGAATCAATGGATATTGACAATCTTGAGAATTTCATAATCGCAGAAGCAGTTTTTAATCATATATATACTTGAGATATGAAGAGTTTTCCGCATGAGCCCAGTAAATTGAAAAAAAAATTAGTACAGAATAAATTAACGATAGGCTCATGGCTCACCATACCTCATCAAGCTGTTATAGAAGTAATGGGAACGGCTGGATTTGAATGGTTGACCATAGATATTGAACATACATCCATTGGACTAGAAACGGCACAAAATTTAATTGCCCTTATACAAAGCAATGGGATGGAAGCATTAATAAGAGTTAGCTCTAATGAGGAAGTCACTATCAAGAGGATAATGGATGCTGGCGCAAATGGAATTATTGTGCCAATGATAAAATCTGGAGAAGAAGCAGAAAGGGCGGTTTCTTACTTAAGGTTTCCATCGATGGGAATTAGAGGAGTAGGTCTTGCAAGGGCTCAGCATTATGGTATTGGTTTTAACTCTTATTTAGATTGGCTTAAAACGAATAGCATCTTAATCACTCAGATAGAGCATATCGATGGTGTTAATGATATAGAAAATATCTTGAGGGTAGATGGGGTTGACGGAATAATTATAGGTCCTTATGACCTCTCTGCTTCTATGGGAAAACCAGGAGATTTTAATGACAAAGAAGTGCTAGAGGCTATTGAATATGTAAAATCAAAGACTTTAGAGTCTAAAAAAACTTTAGGTTTTCACGTTATAGACTCATCACATCGTGCCTTACAGGAAAAAATAGATGAAGGCTTTACATTTCTAGCAAATAGTATTGATTTTCTTTTTTTGGGTGATAAAGTGCGATATGAAATGGAAAGTTTAATGAAAGGAATTAAATAGAATTTGCATTACGTAAATATATTTGAGATAAAATATGTTTTCAAATTTCTTTTAATAATAAATAAATTTGTTAAACTACGCTACTCAAGATAAGAAGCATTCTAATGGGAGAGTACAGAAATATTTTTTTTGATTTTGACGGAGTCATTTTGGAGTCTGTCAAGGCAAAAACTAACGCATTTATAGAAATGTACCGCCCATATGGCAATACTATTATGAATAAAGTCTTGCAGCACCACATTGAAAATGGTGGTATTTCAAGGTTTGAAAAGTTTAAATATTACGAGGAAGTTTTCCTAGGAAAACAATGTAGCCGCGAAAGGATTGATGAACTGGCAAAAGAATTTTCCTTAAAAGTCAAGGATCAGGTGATATCTTCTAAGGCAGTCGAAGGAGTAATTGAGTTTCTCGAGAATTACCATAAAAAACTTGATTTTTGGATTATTACTGGAACACCAACCGATGAAATTCTTGAGATTACCAAAGCCAGAAATCTTCAAGGCTATTTTAAGGGTATATATGGATCTCCCAAAAACAAAAAGCATTGGACTGAATATATCATCGACCTTCATGGTCTTGATAGATCCTCCACGCTGTTCTTAGGAGACGCAACTACAGATTATGAAGCTGCTAAACATTCAGGTTTACATTTTGGCTTACGCCAAATCCCGGAAAATGAAATTATGTTTAAGGATTACATGGGCTTAAAATTCACCGATTTTTATCAGTTGGAGAAAGAACTATTTTTATGAAAAGAAAAATTCTTTTAACATCAACATCTTTTCAAGATACACCTGGTAAGCATCAAACCTTACTTCATAAAACAGGGTGGGATATTGAAAAGATGCGAGGCCCCTTAAGAGAGGATGAGTTAATTGATATCATCCATGAATTTGATGCTGTAATATGTGGAGATGATGCCTATACTGACCATGTTATTAAAAAAGGTGCAAATGGAAGGTTAAGGGTAATATCAAAATATGGTGTAGGTCTTGACTCTATAAATCTTGAAGAGGCAAAAAAAAACGATATCAAGGTCCTGAATTGTCCAGGAGTAAATCAAAATGCCGTTGCCGAACATGTAATTGGGCTGTTACTCTGTTTTTCTAGAAATATTCATCTCTTGCATCAAGAAGTACAAAATGGCAAGTGGGCGCGCATTACTGGAAATGAGATTTTGGGAAGAAAGATAGGGGTTTTTGGCTATGGTAATGTGGGTAAGGAATTTACAAAAAAATGTTTGCAACTAGGTTTTGATGTTACGGTTTGCGACCCTTATGATACATCTTTAAAGACTGATAGTGAAATTTTAAATTTTGCCATAGCTAAAAACCTAGAAAATCTAGTACGCAATGTTGATATTATATCACTACATGTACCACTAACCCCTGAAACCCATGAGGTATTCAATCAGGATATTTTTAGAGTTTCAAAAAAAGGCCTTCTGATCATCAACACCTCGAGAGGTAAGCTTGTCAACAATATGGATATATTACGAGCCATAGAAGAGAATTTCATATCAGGTTATATAACCGATGTATTAGATACAGAACCTATAGCACCTAATCATCCATTTCTAGGTAATCCTAAAATCCTTATCACTCCTCACATCGGCTCAAGAACATTTCAAAGTGTAGAAAAACAAGGGTGTATGGCGGTAGAAAACACTATCAATGCACTAGAATCCATCTCTTGAACTTATCAGGAGCCATAAGACTATCCCCGCAAATCTTCTTTTGTACCTTAGGAATTTTTCCTTTGCTTCCGTTCAATTATTCTTCTATACTTTTAATCACATTTATCGTTGCACTTACCATAGCCTCCTTTTCTAGATTTAATATTTCCAGGAATACGCTAAAAAAAAGCCTCTTCTTCTGTACTTGCCCCCTTATTATAGGTGTTTCCATCCTTTATAGTTTAAACAAAACCATAGGCGTTCAAGACACTATTAAATACATTCCCATTTTTATAATACCCATTTTCATGTATATAGGTAATTTTTCATTAGCAAGATGGAGCTACCTTCTCTTTTCGGTATTATTTATTCTTTCTAACACAATAAGTACCCTACCTCTTATTTATGACATTTTAAACACTGTCCCAGAAAGTTCAAAAGGTCTTTTTAATATTTTATTTCATTTCTTAAAATTTGATGTGAACTATGAGGTTTCTCAAAACCCTATGCCCTTCTTCCTTCACAAGGCATATATATCTATGAATATTTTAATCTGCTTGACAATTATTCTTCAAACCTATATGAATGGGGTTTCACGTTTTATCAACATACTCTTATTCATTGTTTCTATATATTTCATAGTCTCTTTAATGTATCTGGCTTCTATACCTAATATTATCTTGCTAGGACTTGGATTGATATATGTCGTTTTCAGTTCAAAGTTTCAAATTCACCTACGATTGCTTACAGCCTTATCGCTTATAATTCTTTCTCTCTTCTGTGGGATTAAATTTCAAAACGGAAGTGATTTTAAGAGGGGTGTGAATTTTTTTTCCTCAATATTGAGCGATAATCTTGTAAAACTTGATGATCCTAGAAAAGAAACATTTGAAGCATCAATACGGGTAGGTTTGCAAAATCCATTCTTTGGGGTAGGTATAGGAGACGTACAGGACAAACTGCAACAAGCATACAAAACTAAATATGATTTATCAACCTTAGGGAAAGACAATGTAAATCTTATTGACTATAGTGAAGATTTCAATTTTGACTCTTGGTATAAAGCTGGCCTCCACCCTTATCTTGATGAAAGCACCCTTGGGCCATTATTAAAAGGCCATGTAAGAGCAATAGCAATTGACACTGCATATGGTGCACATCATATATATCAGATTCAGCATTTTGAGAAGGAAAAAAAATATACTCTTTCGGCTTTTGCCAAAAGAAAAGACACTGGCTTTCTTACACTTCGCATAGGGAATATAGCTGCAGGCAGGGCTAATTTTTGTTTATCAGATGGGAAGGTTTCATATAAGGGAATGGACATCCTGAAAATTAGCAGCACCCAGATAGGTCATGATTGGTTTCGTTTTTCCTTAACCATTATTCCAAAAAAACAAAAAGAATTATGTCTTGTAGGTTATTCCACTAGCCCTCTGGATTATAACTCAAAAGGAATTGAGAATGATAAATTTTATACATGGGGAATACAACTAGAGGAGGGTGAACTTAAACCTTACGGACAAAGTGAAGGAGAGTTGCTTAAATATGCAATGGATAATAATCTCAATTCACATAATACCTATTTATACATTTGGCTTTCAGGGGGTATAATTTGTTTAATTTTCTTCATAATAGTTCTTTATAGAATGTTCTATATAGGATATTTTGTAAAATCATTTTTAGTTATTTCATCGACACTGATTTTTGCCGTCAACTTTCTTTCTGAGAATATCCTTTTAAGACAGTATGGAATGATGATGTTTACTATTATTATTATAATTACTATCTCTTCACAACAATATTATTGGAAAAATTTGAATGCATCCGGTTAATGATTAAAAAATAGATGGCGAGAATAATAAATAAGGCGGGTGTTATCATACGGCAACGAGTGGTGCAAAACCTTGGTTTTCAAAATCTCGTAGGAAAATCTTTGGGAAAAGGAATATTTTTTCTTATCCAGATGCTTCTAGCTTATTACATGTCTATTGAAGGGTTTGCAAACTATGCCATATTCTGGTCTCTGTTAAGGCTATATACTTTTTTTGGATCTAACAATTTTTATATTCTCTATTTTAAAGAAGCCCGAAAGACCATTCTTAACGAATCTAGGCTCCCAGAAAAACTGATTGACAACTCGATTATCACTTATATTGCTTTTTCGGTTTTATTCTTTCCCGCTACGGTATTATTGTTTAATTCATTTTACACGGCAATACTTTTGACGCTTTCTGCGGCGGGATTGATAATAATTAGGATTATAGCGGAAGTTTCAAAAGTGGATAATAGTGTTAGGCTCTCAATATTTTTAGAGGATTTTATTTTGAATTTAATTATAATATTATTCCTATTTATTGCAATGACCCTTCACTCTTCATCATTTGATTCAGTGGTCCTAGCGATAACTTCATCATTAGTTATAGCCAGTTTGATTTCGCTTCTAGCGTTTAAAAAAAAATTCAATGTCTCTTTTTCTCAAATAAGAATTTTACGTTCGCATTTAAGCTATGATGATTTTAAGATGGGCTTTAGATATACTCTATTACGCAGTGGGGAGGTAATTTATAATTTTGCAGTACGATATCTCGGTAAAATTTTCTTTGGGGTGCTCTTTGTAAGCTATGCTCATGTAATGATTCAATTTTTCAACATTTTTTCAATTTTGACTCTTGCTGTAATTTCTGGGCTTCAATCAAAGATTGTTTTGCATAGGGCAACACATTTTACAAAAAAGGTGGTGAAGAAAATTTACTTGTCCATCATCTATATACTTTCCCCTGTCATAATCGTTGCAGCCTTAATTTTTGGTGTTTTGAATGAGGATTTAATCCGTTGGACATTCCCAAAATTTGAAGAATTTTCTCATTTGCTTTGGTGGGTAGCAATTACTGGTTTCATTTTTTCAATTTTTCAACCTTTGATTTACATTTTTATATATAACAATAAATTCCCTAGAATCAACAGGTTTTTAATAATACAATATCTTTCTTTATTGATATTAATTGTTTTACCAATCTTTAAATTGAATCAAAATATTTGGTTATTTGGAATTATGATAATATTTCCGCTTTGTCAGGGTATTGCTTGCCTTGCTTGGTTAAAAAAGTCCAGAGCATGAGTTATTTATATGTATTACTTTTACGACTAATAGCCTACTTAGAGGGCAAGAGTAAAATATTTGCTTTCTTGCTGTTGATTGGTTTTTTATTATTTTCCATAACTATAAATTTTTTAGGAAAAAGCAGGACTATAGGATATCTCCTATACATTGTTCTGGGAGCACTTGGACTGAGTATTATACTATTCATTCACACGGTATGGCTCAGTAAACTCAATTTGCGCGACGTCGCGGTTATAACGGCTTATTTTCTTTGGTTTTTTTATACCTGCTCTAAATTCTGGAATAGGTCATTAAATTACTGTTTAAGATATCTACTCTACTCTTTCCTTATCTACAATGTAACAAACCTAGTAATTTATGAAATGTATTATGCTGATATTCCATTGGGCATCAATTCCATTATGAAGGCATTTGGTATTTATGGATATAGGGTTTACTTTCCGTTAGCAAGTGGTGCAAATATCAATACAGCTCAAATAGGGTTATGTACTATATTAGTAGCTTATTTTATTAAAAGCTCAAAAGATTTAAAACTAAAACTGTTCTATGGGTTCCTAGGACTCCTGCATTTCTATTTACTAGTGCTAGCTGATTCTCGCCTAGTCCTTTTTATAACTTTTATTTTCAGTATATCGATATTAATTTCTTTCTATCACTTAATAGTGCTTATTAAAAGATACTGGATTTTAGTAATTTCAACTTTGAGCCTAGTTTTAATTGTATTTTATTCTACTGATATTTTTGAATTTTTAAAGAGACCGGGGGAGTCAGATTCAAAATTCATTGATAGGATTCAGATTTGGAAAATATCGATTGAGGTAATATTCCATGACTGGCATTTTATTTCGGGATACGGTTTAAATGGGTTAGAGAATAACCTGCCAAGAAACATACTGACTGAATTTAAGGATCAAAGCCTTCAAACCTCTCATAATTTTATTTTTCAATACTTGATAGATTTTGGTGTTATAGGACTAGTTTTTTTTATATTGGGCATGCAACAGTTGGTTCAATGGAGTTATGCATACAAGAACCGGATTATTCTGTATTTGATTATTGCTATCATAATATTTGGCGCCACAGAGTCTATCCCTACATTTTACTCCTTTGAGGCAACATTATTTTTTATAGGTATAATTGCTATTGTTACAACAAGAAAATTAAATGAGGGAGAAAATCTTAGATATAGTACGTAAGTCGACATATCTACCCCGCAAGGTTTTAGATAACTTAATCTTTGCCTGGTTCCTTAAAAGGTCAAATCAATGGTCAATACTTCAACCTTTTTTTGAAAAAGATATTTTGGTTGTAGGTAATGGCCCTAGTCTTAATCAGACTCCGTTGAGTAAGATTCATATGGTATCCATAGGGATGAATAAAATAAACTTGATTTATGATAAAACAGACTGGAGACCCGATATTATTGCCTGCGTAAATGGTCTTGTATTGAGCCAGAATAAAGATTTTTTCAACAAAACAGAAACAATTCTAATTTTGCCGGTTAGAGCATGGTACTTAGGAGTAAAAAAAAGAAAGAATATTATTTTCGTGAACCTTTCAAATGATGAAAAACTGCATGATGATATTAGTAAAGAAATTTCAGCTGGATGTACTGTAACTTTTTATGCAATGCAAATCGCTACCCATCTCAAAGCCAAATCTATAAATATTGTAGGAGTAGATCATAATTTCAGCTTTAAGGGCAAGGAACACGATATACAAAAGATGGATACGCCCGACCCCAATCATTTTAGCCCTGATTATTTTAAAGACCAATTTTGGGCATTGCCCAATCTCGACCACAGCGAAAGGCTCTATAACCTTGTCAAAGATTATTGTGACAATCATAAAATTCCTGTAACTGACTATACTGTGGAGGGCAAACTCCAAGTTTTTAAAAAGGGAAGTATTGAGAATCTTATGAACCAGAATGTTAAATTTAAAAACATATCCGTCTAGATAAGGCTTTTCGATTGATGCAACAGCGATGTCCCAAAAATCAAGAACAAGATTCTCAAAATATTTAAGGCCTGCAATTTTTTTAATTGATACCGGCATTGTTTATACATCAGCCCATTACACCTTAAATCAAGCTAACTACTCAATTCTCGATATTTATATTTTCCTGTTTTTTCTTTGGAGTTCATCTGCTCTTTTAACAAAATTTTATTCAGTCTACAGATTTACCCCCCTAATAAAGATTGTTTTCTTGTTATTAAAACAAGGGGGGTTGTTTGCATTGATGATTTTTGCCTTAATTGGCGCTTTAAACTATTTTGTGTTCACACCTCTTGAAATAGGTAGATTTTTGCTTATTTCAATTCCGTCTATAGCCTTTGTCAAAATAGGGATTTTCAATTTGCTGAAATATTTAAGAATTCACCTAGGAGGTAATAAAAGAAATGTTGTCTTAATAGGTGAAAGCAAGAACACTAAATTATTGCAGGATTTTTTCAACAACAATCCAGCATATGGTTATAATGTTCTTTCCAGATTTCCCAATGGTAATCAAAACTTATTGATTGATGAACTTTGTAAATTATCCTCTAAAAGGAATTTAAATGAAATTTATATTTCCCTGAAAGAATTATCAAATGATAATCTTACTTCTCTAACAAAATTTGCGCACGATAACTTTTTAATCATAAAATTCATTCCCGATTTTAACTTAGTATTTAAGCGAAAGTTGCAGTATCAATATTATGGGATTACTCCTATACTATCGTTCAAAGAGATTGCGCTAGATGACTTTACAAATAAATTCTTTAAAAGAAGCTTTGATGTAGTTCTTTCCATATTGATTTTCATCGTCGTTTTGTCATGGTTAACACCGTTACTCGCATTACTTATCAAACTAGAGTCAAAAGGCCCTGTATTTTATAAACATTCTCGAAATGGATTAGGCTACAGGCCATTTAATTGCTATAAATTTAGATCTATGAAATGGCGTGATTTTAAAGACATTAATCAAGTCTCTAAAAATGACAGTCGAGTAACAAGAATAGGTAGATTTCTAAGACGGACCAGCCTTGACGAACTCCCACAATTTTACAACGTATTACTGGGTGAGATGTCTGTGGTAGGGCCTCGCCCGCACATGCCAAAATATAATGAAAACTACATGGCCCGGGTAGAGCGCTTCATGGTACGTCACCTTATAAAACCCGGCATCACCGGCCTCGCCCAAATAAGCGGTTATCGTGGTGAAGTTGAGAAAGACAGCGACATCATCAACCGGGTGCGCTACGACATCTTTTATATGGAAAACTGGTCCCTGCTCATGGACATACGCATTATTGCAAAGACCATCGTCCAGATCATAAAAGGCGACCCAAAAGCCTATTAAATGCAGCCCAAAGCCTCCATAATCACCCCGCTTTTCAACTCCGCTGCCTTTATTGAGCAAACCATAAAATCCGTGCTGGCCCAGACCTTTAAAGATTGGGAAATGCTCATTATTGACGACGCTTCTACAGATGCTGGATATGATAAAGTTCTGGCTTTCGCCAAAAATGAACCGCGCATAAAACCATACCGATTAGAAAAGAATTCAGGAGCCGGTGCTGCCAGGAACCTGGGCATAAAAAACGCAAAAGCAAAATACATCACCTTCCTCGATGCAGATGATTTGTGGAAGCCGGAAAAACTGGAAACACAAATCCGGTTTATGGAAAATTCTGGAGCTAAAATCTCATTCTCATCCTACCATTTAATAGATGAAAATGGAACCTCATTGCATCAAAACATTGAAGCGCTTCCTGAAGTAGATTTTAAAAAGATGCTTCGTTCCAACTACATCGGGAATCTCACGGCGATGTATGACGCTCAGTTTTTTGGGGAAGTATTCATGCCTACCTTAAGAAAAAGACAAGACTGGGCATTCTGGTTAACGCTGGTAAAAAAAGCAGGAATAGCACAGGGTATTCCAGAAGTTCTCGCAGACTACCGCGTCAGGAAAAACTCAATTTCCTCAAACAAGGTCAAAATGCTCAAATACAACTTTGCTGTTTATCATCAACATTTGGGATTTTCCAAAACCAAAAGTGCCCTATTGATGTCACGCTTTCTCTACGAGCATTTTTTCGTCAAGCCGCGGCAAACTATAGCAACGAAGTAAACTGTTTCAATTTTCCGCGTTTTGAACGGTCAAGATTTTCCTTTCTTTTAAAAACAAGTTGCAGACCGCTCTCGGCATATTTTTCAAGCGCATTAGAGATTTTGGCTGTAGCCAAATCATCAAAGTCTGCATCAGCAACGTATTCTATTTTAAACGTATCAACCCCCGTCTGAGTGATGACAAACTCTTTGACTAAACCCGAATCATTTATCACTTCTTTGGTGAGATAGTAAAAAGCAAGTCCAGGGATTTTTTTACCGCTTGGCAAAACGGCAAAATCACTGGTTCTTCCTTCTAGTTTTGTGATGTATTGTGCTCCGTTTTTTGTGATCACACTTCCTAAATCGCCTATCTCATAACGGATAAAAGGATGCGCTTTATTGAATAACGAAGTCACCACAATTTTTCCAATTTTGCCTTCCTCAACAGGTTTATTTTCTTCATCAAGCACCTCAACAAAAAGCAGCGGCCTATCAATCTTCAAAGGCTTTCCTGCACTTGCCATTGCGATAATATTCAGTTCGCTGGCTCCATATTCATTATAAACAGGAATGCCTAATTGTTTCTCAAGCAACGCCCGGTCATCCTCAAAAAGCACCTCAGCCGTAACAATGCAATGTGTCAGTGTTGGGCAGATTTCTTTCAGGATGAGATTTTGTTGTTTTAGGTATTTTGCAAAAGCTACGATGCTGCTCGTGTAGCCGTTGATGTGTCCGTATTTTTTTCGCCGAAAGGCAGCTACAAATCCCGCAAGGTTTTTATCAGAAAGATCAAAAATAGGAAAGCGCCAGCGGTTGCTTAAAGTGTCTTTTAACCGTTCTTTTTTATTTGCAATTCCAGTGGCGGGAATGCCATAAAATCGGGCTTCAAGCGAATTTTTTAAATCCAGTCCTACCTCAGCATACATCGCAAAAGCAGATGCCCACGAGAGCGCATGGCAAAATTTATCCTTGGCAAAAATAAATGGATGTCCAGATGAACCCGAGGTTTTGTGAACGTGCGTATTTTTTGGCGCAAAGCCAGAAGAAAGTTTGTTTGCAAGCGGTTGCTGTAAATCTGCTTTAGTGAGGATGGGCAAATTTTCCCAATCTTCAGGGTCAGCGTTTGCGGCAAGTTTATGATAAAAAGTATTGTTCTCTAGATGAAATTTGACAATCTCTAGCTTTTGCTGTGCCTGAAATATGGCAGGATCTTGCGATTTGATTTCGGCGAGTTTCTCACGGGCGGCGTCGATATCAAAACCTTTGATGCGTAAGCTAAGATCAAATAAATTCAAGAGATAAATATTAGCCGTTCAATTTACAAACAATTAATTTTGAAGGCTCAATTAAACACCATAAACATGAATATCCTTATCCTAGGTAATGGCGGCCGCGAACACACTTTTGCGCACAAAATCGTACAGAGCAAACATTGCGACACCCTTTTTGTGGCCCCGGGAAACGCCGGTACGCACACCATTGCCACCAATGTGAATATTGGCGTGACTGATTTTGACGCGATTAAAAAGTTAGTGCTCGATGAGGATATTGACATGGTTGTCGTGGGTCCAGAAGCTCCACTTGTAGAAGGCGTTTTTGATTTCTTCAAGGCTGACGGGGCACTAAAAAATGTAAAAGTCATCGGCCCTTCAAAACGCGGCGCCCTGCTCGAAGGAAGCAAGGAGCGCGCCAAGGAATTCATGGCGATGCACAACATCCCAACGGCGGCGTACGAGGCCTTCACGGCAAAAAGCCTGGAGGCGGGCAAGAAATTCCTGGAGACGCTAACGGCACCTTATGTACTAAAGGCTGACGGACTTGCAGCGGGCAAGGGTGTCTTGATCCTAGATGATTTGGCTACAGCCAAAAACGAGCTCGAGGACATGTTGACCAATCAGAAATTTGGTGCCGCCAGTGAGACCGTGGTAATTGAGGAGTTCCTTGACGGGATCGAGTTGAGTGTTTTTGTGCTCACCGATGGAAAATCACACGTTACTTTACCTACGGCGAAAGATTACAAGCGCATTGGCGAAGGTGACAAAGGATTAAATACTGGTGGAATGGGTGCGGTTTCTCCTGTACCCTTTGCAGATGCAGAGTTCATGAAAAAAATTGAAGAACGCATCGTGATCCCTACGGTTGACGGCATCAGGAAAGAAGAAATCGAGTATAAAGGTTTCATCTTTATCGGTCTCATAAAAGTAGGTGATGATCCGTATGTGATAGAATATAACGTGCGTATGGGAGATCCAGAAACCGAGGTTGTGCTGCCGCGCATCAAAAATGACCTTGTAGAACTTTTTGAAAAAGTAAGTGCTGAAAAACTTGAGGATACGCAACTAGACGTCGATACGCAAGCTGCCGCGACGGTGATGCTTGTTTCTGGGGGTTACCCAGAAAGTTATGAAAAAGGCAAGGTGGTTACCGGTCTTGGGGAAGTAAGGGGTTCAACGGTTTTTCATGCAGGAACTACTGTTGATGGTGACAACGTTGTGACTTCAGGAGGTCGCGTGATGGCGGTTACCTCGCTTGCTGATGATTTTAAAAAGGCCCTTGAAACCTCTTACGGCAATATTGAGAAAATCACGTTTGATAAAATGAACTACCGTAAGGATATTGGTTTTGATCTTTAGGTTCAAAAACCTTTTAAAAAATAAAAAACCCGCTCAATGAGCGGGTTTTCGATTATATATCATTACGCTTAGTGCGCGTGAGATTCATATTCCTGGTCAGCATCAGAGTGGGTTACAAACGTGTGGTCATCACCGTCATTGAATATCTTGAGCTGGTTGAGCCAGTATGCAAGGGCAACAAAACCTATGAGGATAAAGATCCAGTTAAAGATATTTGCCCCCCACCAGGTGTCCAGCTGCCATTCCCTGAGCAAATCCATGGGTGCAAAGAGAACATTGACAAACAAATCTGCTATTCCGTAAAAAAAATCCTTTAACTCCATTATTGAGTATTATTAGTAGTCCATTACTTTTGCTTGCCTAACTTTGGCAAGCACCATGCAAAAATAGCAAAAACAATAATGCTCACAAGCTTTTTTAGCACTTCAAAACCCATTCACCACGTATTGATGGTGGGCGTGGCGATTTTACTTTTTATTTTTAAAATGTTAGTGGTCCCACATCCCGGGGCAAGCCAGCTGGGCTTCTTGTATCCCATGCTATCATTTTTGGTTTTCTTATTTTCAATGGCCGTGCTCAATTTTATTGTAAAGCGCAATGGCCTTACAAAACAGGGCACCTATGTGCCCCTTGCCTTTGTCTTTCTGTGCCTTGCGCTGCCCAATGTTTTTCTGTCGGGTAGAATCATACTCGCCATGTTGTTTGTGCTGCTTGCCTTTAGGCGCATCATAAGTATCAGGTCGCAGCGGGAAATCAAGAAAAAGATTTTTGATGCTTCCCTATGGTTGGGGGTAGCTTCCCTTTTTTATTTCTGGGCCATACTCTTTATCGTTCCCCTGTTCATCGCGATTACCACCTATGCCTTCAAGGATTATAAAAACTGGATGATTCCCCTAACTGCCCTGGCCTGTCTCGCCCTTTTTGCATTGGTTTATGGTCTTTACCTTGATGATTTAAGATCCTTTCTTGAAGGTTATGTAGAATGGCCTTCGTACAACTTTACCGCATATTCATCACCTGGGCTCATCCTGCCATTTTCAATAATACTCACACTTTTTATTTGGTGTGCGTCAAGGTACCTCATCCTCATGGGCAAGGCCCAGCGCAAGATGAAGCCCCTGTATTTTATGATATTGATCACGGCGGTCATTGCCCTTTTTATCGCGGCGGTGCTCTCGCCCATACGCAATGGTGCAGAGCTTTACCTGCTCATCCCCTTCCTGGCCATCCTCATCTCCAGGTACATTGAGAAGAGCAAGAGCCAGTGGTTTAAGGAAATGATGCTTTGGCTCATCATCCTGCTCCCCATCGCCAGCCTGTTTTTATGACCTGTGAAAGTCTAAAATGCGATACCTTTGCACAATTAGTATTTTCGCTATGGCGAAATAATCCACAATACAGCACATGTTCACACACAAGGCAAACCGCGTTTTCAAGACCGCAATAGATGATTACCACGTAAAGGATGATGTTTACCAGGATTTTTCAAACCCGTATGACAAGGATGTTGATTTTATTGAACACCTACTCTACAGAAAATGCTGGATAGATACCGTGCAGTGGCATTATGAAGACATCATCAGGGACCCGGCCATAGAGCCGGTGGCCGCACTTGACCTCAAGCGCAAGATAGATGCCTCAAACCAGGACCGTACGGACATGGTGGAGTACATCGACTCCTATTTTCTGGATAGATACCGTGGGGTGAAACCACAGGACGATGCCACGATCAATACAGAGAGCCCCGCATGGGCCATTGACCGGCTCTCCATCCTGGCGCTCAAAATCTACCACATGCGCGAAGAGGTTGCCCGTGAGGACGCCTCAGAGGCCCACAAGGATGCATGTCAAAAAAAACTGGACGTCCTGCTTGAACAACGTGAAGACCTAAGCTTTGCCATAGACTCCCTGCTCAAGGACATAGAGACCGGTCACAAATATATGAAGGTCTATAAACAGATGAAGATGTACAATGATGATGAGCTCAACCCCGTCTTACGCAGCCAGAAGAAATAAATGAAGCAGGAAAAGGGCAACAATCTTCTCGTCATACGGCTATCTGCCATGGGAGATGTTGCCATGACGGTGCCCGTGCTCATTGCGCTTACGCGAAAGTATCCCAAGCTGAATTTACATGTGGTGAGCAAACCATTTTTTGAACCCATTTTTGAGGGCATCCCCAATCTTACTTTTTATGCTGCAAAGGTTAAGGATGAACATAAGGGAATCCCTGGGCTATATAAGCTCTATAAGGTTTTGGCCACAGCCAAAATAAATGAAGTGGCAGACCTTCACAATGTATTGCGGTCTAAAATCATAGACCAGTTTTTTAAACTGAGCGGCATAAAAACCGTTGCCATTGACAAGGGCCGAAGTGAAAAAAAAGAACTCACCCGCGATACAGATAAAAAATTCAGGCAGTTGAAAACCACGCACCAGCGGTATGCTGACGTATTTTCACGACTGGGCTACCCCATCACGCTTCAAGAAAATGAATTTCTCAAAAAAAGGAACCTGACATACGGGGCACGGGAGATGCTGGGTAATTCTTCTCATAAATGGCTGGGGATCGCGCCCTTTGCAGCTCATGAAGGCAAGCAATATCCCCTGGAACTCATGCAGGAGGTAATTGACCAAGTTTATAAAGATAATGGCTGCCGCATCTTGCTTTTTGGAGGTGGTAAAACCGAGACAAAGCTCCTTGAAGATATCGCGGCAAAAAACGAGCAGGTGCTGTGCGTTGCGGGAAGGTTTGATTTTACCGAAGAACTCGCCATCATATCACAGCTGGACTGCATGCTCTCCATGGATAGCGGCAATGGACACCTTGCGGCGATGTTTGGGATTCCCGTGGTGACCCTCTGGGGGGTGACGCACCCGTTTGCAGGCTTTGCTCCATACGCTCAACCAGAAGAAAACCTTTTGCTCGCTGATCGCAAAAAATTTCCGCTCGTACCCACATCTATCTATGGCAATGCTTTACCACGGGGGTATGAAGGTGCCATACGCACCATAACCCCAAAAACCATCGTTAAAAGAGTACTTGAGATACTGGGCTAGACCTCATCATAGTTTACCGTGATACTGGGCGAAGTGGGATGGGATTGACAGGTCAGTATCAATCCATCTTCAAGTTCATCATCGGTAAGTATCATGTTCTTGCGCATTTTAACCGTGCCGCTGGTCAGTTTTGCCACACAACTGCTACAGATGCCTCCCTGGCAAGAATGGGGTGCATCAATATCAAGGTCCAGTGCCGCATCTAGCACGATACTGTCCTGGGGCATTGTGAACTCAAACTCTTCATCATCCAGGATGACCTTGACCTGGGTCATGCCATCGAGGGCAGCATCCACTTCACCATCATCCTCGGTATTAAAAAGTTCAAAAAGAATCCTGTCTGAATCTATACCGGCATCGGCAAGGGTTTCAGTGATGCTCTCCACCATGGGTTCTGGGCCACAGAGGTAGAATTTCTTAAAATCGTGGTCCTTGAATTTATTTTTGACCACATAATTTACGGTGGACCTTTCAATACGCCCAAAATGAGAACCTTCTTCTTGCCTGCGGCTGTACACAAACTCGATGAACAACCTGTCAGGGTGCTGCAGTTGCAGTTCTAAAAGTTCTTTGTGAAAAATGGTGTCCTCCACGGTCTTATTGCCATACACGAGTAGGAAACGGCTGAGGGGTTCTTCTTCAATAACGGTCTTGAGAATAGACATCACGGGCGTGATTCCACTTCCCGCAGCAAATGCCGCATAGTCGTTCTTTTCGCCGGAAGGCTCAAAGACAAAGCGTCCCTCTGGAGGGTGTACTTCTATGGATTGCCCCACCGTGAGCGTGTTGTTTGCCAGTACTGAGAAAGTACCTTTCTCTACTTCTTTAACGGCTACCTTGAGGAGGCCGCTGGCCGGGGTGCTGCACAGTGAATAGGCGCGGCGCACCTCTTTGCCGTCAATGTGTGTTTTAAGCGTGATGTATTGTCCCGCCTTGAAATTATAATTGTTCCTCAAGGCCTGTGGCACGCCAAAGGTAATGCTCACGGCACCTGTGGTTTCCCTGTTTATATCCTGTATCGTTAAAGAATGAAAGTCGCTCATCGATAAAAATTTGTTGCAAAATTACAACCTGAATCATCGTTGAGCGTAACAATTTCATAAATTTCAACACTCATGTATCGCACATCATCTCAAAAAACATAAAAACCAGCCTATGCTCAAGCATTTTATAAAACTTGAATGGAAAAGCTTTTTTAGGGCCGCATCGTTTCAAACCAACCTTGTCCTTAAAATCTTTATGGTGTTTGGGGCCCTCTACTTCATGGCCATGTTTGTGGCGATGGCCATAGGGGCATATTTTGGGCTTGAAAAAGCAGGCTATGAGCCTTTGGGAATGGTCAATAAGTTCCTTATCTACTATTTTGTTGTTGATCTACTGATGCGCTACTTTTTTCAAAAGATGCCCGTGATCAACATACAGCCATTGCTGTTACTGCCCTTTAAAAAAAGCAAGATCGTAAGCTATGCCCTGGGCAAGACCGCCATCTCCTTCTTCAATATCATTCATGCTTTTTTCTTCATCCCTTTCAGTATAGTACTTATTGCCAATGGTTATGATGCCATGAGCGTGCTGTGCTGGAACCTGGGGCTCATCTTCATGGTATATGTCAACAATTTCATCAATGTTTTCTTCAACAACAAGATGCTGCTGGTAAGTATTGCCATTGCTGTCGTGGCCACCCTGGGCGTCCTACAATATTATGCCTACTTTGACATCACTGATTTTACACAACCCTTTTTCCAGAATTTCTATGAGGTACACTGGTGGTTTGTGATCCCGCTGGGGGTTCTGGTGGTGATGACCTACCTGGCCTTCAATTATTTTAATGCACGGTTGTACCTTGATGCTGGCCTTTCGGCGAAAGCTAAAATCGCAAAAACAGAAAACCTGGAATGGCTGGACCGTTTTGGCAAGATGTCAACCTTTCTTAAAAATGACATCAAGCTCATAAAACGCAACAAGCGAAGCCGTACCACGGTGATCATGAGTGTTGTCTTCCTTTTTTATGGCATGCTTTTCTTTACCGGGGCCATAGAATCTTATGACAATCCGTTCATGAAGATCTTTGCGGGGATTTTTGTCTCTGGTGGGTTTTTGTTCAGTTTTGGTCAATTTGTGCCCAGTTGGGACAGTTCTTATTATCCCTTGATGATGACGCAAAACATACGCTACCGCGAGTACCTTTTTTCAAAATGGCTCCTGGTGGTGCTTGCCACGGCTGCATCTACGGTTATTGCCGTTTTCTATCTATATTTTGGGTGGGAGGCCTATGCGGCAGTGCTTGTCTGTGGCATCTATAACATGGGTGTTAATGGACATCTTGTCCTCCTGGGCGGGGCGTTCATCAAGACCCCCATTGATTTGTCGAGCAATAAGAAGGCCTTTGGCGATACTTCGGCATTTAATGTAAAAACGCTGTTGATCACGGTGCCAAAACTCTTGCTCCCCATCATACTGTACGCAATAGGGCACTTTACACTGGGGCCTGCCTTTGGGTACATCCTTATCGCGATTACAGGGGTGTGCGGCTTTGCCCTGCGGGACTTTATGTTCAAGAAAATAGAAAATATCTACAAGGCCGAGAAATACAAGACCGTGGCCGCTTATAAACAAAAAAACTAGCATCATGATAAAAGTACATTCACTTTCAAAGAAATATAATGGCGTAACCGTTCTTGATATTGAAGAACTGGAGGTTCCCCGCGGGCAATCCTTTGGCCTTGTGGGAAATAATGGTGCTGGTAAAACCACGCTTTTTAGCTGTTTGCTGGATTTGATTCAACCCACGACCGGCTATATTGAGAATGGTGGCGTAAAGGTCAATGAGAGTGAGGCCTGGAAATCACAAACCTCATCCTTTATCGATGATTCTTTCTTGATAGGCTACCTCACGCCCGAGGAATATTTTTATTTCATCGGGGAACTGCGCGGCCAGAACAAGGCAGACGTTGACAAGCTCCTGGCCGGTTTTGAGGATTTCTTCAATGATGAGATCATAGGCAAGAAAAAATACCTGCGCGACCTCTCAAAGGGAAATCAAAAGAAAGCAGGGATTGTGGCAACCCTGATAGGCAACCCAGATGTGATCGTGCTTGATGAGCCATTTGCAAACCTGGACCCCACAACGCAGATCAGGCTCAAGGGAATCATCAAGGAACTTGCCGCAGATCCAGATATCACCGTGCTTGTCTCAAGTCATGACCTTATCCATGTCACCGAAGTCTGCAAGCGTATCGTTGTGCTTGAAAAAGGCAAGCTGGTCAAGGATATCATTACCTCACCTGCTACCCTTAAAGAGCTTGAAGATTACTTTAGTGGCGAAAATATCTCCCTTGAAACAGAGGCTTAACACAGCCTTTACCGCCTAATTTTTAGCAATCCTAAAAAGAAAATGTATTTTTACGAGCTTTCAATACTATTTTAAAGGCTTTAAAGTTGTAGTGGTATAATACAAAGATGGTTTGCTAAAAAGGATACTCATACTTTTTCTTTCTGCACTTCTTTTTATGGGATGTTCCCGTAAGAAGGACAATTGGCTAAGCCGTAACTACCATGCCGTCACCTCAGAGTACAACACTTTGTACAACGGTGAGATGGCCCTAGATGAGGGGCGACGGGCACTTGTAGATACCTACCGTGATAATTTTTGGCAAATCTTGCCCGTTGAACGGCTAGAGGTATTTGAAGAAATCACCCTTCCGGGCGAAAACAAGAATGCTAGTTTTGAACGCGCCGAAGAAAAAGCCGTAAAGGCCATACAGAAGCACAGCATGCAGATCAATGGCAGAGAGGTCAATCCACAAATGGACGAAGCCTTCCTCCTGCTGGGCCAGGCAAGATACTATGACCAGCGTTTTGTGCGCGCCCTGGAGGCCTTTAACTATATCCTGGCCTACTATCCCGCAAGTAACAATATCGCTCAGGCAAAAGTATGGAAAGAGAAGACAAACATTCGCCTGGCAAAAGAAAACGTGGCTATTGAAAACCTGCACAAGCTCATCGATGAAGAAGAATCCCTGAAGCCACAGGATTATGCAGATGCCTCGGCCATGCTTGCCCAGGCCTATCTCAACGTTGACCGCAAGGATAGCGCCCTGGTCTATATTGACAAAGCCGCCAGGTTAACAAAGAAAAACGAAGAAAAGGGACGGTATTACTTCATACGGGGTCAAATCTATGATGCCCTGGGCGAGTATGGCCTAGCAAATGAAAGCTACGACAAGGTCATTGCACTCAACCGTAAATCACCCCGCCGGTACATGGTCAATGCCTACATCGCAAAAGCCCGAAACTTTGATTATGGCACTGAAGACCGCACTGCCTTTTATGACCTGCTCAAGGACCTGGAAAAAAACAGGGAAAACCGCCCATACCTGGACCTCATTTATAATCAAATCGCTGAATTTTACCTCAACACGGAGCAAATAGACAGTGCAGTTTCATTCTACAATAAATCCCTGCGTCAAAATTCACAGGACAAGGTCCTTACCTCCCGTAATTATGGCAACCTCGCCGAAATTCACTTTAACAATGCAGAATATCAGGTCGCGGGTGCCTATTATGACAGCACATTAAACTTCTTGCCTGAGCGCGGTAGGGAGCGCCGCCTTATTTCTAAAAAACGGGAAAACCTCAACGAGGTCATATTGTACGAGACCACTGCCCACCGCAACGATAGTATACTGCGCCTCGTTGCCATGAGCGACCAGGAACGTCAGGACTATTTTAATGACTATGTGGCACAGTTAAGAGCCAGGGATGTAGAAGATAGCATCGCAAAAACAAAAAATTCCATACGGGACAATCAGTTCTTTGAAGCAGAGAACACCCCCATGAACCCCAATGCCCCCGGTATTTTCTACTTTTACGACCCCACCATTGTGGCTCAGGGAAAACTTGATTTTGAAAAAAGATGGGGTAAGCGTGCACTGGATGATAACTGGAGGGTTTCAGCCACACGGAGCAATCAACCCAACGGGGTTGCCAGCCTGCCAGAAGCCACTGAAGACCTTGTTGATGATACCCGGTACAATATCGAGACCTACATCTCACAGATTCCCAGCGATGAAAGATACCTGGATAGCCTGGCACATGACAGAAACTTTGCCTACTATCAACTGGGGCTTATCTACAAAGAAAAATTCAGGGAAAATGACCTTGCCGCCCAGCGCCTAGAATCACTGTTGCAGCAACAGCCCGAAGAAAGGCTCGTGCTTCCCTCAAAATATAACCTCTACCAGATCTACAGCGAGACGGGCGACAACGCTAATTCTGATAAATACAAGGATGATATATTGACCCATTATGCAGATAGCCGTTATGCCCAGATCATCAGGAATCCAGAAGCCCAGTTAACCCGGGACGAGAGCAGCCCCGAAGCTATATACAACGCCCTGTACAGAAAATATGACGAGGAGGAATATGCCACGGTTATCGCTGAAAGCGACACATATATTGATAAGTTTGCCGGGGATGCATTTGTGCCCAAGTTTGAACTGCTCAAGGCAAATGCACTGGGTAGATATGAAGGCTTCAAGGCCTTTGAAAAGGCCCTTAACCATGTTGCCCTGACCTACCCCAATGCTGATGAGGGCAAGAAGGCCCAGCAAATGATCGATGATGTACTGCCGCAGCTGGCTGACAGCAGTTTTTCAACAGAAGACTCAAAAAACTTTAAGTTGATCTATGATTACCCGGCAGGATCTACTGCCATTACCACAGCTTTTGAAAAGCTGAAGACATACCTTGAGCAAAATAACTATACCCGGTATTTTGCTTCAATGGATACCTACAACAAGAAAAACACATTTATCACCGTGCATGGTTTTGACAATGAGGGCGCTGCATTGGCTTTCGCCGAAAGGCTTAAAAACAATGAAGAAATGGAGTGGGAGACAGCACCCATCGTGATCACGTCATCAAATTATCGTGTGGTACAGATACATAAAAACCTTGATGCATACCTCAACCAGCAAATCAACCAGCAATGAAAAAAGATAGAGCAATAGGCATTGACCCAGGAAACAAGCAAAACCGTATAAGCGAGGGCTCAAAGATTGTGGGCGACATTTCTTCAAACGATGGTTTTAGGCTAGATGGGGAGATTGAGGGCAACCTTACCGTCAAGGGTAGGGTGGTCATAGGAAAATCTGGAGTGGTCAAGGGTACCTTGACATGCCCCGATGCAGATGTGGAGGGCAAGATCATGGGCAAGCTAGAGGTCTCTGGCATACTAACCCTAAAATCATCTGCCGTTATTGAGGGCGAGGTAAAAACACAAAAATTATCAGTGGACCCGGGAGCTGTTTTCAATGCAACCTGTGAGATGGGCAAGACGGTGATGAACAAAACAATGGATGAAGGAGAAAAAGCCAAAAAACCAGCTTAAGAACTGGGCAATGTTTTCGGGGATTGCCTTTCAAATGGGCGCAACCATCTTCTTGTGTGCCTGGGGCGGCAAAAAACTTGATGAGCGGTACGGTGATCCTGATGGGACCAACTGGTTCACGCTGGGGCTGGTCTTGTTTGGGGTCGCGGCCTCTCTCTATGCCGTGCTCAGAATGCTCAAAAAATTTAACGATAAATAGCATGTTCACCATACGGGCGCTGGGCCGTTTTTTGTTCTTGTTTGGTTTTGTGGCCGTAGGTACCTATGTGCTGCACTGTGGCCTTGAAACAGGTTTTTTTGAAGACCCGGCACCACCGCTGTTAACATTTGCCTATAAGTTTAACTTTGGGATCACCTTTGTTTTTACCACTACCATCATTTTCTTGAGCAAGCGTTTTAATGACGTGCTGGGCTATATATTTTTAGTAGGCAGTGCGGTAAAGCTCATCGCCTTTATCTTTATTATCAAGACACGGGGTTTTACCATAGACAAAACCGTCTTTTTTGATTTCTTCATTCCTTACATTTGTTGCCTTGCACTGGAGATCTATATTGTGGCAAAATTGCTGAATAATTCACAAAATATTGATAAACAGTAGTTTAGTTATATTATTTAAGAAAAAATTTTATTACAGGCAAATGGCTTGCCAAAATAAAGAAATGCTTACATTTGCACCGAAATTTAGAGACCGTAATTAGACCAGAATGCAGCCATCTAAAATTGCTAAGTTTTTCGTTTTAAGCTTACTGTTAGTTTTTTCATTTTCAGTGCATGCCCAGGAAGGGCATCATGGAAGCGAAGAGGTTGAAGATAATGACCCCGTTGATACCCGCGAGGAAATCAAGGAGTACATCGACCACCACTTGCTAGACTCTTACGACTTCACGTTGTGGTCTGATGCAGAAGCGGGTACACACACCGGTTTCCCTCTACCTATCATCTTGATAGATGGTGGCCTCAAGGTATTCATGTCTTCAAAATTTCATCATGGTGAAGCCGTGGCCGAAGTTGATGGTGAGCATTACAAGATTTTCCACAACAAGATCTACAGGACAGATGCTTCAGGAACCATCAACCTTGATGAAGAGGGCCACCCTACAAATGAGAAGCCGTTTGATTTCTCGATCACCAAGAATGTATTGCTCATCATACTTACAGCAATACTCATGTTCTTCCTTTTTAAAGGTCTTGCAAAATCATATTCAAAGAAAAAAATACCCACGGGCTTTAACCGTGCCCTGGAGCCGCTGGTAATCTATGTGCGTGATGAAATCGCCATCCCCAACATAGGTGAGAAAAAATATGCGAAGTACATGAGCTTCCTGCTCAGTGTTTTCTTCTTTATCTGGATACTTAACCTTTTGGGCTTGACCCCACTGGGCGTAAATGTAACAAACAGTATATCAGTAACCCTTTGCCTTGCTCTCATAACATTCTTTATCGTACAGTTTAGTGCAAACAAGGATTACTGGAAACACATCTTCTGGATGCCCGGGGTTCCCGTACCCATGAAAATTGTGTTGATGCCCATCGAGATCCTAGGGATGTTCACCAAGCCATTTGCGCTTATGATACGTCTATATGCAAATATTACCGCGGGCCACGTGGTGGTAATGAGCCTTTTGGGATTGATCGTGGTATTCAAAAACTGGATCGCGGGGCCTGCATTTTTTGGGTTTACCCTATTTATTTCAGTAATAGAGATCTTAGTAGCGTTCCTACAGGCGTATATCTTTACCCTGTTGAGCGCATTGTACATAGGTATGGCTGTTGAAGAGCATCACCACGGTGATCATGATGAAGGAGATGAAATCCCCATTGTATAATCAGAAAACAAACATTTTTAATTTTAAATAGTAAACTATGGAAAGTTTGGATTTGAGTTTGGTTGGAGCAGGTTTAGTAATCATCGGTGCAGGTATCGGTCTTGGTAAGATTGGTGGTTCTGCAATGGAGGCTATCGCTCGTCAACCAGAAGCTACCGGTAAGATACAGACTGCGATGATCATCATCGCGGCACTTCTTGAAGGTGTTGCTTTTGCTGCACTATTTGCAGTGTAACAAGAGCTAAAGAGAAAACTTCCCGTAACGGTTGGTTACGGGAAATTTTTTAGTTTATTTAAAATTAGGTATTACAACAAAGTATAAATGGAAAAGTTAATCAACGATTTTTCATTCGGTCTGTTCTTCTGGCAGCTGTTAGTTTTAGTGGTTCTTATTTTCCTTTTGGGAAAATTTGCCTGGAAACCCATCCTTAAATCACTCAACGACCGCGAACAGGGAATCAAGGACGCCCTTGATTCTGCTGAAAACGCGCGTAAAGAGATGGAGAACCTTCAAGCAGATAATGAAAAACTGCTTCAAGAAGCGCGTGCTGAGCGTGAGACCATGCTCAAGGATGCCCGTGAGATGAAGACAAAGATGATCTCTGACGCAGAAACCGAAGCAAAGGAACAAGCAAACAAGATCATCACCCAGGCCAAAGAAGCCATTGAGACCGAGAAGCGTGCAGCAGTGGCAGAACTTAAAAGCAAAGTTGCCGAGCTATCTGTAGAGATTGCAGAAAAAGTGATCCAGTCAGAATTGGCAGACAAGGATAAGCAGCTCCAGCTCGTAGATAAAATGCTTAACGACGCAACATTAAACTAACCCCAGGCTATGTCAAGAGCAGCAATACGATATGCAAAAGCCGTACTTTCAAGCGCCAGCGATAAAGGTGCCGTAGAGGCGGTGTATCATGACATGAGGGCCGTGGTTGCAACATTGAGCTCCAGCAAAGAACTGCGCATCGCACTTAAAAGTCCCGTAATCAAGGGAGATGACAAGCGTGAAGCATTGCACCAGGTCTTTAGTGGAGCAAATGAAGAAACACTCAAGATCATTGACGTACTTGTTGCTAACAAGCGCGCATATATTCTTGACAAGGTTGCAGAGAGCTACATCAAGATGTACAATGAGAGCCAGGGCATGGTCGTGGCACAGGTTACCACCGCCGTTGAGCTCAACAAGAAATTAGAAGATAAGGTACTTGCAAAGGTTACGGAAATCACAAAAAGCAAGAAAGCAAAACTTGAACATACCATAGACCCGGCAATACTGGGAGGGTTTATCCTTAGGATAGGTGATGTTCAATATGATGCAAGCATTGCAAGTCAACTATACAAGGTTGAACAAAAATTAAGTAAAAGCGTATAATTAGTTATTTGGCGTACGCCAAAAATATATTCAAATAAAATGGCAGAAGTTAAACCAGCAGAAGTTTCGGCAATCCTTAAGAAGCAACTATCCGGTTTTGAGGCGTCAGCTTCATTGAACGAAGTAGGAACCGTTTTAACCGTGGGTGATGGTATTGCCCGCGTTTATGGACTTTCTAACGCTCAATATGGCGAGCTTGTGGAATTTGAAGGAGGCCTGGAAGGTCTTGTACTTAACCTTGAAGAAGACAACGTAGGGGTCGTACTCCTGGGACCATCAAAACAAGTTGCCGAAGGAGATGTCGTTAAACGCACCCAGCGTATTGCCTCCATCAAAGTGGGCAATGGCATCGTGGGCCGTGTAGTTGACACCCTTGGTACTCCCATTGACGGCAAGGGGCCCATAGAAGGAGAACTTTATGAAATGCCACTAGAGCGCAAGGCTCCTGGTGTAATCTACCGTCAACCGGTAAATGAGCCATTGCAAACAGGTATCAAGTCCATTGACGCCATGATTCCCGTGGGACGTGGACAGCGTGAGCTAGTGATTGGTGACCGTCAGACAGGTAAGACCACGGTTTGTATCGATACAATCATAAACCAAAAAGAATTTTATGATGCCGGTGAGCCAGTATATTGTATCTATGTTGCCATAGGTCAAAAGGCTTCTACCGTTGCGGGTATTGCAAAGACCCTTGAAGAAAAAGGAGCCCTTGCCTACACAACCATAGTTGCGGCAAATGCTTCAGACCCTGCACCCATGCAGGTTTATGCACCATTTGCAGGAGCTGCAATCGGGGAGTACTTCCGCGATACCGGTCGTCCTGCCCTTATTATCTATGATGACCTTTCCAAACAAGCCGTTGCTTACCGTGAGGTATCGCTTTTGCTTCGTCGTCCCCCAGGCCGTGAGGCTTATCCAGGTGACGTTTTCTTCCTGCACTCCCGCCTTCTTGAGCGTGCGGCAAAAGTTATCGCAGATGACGAGATTGCAAAGAACATGAACGATTTACCAGAATCCTTGAAACCCATAGTAAAAGGTGGTGGTTCATTGACCGCCCTCCCTATCATCGAGACACAGGCAGGTGACGTATCAGCATATATCCCTACTAACGTAATCTCTATTACTGATGGTCAGATATTCTTGGAGTCAGATCTTTTCAACTCTGGTGTGCGCCCCGCAATCAACGTGGGTATCTCTGTATCACGTGTGGGTGGTTCTGCCCAGATAAAATCTATGAAAAAGGTTTCTGGTACGCTTAAGCTTGACCAGGCACAGTACCGTGAACTTGAGGCTTTCGCCAAATTTGGATCTGACCTTGATGCGGCTACCATGAACGTTATTGAAAAAGGAAAGCGTAACGTGGAAATCCTGAAACAGGCACAAAATGACCCGTTCCCGGTAGAAGAACAAATCGCGATTATCTATGCAGGTTCTAAAAATCTACTGCGTAATGTGCCCGTTGAAAAGGTAAAGGAATTTGAAAGGGATTATATAGAATTCCTGAATGCTAAGCACAGGGATGTACTAGATACCCTTAAAGCAGGAAAACTTACTGACGAGGTAACTGACACCCTAACAACGGTAGCTAAAGATCTGGCAGCAAAGTATTAATTCTGGATTCTTAATTCATAATTAAAAAGAATGGCAAACTTAAAGGAAATACGTAACAGGATTTCATCGGTGGGATCAACCATGCAGATTACCAGTGCTATGAAAATGGTATCTGCTGCTAAGTTGAAAAAAGCCCAGGATGCAATTACTGCCATGCGACCATATTCTGATAAATTGACAGAACTGTTACAAAGCTTGAGCTCAACACTTGAAGGCGATAGCGGTAGCCGTTTTGCAGAAAATCGCGAGGTCAAGAAAGTGCTTATCGTGGCCATTTCTTCTAATCGTGGCCTTGCGGGAGCTTTTAACAGTAACATTGTCAAAGAAAGCAAGAACCTTGCTCAAACCACTTATGCAGGCAAGGAAGTACACTTCTTGACCGTGGGCAAGAAGGCAAATGACCTTTTAAAGAAGACAAACACTGTTATTCAAAACGAGAATAGCGTTTTTGATGAACTTACCTTTGAGAATGTTGAACGTATTGCAGAAGAGGTAATGCAGCTTTTCCTTGATGGAGAATATGATCAAATCGACCTTTTGTACAACAAGTTCAAGAATGCAGCGACACAAATCGTGACCCGTGAGCAGTTCTTGCCCATTGTACCTTTAAAAGAGCAATTTGAAAATGTTGAAAGCCCCAAAAATATAGATTACATTTTTGAGCCTTCAAAAGAAGAAATCGTAAAACAACTTATCCCAAAAGCCCTAAAAACTCAATTTTTTAAGGGAATAAGGGATTCTGTTGCCAGTGAACATGGTGCACGTATGACCGCGATGCACAAGGCAACCGACAATGCAAAAGACCTCAAAAATCAATTGACGCTTACCTATAACAAAGCACGTCAAGCAGCGATTACCAATGAAATCCTAGAGATTGTAGGGGGTGCCGAGGCATTGAACAATTAAGTACTATCAAAATTTTCCAAATACTCAAAAATCCCATGTCCTGCATGGGATTTTTTTATGCCCCTTTAGCTTACATTCATGGCATTGATACTTATCTTTAGTAAAAATACTTGGCATGAAAAGCTTCCTTACCTTCTCTTTGGCCACCCTGTTCTTGCTTCACTTGGGCTGTGCGAGCCATGATCAGTTGGTCAAGGACCCTCCATTTTCGGTAGTGTCCACAACGCTCAGTGAAGAAACGGATAGCTTGACCGTTACCATGACCATCTCACAAGTACCAGGAGATGTTAACTTCGTCAATCTATATTTTAAAGGCAAAAAGACCGCAATATATGGAGACAATGGCATTTATACCGCAAAGTTCTTTACAGCAAAAAAGGATGTCATACTTTCTGGCGACATGAGTGAAGAGGCCGCAAACCCCCACCCACAGCTGCCGGAAAAACCACCGGTTGCCATGAGTGATAATCAAGCATTGCTGGTATATTCTGAAGCGGGCAAGCAATGGTACTACATCATTGATAAAATTATACGTGACGAGTAACTTTGGCGAAAGCCAAAAAAACAGGAATTCTCCACACCTCCTAGGTGACATCCCAAGCCAAAACCTTAATTTTGAGCCTTAAAATGGCAATTTCTTGAGTACTTTAAAGCGATTTGTGCAGGACACGGCAATCTATGGCCTGGCCACGGTGATGCCCCGCGTGATGAGCATTGTTCTTGTGGGTCTGCATACACAAATGCTGCCCACTGCTGGGTATGCGGTAAACACATCATTTTATGTGGGTGCGGCATTTCTCAATGTACTGTTCACCTATGGCATGGAGACTGCTTTTTTTAGGTTTTTCGCTAAGAGCGAAAGAAAAACACAAGTGTACAGCACCGTCCTTATTGCATTGACGGCATCAACGCTAATAATCACGGGCATCCTGGCTGCATTAAAAAATCCCATTGCAGAAGGCCTTGAGCTACCCCTTAAGTATTTTTGGTTCTTGATTGCCGTCACGGCGCTTGACACGCTAGTTGTGGCACCTTTTGCCTACTTGCGTGCCAGGGGAAAATCAATGAAGTTTGCAGGACTAAAACTGGTAAACCTGGCCATTTATGTGGTGCTCAATTTCTTTTTTCTCTGGGCAATCCCCAGGTATGGCTGGCGGTTTGACTTTTACGACCCCACAGACCTTTTACAGTATATCTTTATCTCAAACCTGGCGGCAAGTGTGGTGACCTTCCTGTTGCTTACCCCAGATTTTTTTAAGGTCAAATTGGTTTTTGATAAGTCGGTGTTCATTGCTTTATGGAAATACGGCTGGCCGGTCATGGTTGCAGGGCTTGCCTTTGTGGTAAATGAAAACCTCGATAAACTGCTCCTGGGCAACATGCTGGACAAGGATATCATGGGTGCATATTCCGGGTGCTATAAGTTGGCTGTATTCATGACAATCTTCATACAGGCCTTCCGGCTGGGTGCAGAACCCTTTTTCTTCAACCATGCAAAAAACAAGAACGCACCCCTTACCTACGCCACCATCATGAAATATTTTGTGGTTGTGGGCGCTGGTGGGCTATTGACCGTCATGGTGTTTATTGACCTGTTAAAAGAATTGCTCATCCGCAACCCTGAGTACTGGAAAGCGCTCAACATTGTCCCCGTGGTTTTACTGGCCAACCTGTGCCTGGGTATTTACCACAACCTCTCTGTGTGGTACAAATTGACTGACAAGACTTCTTATGGAATGTATTTTTCCATAATGGGTGCCATATTAACCATAGTGCTCAATGTAGTCTTTATCCCCATGATTGGGTTTATGGCATCAGCTTATGCAACACTTGTCGCCTATGGTTTTATGATGGTCATATCATTTGTGTATGGCAAAAAGTACTATGAGGTTCCTTATAACCTAAAAAAAATAGGCTTTTATCTCGTGCTGGCAGTGGTTTTATCAGCGGTTTCATTTCATGTTTTCAGGGGAAATTATGTGGTAAGTGCTATCTTGCTGCTCAGCTATCTGATAGTTATATTTTTCGCCGAAAGGGAAGAATTAAAGGCTATTTTAAGCCGGAGTTGACCTAAAAATCCATCATTTTCATGAAGATTAAAATAATAAACAAATCAAGACATCCGTTGCCCAAGTATGAAACCGAGGCTTCTGCGGGGGTTGACCTCAGGGCAAACATTGATTCTCCCGTTACCCTAAAACCGCTGGAACGCACCATCGTGCCCACCGGGCTGTTCATGGAGCTGCCCATAGGTTATGAAGCGCAGGTACGCCCGCGTAGTGGCCTTGCGGCAAAAAAAGGTGTCACGGTACTCAACTCACCAGGAACCATCGATGCTGATTATCGTGGGGATGTGGGCGTGATCCTGGTAAACCTTAGTAATGAAGAATTTGTGGTCGAGCCTGGTGAGCGCGTTGCCCAGCTGGTCATTGCAAAGCATGAGCAAGCAGACTGGGAAGAAGTAGAAGTACTGGGTGAGACCAGTCGCGGTGCAGGTGGTTTTGGCAGCACAGGCCACAAATAGTTTTCGCGCGGGCGTAAGACCCCATAAAATTATGTAGAATTAAAAGGATTTCCGCTTACGCGGAAACGAAGATATGAGAATAATTGTCCCCATGGCGGGTCGCGGATCGCGCCTTCGCCCACATACCTTAACCGTTCCCAAACCCTTGATACCCATCGCGGGCAAGCCCATCGTGCAAAGGCTCGTGCACGATATTGCCAAGGTACTTGATGAACCCATCGAGGAAGTTGCCTTTGTGATAGGTGAGGATTTTGGAGAAGAAATAGAGCTTCACCTTTTGGCCATAGCCAAAGAATTGGGTGCAAAAGGCAGTATCTATTACCAGGACAAGCCCCTGGGCACCGGCCATGCCATCATGTGCGCCCAGGATTCACTCACGGGCCCTTGTGTCATCGCGTATGCCGATACGCTCTTCAGGGCAGATTTTAAGCTTGACAAAGAGGCTGATGGGGTCCTCTGGGTTCAAAAAGTGCCCAATCCCAGTGCCTTTGGAGTGGTTTCGCTTGACGAAAACAACAATATTACGGACATGGTCGAGAAACCACTGGAATTTGTGACTGACCTTGCCGTGATAGGTATTTACTGCTTTAAGGACGGTGCAATCCTTAAACAGGAACTACAAAATGTCCTCGATGCCAAACTGAGCCACGGTGGTGAATACCACATCAATGATGGCATCAAGAACATGATAAAAAAAGGCTATGTTTTTAAACCTGGCCAGATAGATGAGTGGATGGACTGTGGCAACAAGAACGTCACCGTGGAGACCAATGGCCGTATGCTGGGCTTTTTACAGAATGAGGGAGAGGAAAAGCTCGTTTCAAAAAAAGCAAAGCTGGAGAATGCCTCAATAATCCCCCCCTGTTACATCGCAGCTGGTGCAGAGATACGCAATAGCACCGTGGGGCCCTACGTTTCCATAGGTAGTGGCACCATTGTTGAAGATTCAACCGTGCAACATAGCCTCATACAGGACAACAGTGTGGTAAAAAATGCCACCTTAAAAAATGCCATGATTGGCAACCATGCAAGATTTGACGGTAATTTTACCGAAATTAGCATCGGTGACTACTCCGTGCTAGAATAAACCATATATGCGCATACTGCTCGTGATCTTCTTTTTGATATGGCTTTCGCCGAATAGCTTGGCGCAAGAAGACAATGCATTGCAGGATGTCAACGTAGATGACCTGGGCAATGTGTCAGATGAATTTCAGGAACAGTTTTTTGAAGCTTTGAAGCAAAAAGGGATAGAAAACTATGACCTGGCCATCAATGCGCTAGACAAATGCATAAAACTACGACCGGAAGAAGCCATACTCTATTTTGAAAAGGGCAAGAACCAGGCCTCGCTGGGCCGTACCGCAGAAGCTGAAAAAAGTTACCTCAAGGCCCTGGAGCTAAAGCCCAATCAAGAAGACATCTTGGAGGGCCTGTATGAAGTGTACTACGCCCAGCAAGATTTTGAAAAATCCCTGGATGTACTGTCAAAACTTGCCAAGTTTGACATGCAGTACAAAGAAGACATGGCACGCATCTATGTACGCACGCAAAAATTTGACAAGGCCCTCGCACTGCTTGATGAACTTGATAAAGAACTGGGCAAGGATGCCTACCGAAACATGATACGGGAGCAAATCTATGCCAAGAGCGATGACAACCTGCTTGAAAAAGAAATCCTCTCGCGCATAGCAAAAAACCCCACAGAGCAGGATTACCTTAAATTAATCTATGTTTATTCTGCAGAGGGTGAGACGCAAAAGGCGTATGAAACCGCGCAAAAGTTATTGAAGATCAACCCCAGCTCTGATGCAGTGCATATCGCCCTGTACAAGTTCAACCTGGAGAGCGGCGATGTGGAGAAGGCGGTCAACTCCATGAACATTGTTCTCAAGAGTGATGATATTGAAACCCAGACCAAGCATTCTGTACTCAATGATTTTTTACTCTTTACAGAGAAAAACCCTGAGTATGAACCAGAGCTTGAACGTGCCATTGGTTTTTTTCAACAGGAAGAAAACACTGACCTCAACCAGGAATTGGCCAGTTTTTACCTTAAAAAGAACGATAAGTCAAAGGCACTCGGGTTTTATGCCGAAGCCTATAAAAAAGATTCCACAAATCCCGCCACGCTTAAAAACTATGCGCTGTTGCTACTGGATGTCCAGGATTTTGCAAAAGCCGCCGAAATAAGCGAGGAAGCACTTGTATTGTTCCCTGCGCAACCCTTGTTTTACCTATCTGCGGGAGTGGCATACAATGGCCTGCAAAAACCAGATAATGCCATAGACTATCTAGAAATGGGCGTGGATTATGTGATAGAAAACCAAAAAATGCAATCTGACTTTTACACGCAACTGGCGCGTGCCTTTGAAATGAAGGGAGATTCCACCAAGGCCTCTGACTATAAAAAGAAGGCCAAAGACCTGACCCAATAATACATGAAGCAATTATTTTTATATATTTTGTGTGCACTGCTCCTTATGGGCTGTAAGACCACAAAGACCGGTACATCATCTGCTGAGGACCTCACCACCACTAAAGTGGTCAAGGCCAGCTATGCCACGCACTTTGATTTTAAGACCCTGGTGGGCAGGCTCAAGGTGCGGTACACCGGGCCCAGCAATTCACAGAATGTTTCACTTAGCTTAAGGATGGAAAAGGACAAGGTCATCTGGTTAAGCGGGTCTTTTCTAGGTATAACTTTGGCAAAAGCCAAAATAACTCCTGACCACGTACAATATTACGAGTCGATAGGAGGTACTTATTTTGATGGCGACTTTGCACTTTTAAGTGATTTTTTGGGCACTGCCCTGAACTTTGAACAGCTACAGGCGTTATTGCTGGGCGAACCCATCTTTGATTTAAGGGATGGTCAATATCTCGCCACGCCAGAAGGTGCCAGGTACAGGATCGAACCCAAAAAACAACAAGCGCTTTTTGACCTGTTTTTCTACATTAGCGCTGGTCAATTTACCTTAGAGCAGCAGCGGTTAAAACAAGATAAGGAGAGCCGGGAGCTCATGGTGGTTTATGGTGATTATGAGGCCTATGAGCAAGGCCTGTTGCCCAAGGCCATCTCCATCAAGGCACGGGAGGCATCTGAAATAACCGAAGTGGATATTGAATATAGAAATGTGGACATAAACGTGGATGTTAGTTTTCCATTCAGCATACCGGACGGATATGAAGAAATAAAGCTATAAACTTGAACAGACACCTGTATATACTTGCCTTCATCTTGCTGGGGACCTTGTTTTCGGCCCAGGCTCAATTTGATAAAAAACAACAACTGGAACGTCAACGTCAAGAATTGCTGAGCCAGATAGAACGTATTTCAAAACTGCGGCAGAGCAACAAGAAAGAAGAAAAAAACGTGCTCAACCAGGTGGAGAGCCTCAATGACAAGATTAATGTAAGGGAAGACCTCATCAAGGTAACCAACAGTCAGGTAAACCTCTTGACGCAGGATATCAATGAGAATATAAACAAGATTTCAGCTCTACGCGATGAGCTGGCGCAACTCAAGGAAGATTACGCGGCCATGGTGCGCAAGTCATACAAGAGCAAGAGTAGCCAGAGCCGCATCATGTTCCTGCTCTCTTCAGAGAACTTCCTGCAGGCCTACAAGCGCATACAGTACATGAAGCAGTACAGCAACTACCGTAAGGAGCAGGGTGAGGGCATAAAGGAAAGGACGGCCCTGTTACAGGAAACCAACCGTAACCTCATAAGCCAGAAGAAAGACAAGGAAAAGCTTATTGCCGAAAACAGGGAAGCCCGCGAACAATTGCGCCAGGAGAAAGAGCAACAGGATGCCCTCATGGCCATCATACGCGAAAAAGAATCCAGCTATGCCTCTCAAATACGCGACAAGCAGAAGGAGGCTGACCGTATTGACCGTGAAATAGACAAGATAATACGGGAGGCCATCGCAGCTTCAAACAAAGAGGTGGCGGGCAACAACAAGGAAGTGGCAAACATGAAGACCTTTGCACTGACGCCAGAGTCCAGGGCACTTGCCAATGATTTTGTTTCAAATAAAGGAAAACTGCCCTGGCCCGTGGAAACCGGTACCGTGATAAAGCGTTTTGGCACCTCACGGCATCCCACCCTACCCAATATCACTACATACAACAGCGGGGTGGAAATCCAAACCGACCCCGGCAGTATGGCGCGTGCGGCCTTTAAGGGAACCGTCTTTCAGATTCAGGTTATCAAGGGGGGTGGTTATGCGGTCCTGATAAGGCATGGCAACTATCTTACCGTTTATCAAAACCTCAAGAGCCTCAAGGTAAAAGTGGGGCAGACCGTTAGTGTTAAACAGGACATTGGCGAGGTGGCCATAAATCCCTTTAATGGCAAGACCATCTTGAAATTTCTGGTCTTCAAGGATGCTGAACGGCAAAATCCTTCAGACTGGGTCTACAATATGTAGCGGGTGTGGTTATTTTGGCGAAAGCCACGCAACCTTTTTATCTTTTATACATCTACCCATAAAGATACTTCCGTGAAACAACATTGCTTTTTACTACTGCTGATTGTTGTTCCTTTCTTTTATTATTCTTGTGATGATGCGCTAGAGAACAATAGGCGCATTGAATTTAAGGGGAGACTTGTAGATTCTCAAAACTTACCCATACCCGATATTGAAGTAGAGAGTGCCGGGGACGCAAAACTAGGTTTTGATGTTACCGATGCAAATGGCGAATTCAACTTTGTATCACTGGATATACGTTATGGTAAATTAAAATTACTGGTCAATACCCATGATGACCAAGAGTCAAAATATGGTTCTTATACCTTTATTAACACCAAGAACAGTGAACAGCGCAATGACTATTACATATATGATGTGGGAGAAATAGAAGTGGCCGAAGTGGCCCACCTTGACCTCGAGATTAAGAATATCTCTGCAACGACTGATACCTTAAGGTGGTTTTTAACATATCCTCCTGTAGATTGTGAAATCTCATCTGATGCTAATTTTAATGACATCTCTTCTTTGATAAACACTTGCTCACTGAACACGCAATACAGTCTCTCTGGACGTGAGACCACGGTTGATGCTGTTGATGAACGCAGTGTGAAGACGGCTAAAAACAAAACGGCCATCTTTAGCTACAGCTTTAACAGTGACGGCACAACGGAAGAAATCACCATCCCCCTGAACGCGTTTGAAAACCAATTTAGCTTTGAATACTAGGATACTGTTGTTTATCGTACTTGGGTTATGTGCCTCTTCTTTGCTTGCCCAGGAAGAACCTGGGGACGACCGGGTGGATTTTGATGATCTTGAAAAATTTTCAAGCGGTTATTTTCAAGTGGGCATCAACCATTACATCCCTGTGGGCAGTTCTTATGTAAAAGATGGTTACAGCTTTGGCGTAGGGGGTGATTTTCAATATAACCAATACCTCTTTAAAGATTTTTTGATTGCCTTTCAATACAACTGGAACAATGCAGATATAGAAGATATGCAAGTAACGGGCAACTATACCTCAAGTGCGGTGTCAAATTTTGGCTTTGCGGTGGGCTATCGCTTTCGGGTTTTAAAAGATTTTGAGCTTACGCCAAAAATAGGGGCTGGAGAAGTCAGTCACCACAACAAGCAAGGTTCTATTGATTCAAATGACAGTGGGACATATTATCACCTAGGTACGGATGTGGCCTATAACTTCACAAAAAGATGGTCCTTTTATACCAATGGACAGTATAGGATAAGCAAAATGGACATCGCTGTTGACGGGTCCAGAAACAATTATTTTAATTCCATACCCTATTTTATCATGAGTTTTGGAATTCGCCTTCGGATTTATTAAGAAATTACTTTAAAACCTGGGGGAAAAGAGGTGCTGGTTTTAAGTATTTCCCCTTTTTGAGAGACCGTGAACCGGTTTTTAACTATAGGGATCAATCAAAAAAGAGTGCCTTAAGTTCAGTTGCGTCCTTGGGTTTCATTTTTCCTGCAAGGACAAGGCTGAGTTGTTTTCGCCGCAAGGCACCTTCATATCTTGACACTTCAAGGTCTGTCTCTGGCTTGATGGCGGGGATTTCAACGGGCACACCGGTTTCATCCACGGCAACAAAGGTAAAGATGGCTTCGTTAGCCTTGGTCCTCATACCACTCTCGCGGTCCTCGATCCATACGTCAAGGTAAACTTCCATTGAGGTCCTAAACGCCCGGGAAATCGAGGCTTCAACAGTCACGACACTCCCCAGGGGTATGGCCTTGTTAAAGGCCACGTGGTTTACTGATGCGGTAACGGTGAGACGCCGTGAATGGCGACGGGCGGCTATACTTGCCACGCGGTCCATACGGGCGAGGAGCTCCCCGCCAAACATGTTGTTCAATGGGTTTGTGTCATTGGGGAGGACCATGTCAGTCTGTATGGCTCGGGATTCTTTAGGGGTCTTTGCTTTCATTGGTTTTTTTAGAACTGCAAAATTAACAATCCTAATCCACTTATGGCTGTTTCCTATGGGGTAAAAGGGGTTTGCTTATAGTTGCTCGACGAGCATCCATGCGCCAGAATTTTCCTTTTGGCGTACTTCTCGAAGTTCATTGAGGGCTTCCACCCTATCTTCATAACTGCCATAGACCACTTGATGCAGGCCATAACGGTTTGCCCCTATGTTGCGTGCCTTGTACCCTTTTTCACGAAGTTCTTCTACCTGTTTATCGGCATTTTCCTCTATTCTAAATGCGCCGGCTATTACATGGTATTTTCCCTTGGGCTTAAAAGCATTGATTTCAACCGCGGGAAAAGGGTTGTCTATTATAAACGTGGCATTCTGTATTTTTTGCTCCAGTTGTGTTTCTGCTTCTTGCTTTGCGGCAAAATTGTGGTTTTCTACGTTCTTGACATGGTTGTAGCCCAAAAACCCGGCAATACCCATGGCAAGTAGCCCCACGGCGGCATATCGCATCCAGATGGGCGTGTCCTTACGCTCTGGGGTGATTGAAAGGGGCGCTTTTTCTTCAAGTGCCACAACCTGTTCTTTATATACTTCACGGGCAACAGGCTTTGCCGCATAGGTTGAAAGACCAAAGGATGAAGTAAGGTAATTGATTTTTTCTTCGGGCTCAAAGGTGATGGAGCCGGCTTCATTTTGCGAAAGCGAACCTATATTTTCAAAATCATAGCTTCCCTCCTGCTCTAGACCAGCTTGAACGTGCTGGGTAAACCTTTCAATTTTCTTGAGTGCATCAGGATAGCTTATCTCTTCACATGATGAAATATAGTTTGCGAGTAGGCCATCATTTTCCTTGATGTGCCCATTAAATGACAATTTTTTTTTAGGTGGAAAAAACACTTGAAGGTTCTCATCTAACCGCGCTGAGACGCGCTGGGCCAAAAATGCGCCAAAACCAGGAATGGTAACGCATTCATATCTATATAAAAGGTCGCTGATGTAATTGTCTAGTCGCATGGTATAAAAATATAAAAAATGTACCTCGTGGGCGGAAATAGGATTTTCGATTTATTAACAATTTCCAATATATTTATGTTCAATATATTACACAGATGAGAGACGTTGAACTACATGCCCTGCTCACCCTGCAACACATGCCCAACCTGGGCGATGTGATGATCAAGAGGATGCTTGCGCACTTTGAAAGTGCAGAAGAGCTCTTGAATCAAAAAAAAGCAACCCTTCTTAAAATAGATGGTGTGGGCGAAGTCCGCCTAAGGGAGTTTCATGATGCCAGCCATAAAGTCGCTGCTGAAAAAGAACTTGATTTTATAAGGAAAAACCATATTGAGTTTGCCGCATTTACAGATGCACATTATCCTGAAAGACTAAAACATTGTGTGGATTCTCCCATCCTCCTATTTTCCAGGGGCAATATAAACCTGAAGAACAAAAAGATAATTTCAATCGTGGGGACACGCAAGGTTACCACCCATGGCGTGCATTTTACAAACAAGCTTATAGAACACCTTGCGCCACTTGACCCGGTTATCGTGTCAGGGTTTGCCTATGGTGTTGATATAACCGCCCATAATGCTGCGGTTGCCGCTGGTTTACAGACCATAGGCGTGGTGGCTCATGGGCTGGATCAAATCTATCCCAAAGTCCATAAAAAGTATATGAAGGATGTGGAGGCTCATGGGGGCTTTATTACTGATTTTTGGAGCAGTGCTGTTTTTGATAGGAAAAATTTTTTGCAACGCAATAGGATTATTGCCGGTATGAGCGAGGCAACACTTGTCATTGAAAGTGCTGAAAAAGGGGGTAGCCTCGTTACTGCTGACCTTGCAAATTCATACAATCGTGACGTTTTTGCCGTACCGGGAAGACCCGGTGATTTACAAAGCCTGGGTTGCAACAACCTGATTAAATCTGCCAGGGCAAACCTGCTCACCAGTGCCGCTGACCTTATCTATATTTTGGGCTGGGATATCGATAAAAAGCCACAAGCGGTTCAAAAGAAACTTTTTGTGGAGCTAGAAGATGATGAAAGAAAAATCCATCAATTCTTGAATGAAAAGAAAAAGGAACAACTGGATTTTATAGCACTCCATTGTGACCTGCCCATATTCAAGACCGCTGGCCTATTGCTCAACATGGAACTTAAGGGCGTTGTGCGGCCGTTACCCGGAAAGTTTTTTGAGTTGGTCTAATAACCCACCTTGCCCCTTACCCTTTTTATTACGGCATCTGCAATGGGGCGGGCCTTCTGGGCACCCTTTGCAAGGGCAGCATCAATCTTGTCAAAGTCTGCCATGTACTCATTGTACAATATCCTTTCTTTTTTAAACCTCTCAAGCACTTTTTCATAGAGTGCGGTCTTTGCATGGCCATAACCATAGCCACCGGCCTCATAATTTTTGCGCATTTGCTTTATCTCTTCAGCTGAAGCGACAAATTTATACAACGCAAATACATTACAGGTGTCTGGGTCCTTGGGCTCCTCCAGAGGGGTACTGTCAGTTTGAATGCTCATTATCTGCTTGCGCAATTGCTTGTCAGCCAAAAATATATTGATGGTGTTCCCCTTGCTCTTGCTCATCTTGGCACCATCAGTGCCGGGAATATACATGGTTTCCTCACTGAGTTTTATATCTGGCAGCACAAAGGTTTCCCCCATTTGCGCATGAAACCTTGAGGCCACATCACGGGTCATCTCCAGGTGCTGTGCTTGATCTTTGCCCACCGGCACTATCTCTGCATCATAGAGCAGTATGTCTGCTGCCATGAGCATGGGATAGGTAAACAGCCCAGCATTAACGTCATCCAACCTGTCTGCCTTGTCCTTAAAACCGTGGGCGAGCGTCAACCGTTGATAGGGGAAAAAACAACTCAGGTACCAGGTAAGTTCAGTAACCTGTGGGATATCGCTCTGCCTGTAAAAAACACTTCGCTCTATATCAAGGCCACATGCAAGCCATGTCGCGGCAACGCTGTAGGTATTGTGCCTTAATTCTTCTCCATTCTTTATCTGCGTCAAGGAGTGCATGTCTGCAATAAAGATGAAAGAATCGTTTTCTGGTTTGTTGGCCATTTCAATGGCCGGGATTATAGCTCCCAGCAAGTTGCCCAGATGCGGCGTTCCCGTGCTCTGCACACCGGTAAGTATTCTTGACATTCGCGAATTTATTTTGTGCAAAGTTACCCTTTTTGAAAAAAACAACTCCAGCGAAAATGCCTATTTTTGGGCATCTGTTCATCCTTGGGCCTTTAGAAAGAACAACCATTTTATGAAAATCATACGTAAATTTTTATTGCTTCTTTACCGTATATGGTTTTACATATTGATTGTTGTGCCCATATTGGCCTTGTTCCCCATTCTTTTGCTATCTGTGAGCAGGGAGCGGTGGTATCCGTTCTTTTTTTGGCTGGCAAGGTTCTGGGCCCGTATTATTCTTTTTGGGATGGGCTTTGCGCCAAAAATCAAGCGGCTTGAAAAAACGGAGAAGGGCAAAAGTTATATGTATGTGGCAAACCACACATCAATGACTGATATCATGTTGATGCTGCATGTGGTCAAAAACCCCTTTGTGTTTGTGGGCAAGAAAGAATTATCCAGGTTTCCGGTTTTTGGTTATTTCTATAAAAAGACGTGCATACTTGTAGACCGTGGCGATGTGCATAGCCGCAGGGCTGTTTTTGAAAGTGCACAGCACAGGTTAAAACAGGGGCTAAGCATCTGTATTTTTCCCGAAGGCGGCGTGCCAGATGATCGCCGCATACTATTGGATAGTTTTAAGGACGGTGCCTTCAGGCTGGCCACAGAGCATGACATTCCCGTTGTGCCCATGGTGTTTTTTGATAACAAGAAGCGTTTTTCATATGATTTCTTCTCCGGGAGCCCGGGGTTGATGCGCGTCAAGGTGCTTCCCTTTATTTCGCCGGAAGGCGATAGCATAGAAGACCGCAAATCCTTGAGACAGCAAACGCGGGACGCCATCTTGAAAGAGCTCAAGGCAGACCATGAAAAATAGAAAAACCGCCCTAACCCAAGGCGGCTTTCCTTCATCATTGCTTGCGCAATAACTAACCTAACCAACTAAAAAACTAACCTAAGTTTTGATATTCTCCTTCTTCATGAGGAAAAATGAAGCTAGCAATTAACACTTCACCTTCCCTTGAAACTTTAAAACTTGATGCTCACTCCCGTGTACAAGCCCAAGTAATAGGGCTTAAAGTCGCTCACGGAATTCTTGTAAGCATTAAGCTGGTACTTAAACATGGGTTCTAGGTTAAGCTTTATACTTTTTGTCATCTCATAATCAAGGCCCACGCCCACATTTGTGGAAAAGCTGGTATTGTTGAGACTATTTGATTCTCCCAGTACACTACTCTGGTCGCCATCAACCAGGCGTATTTCATTATCGCTGAGAAAAAGCGTGCTCACCCCACCTATAAGGTTTACTCCTATCTTTTTATCGACGAGCGCATATTCCATTTCAAGCGGTACTTCTAGGTAGCCCAGGCGTTGGTCAAGCACGGCGCTGCTAACGGTTGATGGCTGCCCAACCTCGGCAAATGTGCCAGATGATGATGGGCTCAACAGTGCTGAGCTGGAGCGCACGTTCATCACCTCGATGCTGTTGTCCCGGCTATAGTTTATGCTGCTTATGGCATGTGCAGAAAAACCTGGGCTAAAGGCCACGTTACCGGTGCGGTAGCTCAGGTCAACCTTGTTGACCCCAGAGCGTATGGTAAACCTCTCGTTGACCGCATAGCTTACCTGAACCCCATAACTAAGGTTTACATCCCCCTGGCTTGAATTATCGTTGAACTCTGGTGCGACACCATTGCCGCCAAAACTCCCATAGTAAACCGGTGCAAGATTGGGCGCAATGCCCCATCGCTTTAATTTACCTTCCTTATCATCAACCCCTGCAATACCTTCTTCTTGTTGTTTCATCTCTTCAACAAGATCGGGCAGGGTTTTTTCTTCTTCCTTGGCTTCTTCATTCCCTCCTTCTACAGCCGCAACTGCTTCCTTTTTATTACTGGTAAGATTGTTTTTTGTTTCTTGGCTTTCGCCAAAAGCATTATTGGCAACCACATGGGTGTCCTTGCCTTTGGTCAACGGGTTTTTACCGTCCGTGGATTTTTCAGTTATTGCTTTTGCGGAAGCGTTATCGATAAAATCATTATCGTCCTCGCCCCTGACCCCTCTTTTATTGGGCAGTGCATTCTTGCTAGTACTGGCGGTCTGCGTCTCTTTAGGAGATTGTTCCCGTGCTGATGTTTCATCAACATTCTCACCTGCTTCATCAATGATCACAAATTGAGAATTGACGACATCTGAGGTGTCTATGAACTTCTTGCCATCGTTAGCATCCTGCTCCACCAGTTGGGGGGAGGGTGCCTGAAAATCATCTTTGGGAAAGAAAAGGCTGCCCAGCCCAAAAAGCACCGCGATAACGGCGGCAACACCGGCCACTCTCAACCACAGCGGGATAACACGCGACTTCTTCTTTTGCTGTTTAGCAAGGATACCCTGCCATACAGCATCGCTGGGAGCAGCTTCAAAATCCTTGAACTTCTCCTGGAACAGTCGATCTATATTTTTCTTCTCCTTCAAAGGGTTGAAGATTTTAGGTTTTTGTTATCGTGGGTATTGATCTTATCCCTTAGGATCATTCTTGCCCGGGCAAGGTTTGATTTTGAAGTGCCTTCAGTTATCTTGAGCATTTTTGCAATCTCCTTGTGGCCATATCCATCCATGACATATAGGTTGAACACCAGCCTGTACCTGTCTGGCAATTCTTGTATGATCTTGAGGAGAAAATCCACCTGGATATCCTCTTCATCAACCTCAACGGTAACCTCCTGGATGTTTTCTTCATTTACCAGCTCAAGGGTTTCCTGCTTTCTATACTTCTGCAATGCCGTGTTGATGGTAATGCGCTTTAGCCAGCCTTCAAAAGAACCTTTGCCTTTATATTGGTCCAGTTTTTCAAAAATCGTGATGAATGCATCCTGCAGGTTATCTTCTGCTTGGGCCCGGTCACGGGAGTACTTCAAGGCGACAGTAAACAGCGTACTCGCGTACCGCTTGTAAAGTTCTTCTTGCGCCTTGGGTCTTTTTTTCCTGCAATCATCAATAAGTTTGTCCAGACCCAAATTTTATTTGATTATTCGGTTTTTACCGGCACTTCCACCGTTAAGTATTCTGCCTCGTCATTAGCATCATAACCTTTAAAAAACTTAAATACATATGTGTAATCATATAGTACTTCTAGGTTAAGGTTTGCCTCAATGGTGTCAGTAGCTGTCTCACAGTTGTCCTGTTCAATGACCCTATTGACCACATAAACATATCTCAAACTATCCTGCCTTGTGTAATCATATCCTTCAAAATAATGACATGTGGAGGGAGGCACATATCTTACCGGTATCTGGTAACGCTCCCCCAGTACTAAACTATCTGGAAATGTTACCCCTGCGACAGGTGCTGCCTCAAACCTAAAGTCAACCGTGTCATCATCAATAGAACAACTGGCCACCATGACCGCTATTACTAAAAATAAAAAAACCTTTTTCATCACGTACATCTTGCTTTTACCAGTAGATGCACATCCATGAAAAAGGTTGCGTATGACTAGGATTTTTTTTTAGCTATTGGCAATTTTTATGGCTTCCTTGATTTTTCCCTCTAGTTCTTCCATGAGGTCGGGATTGTCAAGAAGCAGTGCCTTTACCGCATCGCGGCCCTGTCCCAGTTTTGTGTCTTCATAACTGAACCAGGATCCACTTTTCTTCACAATCTCATAATCTACACCTATATCGATGATCTCGCCCACCTTTGAGATTCCCTCTCCATACATGATATCAAACTCTGCCGTACGGAAAGGTGGTGCAACCTTGTTCTTTATGACCTTTACCCTTGTCTTGTTTCCCTGTACTTCACCATTGCTGTTCTTGATCTGGGTGGACCTTCTTATATCCAGCCTTACCGAAGCATAGAACTTTAAAGCGTTACCACCGGTGGTTGTTTCTGGATTGCCAAACATGACACCTATCTTCTCCCTGAGCTGGTTGATAAAGATCACGGTGCAGTGGGTCTTGCTTATGGAGGCCGTTAATTTTCTCAATGCCTGAGACATCAACCTGGCATGGAGGCCCATTTTAGAATCCCCCATCTCTCCTTCAATCTCGCTTTTTGGCGTAAGCGCGGCGACCGAATCTATCACCACGATATCAATGGCCCCAGACCTGATCAAGTTATCGGCGATTTCAAGTGCCTGCTCGCCGTTATCTGGTTGTGAGATGATAAGGTTCTCGATATCCACACCCAGTTTTTCAGCATAAAAACGGTCAAAAGCATGTTCTGCATCAATAAAGGCAGCAATACCACCGGCCTTTTGCGCCTGTGCAATGGCGTGTAAGGTCAATGTGGTCTTACCAGATGATTCTGGCCCGTAGATCTCGACAACGCGCCCTTTGGGATAACCACCCACTCCCAGTGCAACATCAAGCCCCAGTGATCCCGTACTGATTGCCTCGACCTCCACGATGGCATTATCGCCCATTTTCATCACCGTGCCCTTACCATAGGTCTTGTCCAGTTTGTCAAGGGTGAGTTTAAGTGCTTTTAACTTTGCTTCTTTCTCGCTGCTCATATTTACAATGTATCTTTATTCTTTACTTCTATAAGTTTGCTAAGGTACTACTTCTTTTAATCAATTACAATGTACTTTGAGGGATTATTTCCTAATAGTAGGAATATTTCCTGTGCCCGGCTTGCTCCAAAATTTTAACAATATACCACGCAACCTTTTACCATATCACCATCTTTATTATAAAGGTTGTGCCGTTATGATCTTGAAGAACCTTATATATTATGATCAATTGAACAAGAGATGTGTTCTCTTCAGTTGTTCATTAAAGTTGGACGGTGGCTAGTTACAATAGTTTATCGATTTTAAACTATTGATTAACATGAATTAGCCGTTCAGTGAAAATGCCTTCAGTAAGACTGGGGGCATTTTTGTTTTCTGGCTTTCGCCGAAAGGCAAACTTTGTGCATACGGCCTAAAGTCTTACTTTTGCGCCACTTTTAAACTTATAAAATTAGTATAGCATGCAACTGTACAATACATTAAGTGCAAAGGAAAGGGCCGAGCTTATTGATGAAGCCGGTGAAGACAGGTTGACCCTGTCATTCTACCAGTATGCCATAATAGGCAATCCGCACTTGTTCAGAAACCATCTTTTTGTAGCCTGGGACGCCATGGAGGTCCTGGGAAGAATCTATGTTGCCCACGAGGGCATCAATGCCCAGCTCTCAGTCCCGGCAAAGCGCTTTGAAGAATTCAAGGACTTCCTGGACGGGATTTATTTTCTTGAAGACGTGCGCCTGAACATCGCCGTGGAACAGGATGCAAAATCCTTCTTGAAGCTCAAGGTCAAGGTGCGCCACAAGATTGTGGCAGATGGCCTCAATGACGCTACCTTTGATGTTACCCAAAAGGGGGTACACGTGGATGCCGAGACCTTCAACCAGCTCATTGAAGACCCAGACACCGTGCTGGTTGACATGCGCAACCATTATGAGAGCGAGATAGGCCATTTTAAAAATGCCGTGACCCCTGATGTAGATACCTTTCGTGATTCTCTTGATATAATAGAAAACGACCTCAAGGACCACAAAGAAGATAAAAAACTGGTGATGTACTGCACGGGCGGCATACGCTGTGAAAAGGCCAGCGCATACTACAAGCACAAGGGTTTTCAACAGGTTTATCAATTAGAAGGTGGAATCATAGAGTACACCCGCCAGGTGAATGAAAAAGGGCTTGAGAATAAATTTCGCGGCAAGAACTTTGTCTTTGACCACCGCCGCGCAGAGAAAATCAGCGACGAGGTCATCGCCCACTGCCACCAGTGTGGTAAGCCCTGTGACAATCACACAAACTGTGCAAATGAGGGTTGCCACCTGCTTTTCATACAATGTGATGAGTGCAAGGAGGCCATGAACAATTGCTGCTCTGATGAGTGCAGGGAAATCGTGGCATTGCCCCATGAAGAGCAAAAAGCACTGCGCAAGGGCAAAAAGGCCAGCAATAAGATCTTTAAAAAAGGACGCTCAGAAAAATTGAAGTTTATGCCCAAGAAAGGCGCGGATCACCTCCCGGGCACGGGTGTGTTTCAAACAAACTCGTAACCGGCAAATCTTTCTTCAACCTCGTCAAAGACGGCAAAAACATCGGCGGCATCATCACTGGTCACCATTTTCATACGGTATTCCTTGAAGTGTGGTATGCCCCGAAAATAGTTTGTATAATGGCGGCGGGTCTCAAAGACGCCCAGCTTCTCCCCTTTCCAGTCTATGGACATCTGTAGATGGCGGCGGGCCGCATCAACGCGTTCCTGCATATTGGGCGGGGCCAGGTGCTCCCCTGTTTTAAAATAGTGTTTCACCTCTTTAAAAAACCAAGGATATCCTATGCTCGCACGACCTATCATCGCGCCGTCAAGACCGTAGTCATCACGCATTTCCACGGCGCGCTCTGGTGAATCAACATCTCCGTTGCCAAAAACGGGAATATGCATCCTTGAGTTGTTCTTGACCTCTGCGATGGGTTTCCAGTCTGCATTGCCCTTGTACATCTGCGCACGGGTACGCCCATGTATGGAAATGGCCTGGCAGCCTACGTCCTGTAATCTTTCTGCCACCTCGACAATCTTGATGGAATCTTGGTCCCAGCCTAAGCGTGTTTTTACGGTAATGGGAAGTTTAGTATGTTTTACCATGGCTTCGGTCAATGAAACCATAAGGTCTATATCTTTTAAAATACCGGCGCCGGCGCCTTTGGAAACCACTTTTTTTACGGGACAGCCAAAATTGATATCTATAATATCTGGCCTTGAGGCCTCGACGATCTCCACGCTCTTGAGCATGCTGTCCAGGTTTGCGCCAAAGATTTGAATGCCCACGGGACGCTCCTTCTCATAGATGTCCAGTTTCATCACGCTTTTTGCGGCGTCACGTATCAGGCCCTCGCTCGATATAAATTCCGTGTAAACGACATCTGCACCCTGCTCTTTACAAAGGGCACGAAATGGCGGGTCGCTCACATCTTCCATGGGGGCGAGCAACAACGGAAAATCTCCTACATCAATGTTTCCTATTTTTGCCAAAGCAGAAATTTTTTTGCAAAAATAAGCAATATCATTTTGGCTTTAAGCCAAAACAAGTTAGTTAATGGTTTTTTCTTCTAGCCTTGTAGCTTCTTGAGGTTCAACATCCCGGTCATTATCCTGCAATTTAAAGTTGCCAAACCTATAGCGCAGCGAGAAGGTAATCTTTTGAGATTCTGGTTTTGCAAAATAGCTGTTGTCCTGGTTGAGGTATCTTGAGGTCTGCGGGATGTTCATGGTATTGAAAATATCTTCAAAGTTGACTGACATGGATAGCCTATCGTTAAAATAGGTTTTTCTAAATCCTACGGTGAGGCCAAACTGTGGCCGGTCAAAAGTATAGCTGCCGCTGATGTAGTTTGTAAAAAAATAGGTGATAACTTCAGCTGATAGGTTTTGGTCACTGTTCAACGTCAACTGGTTATATGTTTCCATAAAAAAACCTGGCTTGCTAAGGCTTATCTCTTGCATGCCGCTTTCTTCGGCAATAAAGCGGTTTTTCATGGTAAACAATGAGGTGTACGAAGAGTGCAGCCACCAGTCAGTAAGATATTCATAATAGGTTGCGTCCAGGCTAAACTGTTCTTGAAACCTCATGTTTGTGTTTTCATACCTTAAAACCCTGTTTTCGTTATCTTGAAAGGGTAAGAGTTCCTCAGGATTTGTGTTCCAGTCATAGTATAGGCTCAACGAGAAGTTATGCATGAACGTCCAGGTGGTTTTGACCTTGTTGTAGATACCGGCGGTTATAAATGGATTGCCCTGATTGTAGCTGTTCTCATTGATATAGTAGCGGTAGGGGTTAAGGCTTTGAAAACGTGGCCTTGAGATACGGCGGCTATATGATAATGCCAGTGAGTGCTTATCGTTTATGGTATTGAGCGCGTAAAAGGTAGGAAAAAGCTCAAGGTACTTTTGTGAGTTCACCTTGCCCAGGGTGATTGAATTGCCCAGTGCGTCAGTGTATTCTGCCCTAAGGCCTCCCTGTACACTCCACTTTTCCCAGTTTCTGGAAGTACTTAGATAGGCAGCATAGATATTTTCTGTGTATTTGAAATTATCAGAGAGGATGCCATCAAATTTTTGATTGTTTGGGGTGTTGAGCATAAAATCCTGCTTGCTTTCAGAGTTTATGCCAGCATATTTTATGCCGGTCTCAACACTCCATTTGCCCAATGCGGTGGTGTAATCCACTTGACCGGTATATATCCTTGAGTTTTGGGCAGGAAGGGTGTAAAACGAGTTGTGGGTCAAATTGTCACCGTTGGGCAACACATAGCTTGTGCTTACATCCTGCCTGCGCTCATCGTCATAATAGATAAAATTTGCCTTTGCGGTCAGTTTAGAAGCTTCACCCATGTCCTGGCTATAATCTAGCCCGGCAAGGTAGGTAAGGTTTTCTTCATCCAGGAAACCGTTGGTCCAGTAAATTGAGTCGAGCACGGCATCAGCTCCATAGATTTCAGTGGTGCTGCGTATCAGGTTTTCTTTCCGGGGGGTAAGCAGTGCATTTGTTGTGAAGCTCAGGGAGTTTTTTTCGCTTAAAGCGAAATCAATTATTGCGTTGACGCTATGTGCTGTCTTTTTTTCATCCCTCTTGAAATCTGAATACCAGCTTGAGGGCTCAAACATTGCAGATCCTGTATAATTTATGCGGCTATCGTCCTGCTTATAATTTTGTTCATTGTTATAGCTGTAGTTTACAAAGGCATTGATACCGTTAGTTTTATAATAATGGCTAGTTGACAAGGTATTCTTGCCATAAATTGACTGTGTGGACGTTGCCTGGAGGCTTCCTTTGTAGCCTATGGATGGGTTTTTTGAGGTTACGATATTGATTACCGACCCACCCTCTGCATCATATTTTGCAGGTGGGTTTGTAATTACCTCAACAGATTTTACATTTTCTCCAGAAAAACCCTCCAGCAATTGTTTAAGTTCTTGTGCCGTTAAGTACACCTTTCTGTCATTGATGTATATCACGGCTGGCTGGTTCCTCACCTTGATTTCATCATTTACCACCATGACGCTGGGGGTCCTGCGTAAAATATCATAGGTGTTGCCCGTGGCCGCGATGGTGTTTTCTACATTAAAGACCAGTCTATCAACCTGCTGTTGAATCGTGGGCCTTTTTGCCATGACATGAATTTCATCAAGCACCTCAGTAGACTCCCTAAGCGTCAGGACCAGTCCTGAAATTGACTTATCAACAACAAGAATATCAGAGTACGCATCCTTAAACCCCACAAAGGTGGCCTTGACAATGACAGAATCCATGGGTACTTTATCAAATTTAAAATGCCCATTTTCAAGGGCCATGGTACCCGAAACTATCGTGGAGTCTCGAGCCGCAAGTAGTAGAATATTTGCATAACCTATTGATTCTCCGTTATCTGAAATAACGGAGCCGGTAATGTGTTGTTGCTGGGCCATGGTTATCCCAGCGACAAGCAGAAATATAAAGGTTGAAAGTTGGTTCATTGGAGCGTTAAAAATACGTTAAAATTATGGGACTTTAAGAATCTGGATTAATGATTTTTTTTTCAATCTTTCAACGGTTTTAGGGTAGTTCAATAATTTTAGTTTATGGTATTTCTAAAACGTATATTTGCGCTTTGGCTCGCATGCCATTTTGATTGACTATGAAGAACATTCGCAACTTTTGCATAATAGCGCATATTGACCACGGAAAAAGCACCCTTGCAGATAGATTGCTGGACTATACCGGCTCTGTTACCGAAAGGGAAAAACAAGACCAGTTGCTTGACAACATGGACCTTGAGCGTGAACGTGGGATTACCATAAAATCACATGCCATCCAGATGGACTATATCCATAATGGCGAACCCTTTGTCCTTAACTTGATTGACACACCGGGGCATGTGGACTTCTCATATGAAGTATCCAGGAGTATCGCGGCCTGTGAAGGTGCGCTCCTTGTTGTGGACGCCGCACAGAGCATCCAGGCGCAAACCATCTCTAACCTGTACCTTGCCCTAGAAAACGACCTGGAGATCATCCCGGTATTGAACAAGGTCGACCTGCCCAGTGCAAGTCCAGAAGAAGTTACTGATGATATCGTTGACCTTTTGGGCTGCGACCCAGAAGATGTTATCCCCGCCAGTGCAAAAACGGGCCTTGGAATCCAGGAAATACTCAATGCGATCATAGACAGGATCCCCGCCCCCAAGGGTAATGTTGACGAGCCGCTGCAGGCCTTGATCTTTGACTCGGTATATAACCCTTTTAGAGGTGTTGAGACCTACTTTAGGGTCATCAACGGCAAGATCACAAAAGGCCAACAGATAAAATTCATAAACACCGGTAAATCTTATTTTGCCGATGAAGTGGGCACGCTAAAGTTGAAACAACTGCCCAAAAAAGAAATCAAGGCCGGTGACGTGGGCTACCTCATCACGGGTATAAAGGATGCCCGCGAGGTAAAAGTGGGTGATACGATAACGGATAAAGTAGAACCCACCAAGAATGCGATTTCTGGATTTGAGGATGTAAAGCCCATGGTGTTTGCGGGTATTTATCCCGTTGACACGGAAGAATACGAAGAGCTGCGTGCCTCCATGGAAAAGCTGCAACTTAATGATGCATCACTGGTATTTCAGCCAGAGAGTTCCGCCGCACTGGGTTTTGGGTTCCGTTGTGGGTTCCTGGGGATGCTGCACCTGGAGATTGTACAGGAAAGGCTGGAACGTGAATTTGACATGACGGTCATCACCACGGTGCCCAACGTGTCCTATCACGCATATTCAATAAAGAACCCTGATGAAGCCATATTGGTAAACAACCCCTCAGACCTTCCTGACCCATCTGTCATGGACCGTGTTGAAGAACCCTATATCAAGGCTTCAATCATAACAAAATCAGATTTTGTGGGCCCCGTCATGTCACTTTGCATCGAGAAGCGTGGCGAAATCACAAACCAGACCTACCTTACCACTGAACGTGTTGAACTCAACTTTGACATGCCACTGGCAGAGATTGTGTTTGACTTTTATGACCGCTTAAAAACGGTGAGCAAGGGGTATGCATCCTTTGATTACTCACCCATAGGGATGCGCCAGTCTCACCTTGTCAAGGTTGACGTGCTCCTTAATGGAAACACCGTTGATGCACTATCTGCCCTGCTACACAGGGACAATGCTTATGACATAGGTAAAAAGATGTGCGAGAAGCTCAAAGAACTTATCCCACGCCAACAGTTTGACATCCCTATCCAAGCGGCAATAGGGGCCAAGATCATCGCGAGGGAGACCGTGAAAGCCCTTAGAAAAGATGTTACCGCCAAATGTTATGGTGGTGATATTTCGCGTAAGCGAAAACTTCTCGAAAAACAGAAAAAGGGTAAAAAACGCATGCGCGCGATAGGAAATGTGGAAATCCCACAGGAAGCCTTCATGGCGGTCCTTAAACTGAACGATTAATATGCGGAAAATTCAAATCGTGGGGCTTGCCCTTATCTTGATATGCGGTGTTGTCACACAGGTAACCAACCTCAAGCAGAACGATGTCGCGGTATGGGTACTGGCCCTGGGAACGGTCGTTGGGATTATTCTTGTTATTTCTGACTGGCTCAAGCCCAATAAGCCCAAAGAGTAATCACTGCCATTGGGCAATGATTGCCTCTACGCCGTTCTTCATCCCTTTATAGAAGTCTCCCCTTGAGAGTTCGGGAACCATTTTTTGCTCGACAATCGTGTTGAGTATTGCGGGGGTAAAGACTGTTTCGGCAGTTGTGCCCGGCACGATACCCAGTGCGCCCCGTGACCTACATAGCACCACGATCACAGCATTTGCATCGTTCTTGCCGCCCATGCCCAGGAAATTGCCCAGGTCTGCAGCATACTGTTGAATGTCTTGATAGGGAGCATAATTCTTGACCGTGAGCACGCTTATTTCCTTTGTACTTGCCGTTGAAAAATCCTTGAGGACCTGGGTAAGTTCAGCTTTTTGAGCACTGCTGAAAATATTGTCAAAATCATGGACCACATTGTCACCGTTCCTGGCATCAGCATAGGTTGAGACGGTCTCAAAATCTATTAAGGGTGCTGAGGATTGTTCTTCTTGTGACAGTAAGAGCAGTGGACAATTGATAAAAAAAAGGAACATGTAGGCTCTTAAGGGTTTACTCATCTTTCTTCTCTACTTTTGCGTTTATATCTTCTGGGTCAAAGGGTTTCCCCAGATAAACAAGTTTTGTGCCCTCAAAGCTCTCAACTTCCAGTTCGTCGATATTTGATTTAAGTATCTGAAGGTCACCATCCTGCATTTTCAAGAATACGGGCACGATGTCGCTATCTGTTCTTGAGTGCTCAATCATCAACTTGAACCTTTCCTTATTTTCAACATCAATCTCCTGAATCGAGGGATAACTGCGGGCAACTTCCGTCAAGCGGATAAAATCGTCCGTGGGGGAAAACAGGCCTTCTTTTGGGTTTGTGGAAGGATTGTTCATTTCCTCTGGGGTTATCAATCTAAACGAACCATTTTCGCCAAAAATACCCTTGAATCGATCAATGGCATATTTGTTAATATCCCCATTACCGGTCAATGCCATGAGGTAACCCACGTCGTTCAATTCAATATTATTGAGCAGGCTGTCGCTATAGATACTTTCTTCAATGGCCTCAAGGCCCCTTTCTTTTGCTTTTTGAATATTGCTGGTGTTGCTATCCACAAGCACCACGTGGCGGTCATTGCGCTGCAGGTATTCTCCTATTATCCTGGAGGCCCTTGATGCGCCTATCATCACGATACCTTCAGATTTTGTGAGGAAGACGCCCACTACCCGCGCCACGAGCCTTGCCGTGGTGGCATTGAGCAATACCGTGCCCAGCACGATCATGAATACCAGTGGCGTGATATATTCTGCACCTTCTACGTTTTCGCTGGCAAGCTTAAGGCCAAAGAGCGATGCGATACCTGCTGCCACGATACCCCGGGGACCCACCCAGCTTACAAATATTTTCTCACTGGTACTAAGCCCACTGCCTATGGCACTTAAAAAAACACCTATGGGCCTGAGTATGAAAACGACAATGGCAAAAAGGATGACCGCATTCCAGTTAAAGATGAGGTACAGGTCATCAATATTGATATTTGCCGCCAGTAATATGAACAGGATCGAAATAAGCAGAACGCTCAGGGATTCTTTAAAATAAAGCAGTTCCTTGATGTTGGGCAGTTTGATATTGCCCATTACCATTCCCATCACCACGACAGATAGAAGACCGCTCTCGTGGGCAAAAAGGTCTGAGAGCAAGAACACGCCAAGCACCGCGGCAAGGGTAGAAACGTTCAAGAGATAATGCGGGATCACGTTACGCTTTATGGCAAAAGCCAGGCCGTGGGCAAATGTGAACCCAAAGGTAAAACCAAAGAGCACGATCTTGCCAAACTCCTCAAGTGCGGTCAAGGTAAACTCAGAACCGGCACCCACACTGATGAATTCAAAGACCAATACCGCTACCAGTGCCCCAATGGGGTCAATGAGGATACCCTCCCATTTTAAAATTGCAGAGATATCCTTTTTTAAGGGGATGTTGCGCAAGATGGGCGTTATCACCGTGGGGCCCGTCACGATTATCAGGGCAGAAAACAGAAAAGCAATCCTCCAGTCAAGGCCAAAAAGGTAAAACGCTGCCACGGCACCGCCAAAGAATGTCACCACAGATCCTATGGTGATTAATTTTGTAATCATGGGGGCCGTGTTCCTCACCTCGCTGAACCTCAGGGTCAGCCCACCTTCAAAAAGGATGACGCCAATGGCCAGGGACACAAAATTAAACAGCCGCTCCCCGGGGAATATCCCCACTTCACCATCCCAGATAGGTTCTATCCATTTAGTACCATCCTCGGTATAGAGGGAAGAAAAAGGGCCCACAAAAAGTCCCACAAGGATCAACGGCAATATCGCCGGTATCTTTAATTTCCACGCGGTCCATTGTGCTAAGATCCCCAAAATAATAATCCCTCCCAGTTCAAGCATATATCAAAATTTGTGCTATGTTAAGTATTTCCGCCGTAAGGCAAAAATCCTACTTGCATATTTCCTTGTTAAATATAGCTTAATATATCTCGCCCCAAAACCCATTTTTAACGCTTTTAGTAACTTGCAGGACTTTTACTATATCTTATGCATATTCACGCTATCGAAGCGGGGAATTTCAAACTGGATGGTGGAGCCATGTTTGGCGTGGTCCCCAAATCTCTCTGGTCCAGGACAAATCCCGCTGATAACAACAACATGATTGATATTGCCGCCCGTTGCCTCCTCATTGAAGACGGCAACAGGTTGATACTACTTGACACCGGTATGGGCAACAAGCAGGGCGATAAGTTCTTTGGTTATTACCACCCTTGGGGAGACCATGATTTAAAAAGTTCGCTTAAAGCGAAAGGATTTTCAACGGAAGATATTACCGATGTCTTTCTCACCCACCTGCACTTTGACCATTGTGGCGGCGCCATAGCATGGCAAAAAGATGGCAAGACCCCGCAAACGGTATTTAAAAACGCCACGTACTGGAGCAATAAAGACCACTGGGAATGGGCCACAAAACCCAATGCAAGGGAAAAGGCCTCGTTTTTAAAAGAAAACATCCTGCCCATTGAAGCAAGTGGGCAGCTCAAGTTCATCAACAACACTTCAGAGGGGTTTATCATAGATACAGAGCTGGATTTTGGCGTTCTTTTTGTTGATGGTCATACTGATAAGCAAATGATACCCCATATAAAATACAAGGACAAGGTCATCGTTTTTGCCGCAGACCTCCTGCCCACCGCCGGCCATTTACCACTCCCGTATGTCATGGGTTTTGATACCCGGCCGTTATTGACGTTAAACGAAAAGGAAAAATTTCTATCAAAAGCTGCAGAAGAAGGTTACTATTTATGGCTGGAGCATGATGCCCATAACCCCATAATCACGGTAAAGAATACTGAAAAGGGTGTTCGCCTGGACAAAAGCTTTGAGATAGAAGAGGTTATTAATTAAACAACATATAGATAGAATGAAAAGATTGATTCCAGCAGCATTAATGGCTGCATTTGCACTGCACAGCTGTGATACCACCGCACCACTGGTACAGGTACAAACCGAAAATGTAGATGCCGTACCCACAAAAGTTGCTGAGCTCACCGAAGACCAACTGAAATCATGGGACTTTCAAGACCTTCTTCACGATACCATCCCAGGGATGAGCGTTGACAAGACCTACGCTGAGATCATTAAGAACAAGACCGGGAAAACAGTGGTCGTGGGCGTGGTCGACAGTGGTGTGGATATCGAGCATGAAGACCTCGATGGCGTGATATGGACCAATGAAGATGAGATACCCAACAACGGTAAGGATGATGATAACAACGGGTATATTGATGATGTGCATGGATGGAATTTCCTGGGCAACATAGAAGCTGAACAACTCGAGATGTCGCGCATCATCCAAAAATATGACCCCATATTCAAGGGCAAGACCCTTGACCAAATTGCTGCAAAGGACAAGGAGATGTTCAAGACCTATACAGCTGCTAGGGAAGAGTATGATAAAGAGTATCAAGAAAATCAACAACAACTGCAACAATATCAACAAATCGTGCAATTTGTTGAACAGGCACACAAGTTGATGTCAGAAGAACTGGGCAAGGAAGATTATACTAAAGATGAACTTGCCAAGCAGGAATTTGCAGATCCCATGATGATACAAGCAAAAAATGGCCTCATGCAGATGTTTGAATATGAAGACAGCATCCCAAAATTCCTGGAATCAATCAATGAGGGCATCACTAGCCTCACCAGCAGGTTGAACGACAACCTCAACCTTGACGGCCATTACCGCGACGTACTGGGGGATGACCCAGATGACATCAAGGACGTGACCTATGGAGACAATAACGTGATGGGCCCCACGGCTGAAGGAGCGATGCACGGTACCCATGTCGCGGGC